>LSQX01225697.1_pt1 | contig 10454 bp, 11 predicted proteins | sample 654561 | NCBI WGS metagenome assembly LSQX01 (sample SAMN04489861, study PRJNA283612) | anaerobic digester metagenome | isolation source: 4 biogas reactors fed with cattle manure at either 37C or 55C with and... | place: Denmark: Kongens Lyngby | collected 2014
AGATGTGTATAAGAGACAGGTCGTTGTATTGGGCTATTTGTTAACAACCCTCTGATATGATAAAATTACATTAGCAGATATTAATCTTAACTACATTACGCTATATTTCATATAATTTCATACATATACTAATAACTAACAAATTACCAGAAAGAGGTAGTTTAACTAAATGAACTCCTTGCTTGGTGATAATAATTATTCAAACAGCTTATTTAAAAATCTATCTCCAGATTCCCAGGCAAAAATAATCAATGTTAGTCATCGTGTTCATTATGATTATAAGAAAGAACAAACCTTTTTTTTAGGTAAGGGTCAAATTCTACTTTTAGAATCAGGTTATTTAATGACCATCAGATGTAATGCACAAGGGAAAAAGGCAGGCATTGATATCCTAAAGCGCGGGGATTTGCTCGGTATTTGTCTACTCTTAAACTATAATTACGAAAATATTATTTCCATACTCCCTTTATCCCCCGTTAACGGTTACGCAATCTCCTTAGAGAATATGAATCAATTAATCAAAGAAAATCATGATATTAGCCTTGCTGTAATTTCTCAATTTTCGTATCGTTTTCTAAGAGTTATCAATCACCTGCATGTTAATATGTTGGGCTCCAGCAAAGATAAATTAAAATATGCTTTACAGGTAATAAATGATTTAGAAATACAACAGCCAACACATGAGGAACTAGCTATTTATTCCGGTCTTAACAGGGTAACCGTTACTAAAATATTAAATGCAACACTGGCTGACATGCATGACAAATAAACAATGAACAGTTTCTTATCTATCTGTAACCTACGATTCAGCGATCTTCTATTGATCTTCCCCTGGTAAAAATTAAGATACTTTTCTTTGCTTTTCATATTCTTTGAGCTATTATACCCGATTGTTGAATGCATTCGAATCCGGTTGTAAAACATCTAGATATACCTGATAGATTCGAAAATACTACGCTGTGCCTGGGAACGGGTTTCAAACGTGCAATGGCATACGAATTCAACTTTTAGGGTACGAAAGAAACTTTCCCTAACTGCGTTGTCCCAGCAATTTCCTTTGCGGTTCATGGAACAAGGGTCGGTGCTATAATTTCGGATAGTCTGGTAAGATAAAAACAAAGTGACAAAGGAGTAGTTTGCCATGTCAAAAACCAGACAGTAACAGCTTCTCTGTCGCAGCGGCGGCAGGCGTAGGTGTAGCGCACATGCTTGACCACGCTGGCCTGAGCGGGAACTATCTTTAGCTCCTGACGGATTTCGGTGCTCTGATCTTCCCCCGATAAAATAGACACTGGGTTAAACCACTTTTCTTTCCTTTTCGTACTCTTCTGGGCTATTGTACCCAATTGCTGAATGTATCCTGATTCGGTTGTAGAACACCTCGATATATTCGAAAATAGTACGACGCGCCTGGGAGCGGGTTCCAAACCTGCAGTTGTATACCAATTCGACCTTAAGGGTATGAAAGAAGCTTTCCATCACAGCGTTGCCCCAGCAGTTTCCTTTGCGGCTCATGGAGCAGATTATTCCGTACCGTCAAAGTAGATGCTGATAATAGCCGCTGGCATACTGGCTGCCTTGATCCGAATGCAGGAGCAGTCCCCGTGCGGGCTTGCGTCTTTGTAGAGCCATTTTTAGGGCCTTGACTACCAAATCCTGTGTTAACCGTTTCCCCATCGCCCAACCGACTATCTTACGAGAATACAGATCCATGATGGCAGCTAAGTAGAGCCACCCTTCATTAGTGTAAATGTACGTAATGTCAGATACCCAGCGCTGATTCGGTTCAGAAACGGTAAAAACCCCATGGAGGTGATTTTCAGCCACAGGCCGTTTATGATTTGAATCTGTGGTTGCCTTCTATCTTCTTTTTTGCCTAGCTCTAATACCTAGTTCTCGCATTAATTGCTCCACCCTTTTCTTGCCACAACGAAAACCCTTCTTGACCAGCTGCCGGTGAATACGCGGGCTTCCATAATAGCCCCGGCCTTCATGATAGATCTCAAGTATTTTCTCTTTAAGAACCAGATCCTGCCTTAATCGGGGGCCTGGTTCATGGATTTAAGCCACTGGTAATAACCAGAATGGGGAAACATGAAATACGCGGCACATCCTCTCCACAGAAAACTTCTCTGTGTGTCCCCGGATAAACCGATAAATCATTTCGGTTTCTTTGAGAAGATGGCCACCGCTTTTTGTGGTCATTATTACATTATATTTATGTGCTTATTACAGCAATAATGTAGTGCGTTTTACAGAACAATTAAGTAATTTTAGTTATATTTAATATGAACAGGTTTTAAATTTAATTATTCATTAGGCGCTCGGAAAGTCAGCATGTATGAGTAGGCGGTTTGTAGATTGTTGGAAAAAGATCATTTTTTGCTCTTTGACAACTTCATATAGCATAGTTAAGCATAATGATTTCTAAGTTGGTAAGGAAGGATGTAGAAAATATGTTCTATGAAGGTATACTTCCAGGCTAATCGGGTGATAGTGCGAAAGCAGGGCGGGTTTGTTTCTTGTACATGTTTAACGCCTGGTAAACAGTATAGATGTCGTGAGTTGAAATCTAGAAGTGCTTTTTCAAACCCTAATCAAGATGTGGGAAAGGGGGTGTAGCTAAACATAAGCTTGGACGAAATTGACGGAACTAATGCAGTAGTGAAATAGGTTAGTTTCGTAGGACCTTAGCCAGTTATTTTAATAAGTAAAGGAGGAATAAAAATGGATAGCGTTGTTTTAAAAGTTATTTTAGCATTGTTACCATTTTGTGTATTATTGGTTGGGTTTCTAGCTTTTAAAATGGATGCATTAAAATTGAGCTTGTATGTCTGGATATTAGAATTAATTATTGTAATTGCATTTTATAAAATGAATATCTTCGATAGCTTCAAGGCTTCTATATGGGGCAACATTACAATTTGGAATGGTTTTTTGGTGTTATGGACAGGACAAATTTTCGGGCAATGTTTTCGTTCAACAGGTGCACTAAAAACATTGTTAAATACGCTCAATCGTATTTTGCCTACACGAACAGGCAAGTCCGTTACTCTTTGTTCTGTGGTAGGGGGATATTTAGGTGCGTTTAATGGTTTTGCTACTTATCCGGTAACTATTCCTGGGTTAGTAAATTTAGGTATCAGTGGTTTTAAAGCCGCTGTTGGCTATCTTGTTTATTTTTCATGGAGCATTGCGTTTGTCAGTTTGTTCATTGCTGCAAATATCGCTAGCACTGTAACAAAGCTCCCTATAGAATCGATCGTCCAGACAATGGGGTTACTAACTTTACCCTTAATTATTATTTCTGTAATTGGTTTCTTCAGAATCCTTAATTTCAGCCTTAAGGATAAAGATAATCTTGCCATTGCAATATTGACAATAATTGGAAATATGTTGGCGGTTATTCTTTTCACACAAATTTTCCCGGGTTTATATATTTTGACCTTAATTGCGGCAGCAACATTTTGTCTTATTGCGTTGTGGCTCTTTAGTAAAAAATATGACAAATCTGCTTATGATGAGGAAGAACAAGGTGAAAAGTTCTCTACGAAAACAATTTTAAAATCATTTGCACCTTTAATCATTGGTTCGTTAATTGTTGTTTTGTTTTCTTATCCCTTAAAAAGTGTCATTGCTAAGGGAGCATTTAGTGTTGCTTGGTGGGGATATTCCCCTACAAATATTAACTTGTTTGATACACCTGGTTTTTATATTCTTTTAACGGCAATCCTGTGTTATGTGTTTCCAATTAAGAAGTCAAGTACATTATTAAAGGATTTTGCAATTGCTTCCAAGAGAGCTGCTCCCTCTCTTCTTACATTATTTCTTGGCGGCGCCATGGTTAATTTAATGCTTGATACTGCGCAAATATCCTTATTAGCAGAACAAATGTCGCAATGGGGAGCTAATGTTTATGGTGTTTTGCTTTCTGGCTTGGGCTTTTTGGCTGGCATGGCCTTCGGACAAGGTATTCCGGCTTGTGCGATGTTCTCAAAAATGCAAATGGGTGCGGCTGAATTGATTAATGTGGCTCCTACGGTTTTAGTTGGTATTGCAGCGATGGTCACAATGGGCCCTGCTAATCCGCTGAAACCTTCCTTGCTGAGGTATACATCTTCATTGGCGGGAATTAAGGGGAGAGATGGTGAGATGTTTAATTTGGCTTTTAAATGGCAATTTATGCAATTGGTTGTGGTTGCACTTACGGTAGTACTCTTTTTGGTTTAGATTCTGTACAATTTATCAAATAAATGTAGAAGGAGTGTATAAGAATGGCATACAAGGACTTACGGGAATTTCTAGCTGCGTGTAAAGAAGCCGGTGATTTAATCGAGGTGAATCGTCCTATCTCAACTGACTTAGAAATAGGCAAGGCTTTAAAAAAGAGTTATGTGGAAAACGGCCCGGTTATTATCTTCAACAACCTCATTGACAAAAGTTTTCCTGCAGTTGGTGGTGTGTTTGGGAACAGGGCCAAAGCCCTTCGTGCTTTTAAGGCTACCAATGATGATGTACATGAAAAGTTTATTCAAGGTTTAAATAACCCGATTGATCCGATAATAGTAGAAAATGCACCTTGTCAGGAGTGTGTTCTTACAGGAGATGATATTGATCTTTTTAGACTACCGATTCCTAGATTTTCGCCTAGGGACGGAGGGGCATATGTAACAGCTGGGATCACTGTATCCAAAGATCCAGAATCGGGTGTTCCTGATATTGGACATTACCGTTATCAACTACATGATAAGAATACATTTGGTTATTTCGCCCAACCATTTCACCGTTTTGGCAAAAATTGCATTAAGGCTAAAGCTTTAGGAATGAAAAAATTAGAAGCTGCTATTGTTATTGGTACGGATCCTGTTTTAGGCTATACCTGCCAGATTAAACAGGTGGCAGATGATGTCAATGATTGGACTCTTGCTGGAGGCTTGCGGGGAGAAGCTGTTGAATTAGTAAAATGTAAAACGATTGATCTCGAGGTTCCGGCATATGCAGAGTTCATTATCGAAATAGAAGTTGATTTTACTCAAACGAGACCCGAGGGCCCTTTGGGAGAATATACAGGGTATATGACTCCTGCGTCCGATAAGAATATAGCTCATGTGAAAGCCATCACACACAGGCAAGACCCATTATTTCAGGTTCTTTTAACCGGTAAGCCGATTACAGAAAATCATATATTAAAAAATATACCTTTTGAGGCTTCTTTCTTAAATGCAATGAAAAAAGAATTCCCTACAATTTCCGCTGTATCAATTCGTCCTTCTGGTGGTGTTCAGTTATATGTTGTTATCGCCATGAAACCCCGTTATGCAGGTGAAGCTCGTCACGCAATCCTTGCTGCTATCTCTAGTAATGTCAGGCCAAAATGGGTTATTGTTGTCGATCCTGATATTAATGTTTATGATGCTGCAGAAGTGGAATGGGCCATGTCATATCGGGTTGTTCCCGGGCGGGATATTGTTATTGTAAAAGATGTACCAAGTGCTCCGCTGGATCCTTCTTCTAGAGGCGGCGAGGACTTACAAGCGAAACTAAATGATGTAATTGGTATAGATGCTACTTTGCCATTTGGTGAGAAATTTGCCGAAGTAGCAGATGTGCCCGGTTGGAAAGAATATGATTTCCCCGAATTGAAAAGATAAAGACGTAAAGACGTGCTTTGAGTAATCAAGAGTAAATTTGGTCTTTGACAATCGTATAAGGATTCTGTTTAGCTTTTTCCTCCAGGTGGCTCCCACTGGTAATTAGGGTCAAACGGCCTGTTATCTTTTCAAATCGAGTAGACTAAATGGACCAGTCGTCTGGCTACTGTGCCAGTGGCCTATGGAGTTGACCCGGTTTGGTGGGTACAATGGGGCTTGATTTTCATGCTGATTCTTTTAATTTCTCTTGTTTGAACCACCTCTCTTCGAATTCGGCTGGGGATAGATATCCTAGGGCGGAATGTCGCCGCTTGCGGTTGTAGAAACACTCGATATATTCAAAGATCGCAGACCGGAGGCATTGACGAGTTGGCCAGGTATAGCGGTCAAGCAGCTCAGTCTGCAGCGTGGCGTAGAAACTTTCAGCGGCAGCGTTGTCCAAGGCATCACCAACAGGACAGGTAAAGCCACCCTTCACCGGTGGTGTGTTGCGTAATATCTGCCACCCACAGCTGGTTGGGGGCAGCCGCTGTGAAAGACCGCTGAACCAGGTCGGGAAAAGACGGTTGCAAAGGATCCTGCTTTGTACACCCTTTCAGTCTTCGCCGGTGGACCCCAACCAGGTTTGCCTGACGCATCAGCCGGGTTACACGCTTCTTCGAGCAGCGGATACCGCGGCCTACGGTAAGCTCCGCATGAATCCTCGGGGCACCTACGGTGCCCCGGCTCTCCCGATGAATTTCAACAATAAGCTTCATAAGCTTAGCATCCTCCCGGGCTCTGGCCGATGGTTTCCGCCCACGCCAGGCATAGAAACCGCTGGTGGAGACCCCCAGCACGCGGCACAGGTTAGAAATAGAGTGGTTGGCCTTCTGACGCTCCACAAACAGAAACAGCTCTACCGGGTCCTGTTGGTCTCCTGGGCGAAGAAGGCGGCGGCTTTTTTTAATATCTCACGCTCTTCTCGAAGCATCCGGATCTCCCGATGCAGGCGTCGTAACTCCTCACGCTCAGAGGTGGTCAGCCCTTCACGCTGTCCTTCGTCAATCTCATACTGCCGGATCCAGTTGCGAAGCGATTGTCCACTTACGTCCAAGTCCCGGGCTACATCTGCTATATTCCGGTTCCCCTCCTTCACCAAGCGTACCGCTTCCAGCTTAAATTCCGGGGGGTACGGGGGATGTGTTCTCGGCATCGGTGAACATCTCCTCTCCAATTAGATCAAGTATAAGGGTGTCCACAAACCGGGTCAAGCCCAGCTACGCCTGAATGCTTATCCTGGCTGCTTTTTTCTTCGTAGTAAGCTTTTATATTCGGAGTTAAAGCGGCGTGCTAGCACCGCTACTAGCCAGGGGTTTTTTCGCAAAGTTGGAGAACCCCGTTTGGAGATCCGGTTACGGCTTCCCTCAAATTGGCCTGAAGCGCGGGCTGTTGCATCTAGGCCAGCATAAGTCACCAGGACTTTAGCATTGGGAAAGTGGAAAATATCGCCAACTTTCCCAATGATTGATACTGCCAGGACGGGGCCGATAACGGGACGGTCTCCTGGACGTGACGGCACTCTGTATCGGGGTGTATCGGGGCTGGAATGAAGTTCTTCTAAGACCTCGTTAATTGCAATTTCAAGCAGATTGACTTATTCCTCGGTAAACTCAATCTGTTCGATCAAAAGCTTAAGCTGCAGGATAAAAGCATCTAGGGTTAGACGGATATCAATAGACCCCCTGGCTAAGTCTTTAATCTGATAGGGCCCTAAGGGAGGACGATCGAAGTCCTCTGCCTATGAGAAAGTTAAACATGTTATCCCAGGCTCTCTATATGATTGTCAAAGATCACTCTTGGCTGGAGGAGAAGTAAGCTAACTATATTGTGCAAAGAGGAAAAATAATACCTTGTAGTAAGGGCCCTACAAAGAGCACAGCAAGTCGCAGTATTAAAGTAAAAAAGGCGGAACTTAAGAAGCTGCTGGCTCGTAGGATACTAGATATTCCAGTGCTTTTTTAGTTCATGTACTATTTTCCCGGTAGGTGCTACTATTGGCTGGATCATGAAGAAAGTGCCTGTATGAAAGGAAACAAATTTTAAATCAAAACTTTACCCTTTTCGGGTCTAATTAACGTTGGGTATTTGACATTGAGTATATTTACACCAAGGAAGGATATAGCTTTACTTAGCTGCCATTATAGATTTGCAGAGTTTTCGTACCAGATTGCAATTTGTTATTTACGGAGGGCAGGCTATGGATAATACAAACAAAGCATTTTATAGCAACAGCAATGGTATAAAATGGACTATTTCGATCGTTATTATCCTTTTCCCCTTGTTATTACCTGTTTCCTTATCAATAAAATTCTACCTGATGATTACCCTTTGGGCGATAATGATGTGGATGTTTGAACTTATTCCTGAAGCTGTTGTAGGAATATTGATTCCGATATTATATGTTTTATTTAATGTAGCATCCCCTGCTGTGGCTTTCGGAGGTTGGGCAACGAGTATTCCGTGGATTACAATTGGCGGATTGATGGTGGGCAGCGCTTTTGTTAGTTCCGGTTTAGTAAAAAGAATTGCTTATAAGACATTGCTATTAACAGGTGGAAGTTTCAACGGAATTGTTATCGGCTTGACGGCTACTTGTGTTTTGCTTACGCCAATCATTCCTTCAGTGATGGCAAAAGTTGCTTTAATGACTCCTTTAGTAATTAGTTTATCTGAGGTGTTGGGAGTAGATAAAAAAAGCGAAACGGCTTCAGCTTTAATGTTGGTGACCTTTTTTGCGTTATGGTCTCCCAAGATGGCTTTTGTTACAGCTTCGGCAGATAGTGTCATGGCTGCTGGAGTACTCTCGGAACATTACGAATACACGCTTTCATGGATGGGCTGGGCTAAAGATATGTTCTTCCCTGCCATGTTGTGGACAGTTCTTTCTGTTGCATTAATTTATATTTTAAAGCCCCGAAGAATTCGTCTTGAAAAGTCATATCTGCAAAAACAATATGAAAACTTAGGTAAAATAACCGTTCGTGAGAAGATAGCAATTGGTATAGCTGTTTTGCTTCTGTTATTACTTGTTACTGATTCTTTGCATCATATTGATGTAGCTTGGATAATGATTATAATGGGCACATTTTGTTTTTTCCCAGGAATTGAATTGCTAGATTCGAAAGATTTCCACCAACTAAAGTTTTCAATTGTATTTTTTCTGGTAGGAGCTGTTTGCATAGGTGATGTTACAGTTTCATTAGGGATAGATAAATGGATTGCTGATGTTATTACTCCTTTTATTGCTGGTCAGACAAGCTTTTTCTTAGTTATGAGTATTTATGTATTTTCAATTATAGCTAATTTCATTTTAAATCCGTTGGCACTTATTGGTACATTAATGGGACCCATTGCGGATATTTGCGGTAGTCTGGGGTTTCCACCTATTCTAGGTGGATATGCTATGATTATGGGCTTTAATCAGGCTCTTTTCCCTTACGAAATAGCACCATTAATGTTAGTATATGGCTTCGGATATCTTGAAATGAAGCATTTGGTAAAAGTTATGGCAGTTCGTATATTAGTAGGTTTGGTTTTTATGACTGTTGTTACCTATCCTTATTGGAAATTTACGGGCTTAATTAACTAGAGATGCCTGAGGAAGGGATATTTATGAAAATAATATTAGGAATAACAGGGGCAAGTGGTGTAATAATGGGATATAAGATGCTTTTGGCCTTAAAAAGTATTCCCGATTGTGAAATTCATCTTGTTATTTCAGAGGGTGGAATAAGGAATTTCCGCTTGGAAACAGATTTAAATATTGATAAAATTAAAACTTTAGCAGATTATTATTATGACGATGATAATTTGGCTGCCTTAATTTCCAGTGGCTCATTTGTGACAGATGGGATGATTTTGATTCCATGTAGCATGAAGACACTGTCAGCTATAGCAACAGGTTATGCAGCAAATTTAATAGCGAGGGCCGCTGATGTATGTTTAAAGGAAAATCGCAAAGTTGTTTTAGTGCCTAGAGAAATGCCCTTAGGGAAAATCCATCTACGCAACATGTATGCTGCTGTTGATATAGGATGTACTTTAATCCCGCCAATGTTCACTTTTTATAAAAACCCCCAATCATTAGATGATCAGATCGATCATCTAATTGGTAAGATTTTAATGCAATTTGGCATAGTTTACCAGAAGTTTTCAGCATGGAGTGGTCGATGATTATGATGCATGATTTTAGAGTTTTTACCGGTTGGGGCATTTATAAAGTTGAGGCTCTTGTTATATTAACGGGGCCGGATCTCGTTGTTATCTTTGGTGGGGGAGAGAAATATCATATAGGTGCCAGTGCTTTATCGATTCCAAGAGAAAGCTTTGCCAGTAAAAATAGCCCTTCGGCATCAGCCAGTGTATTGTGCGTAACCGGACATAAGGATGATGAATTGGCCAGGGCAGCAGCGCTGAAACTAGCTGCGAAATATTCCTGTACGGTCAATGTTATTGTGGGGCTACATATCAATAGGGCCACAATAGAGGATATAGACCAATTAGTAGATTGTTTTTATGATTGTTTATCATTGATAGAAAGAAGGTTAGATGAGCATTTTAATCAATAATTTTATAACTGCAGTGCCTCCGCTTCTTAGACAGCAAAAACACAAGGTAGCTTGAGATCACAGAATTGCTTATTTTTACTTAAGCCAAGGAAACTATAATATTCCTCGGGCGTGAGATACCCGTTTGATTCGCGTAACCTAACCCGATTTATAGAATATTTCGACATACTGATCTTCCCCCGATAAAATAGAC
>LSQX01053312.1_pt2 | contig 10452 bp, 10 predicted proteins | sample 654561 | NCBI WGS metagenome assembly LSQX01 (sample SAMN04489861, study PRJNA283612) | anaerobic digester metagenome | isolation source: 4 biogas reactors fed with cattle manure at either 37C or 55C with and... | place: Denmark: Kongens Lyngby | collected 2014
CACTATTAGTTTTTAGCTTCACTGCACAAATTGTTCAAGGTGTAGCAAAAGTTAAGCTTCGATATCTGACTTTGGTAAAGAACATAAAATGGCTGGCTTAATATCAATTACAGGTGATCCGTCAAGCATATCAGCGCCTAAAAAGCGAATTTTATCGTTATGTATTTCAATTATTTCCACATCTGTAGCGCCTAATGAATTTGGCCTGTCTGGTGATCTAGTAGAAAACACGCCTCTAGGAAGTGGGGATAACCTAGCACGTGTTGTTAGTGTATAACCTTTGGAAAGATGGAAACAAAAGATGACAGTGATTTTCATACCTACTTTTAAGTCTTTAATGCCTTCTTTGTATTCTGGAAGCATCTTTATAGTTCCATAGCTATTCTTAGATTCCTTCCCTTGAGAAGGTGTATGTTTTCTTTCCTTGTATTCTGAATTAATATACCCTATTGCTTTGATTGTAAACTGAGTCTGCATATTAAACCTCTTTTATCTTTAATTAGTAATCTCTATTTATCATTTTAACATTTTAAAACCCTGATAACAATCAAATGGTATCAGGGTTTTTATTTTAGTGCTGTTTATTTATTTCCCAAGTTGTGCAGCTACTTCTGCAGCGAAATCTTCGCTCTTCTTTTCGATTCCCTCGCCAACTTCGTATCTTACCATTTCAACAACTTTCATTTCTTTACCGCATTCTTTAGCAACTATTTCAACATACTGTTTAACAGTTAAATCGCTATTCTTTACGAATTGTTGTTCAACTAAACAAACTTCTTTAAGCTCTTTTTTTATCTTACCTTCAACGATTCTTTCAACCATTTCAGGTTTCTTGCCTTCGTTAAGAACCATCTGAGTCAGGATTTCTTTTTCCTTTTCAATGTAGTCCTTATCTATACTGGTTTCATCTACGAATTTCGGATTCATAGATGCAACTTGCATTGCAATATCTCTACCTACTACTGCCACTTCTTCTTTAGTAGCTTCAGTTTCTATTCCCACAATTGCTCCGATAGATCCGCCGCCATGAACATATCCAGTGTAAACCACTCCTGGTGTTGCACACTTTTTGAATCTTCTTACGTTCATGTTCTCGCCAATTTTAGATATTTTGGTGTTTAAAGCGTCTTGAACCGTACCTTCTTCTTTATATGTAAGCTTAACGAAGTTTTCAATAGACTTCTCATCCGTAGCTAAAGCTATTTCAGCTAAGTCTTCTACAAAACCTATAAATTCCTCATTTTTTGCAACAAAATCAGTTTCAGAATTAACTTCTACTGCTGCTGCCGATTTAGCGTCTTCAGCAAAAGCAATTTTAACAAGACCTTCTGCAGCTATTCTATCTGCTTTTTTAGCAGCTTTAGATAATCCTTTTTCTCTAAGAACTTCTATTGCCTTTTGCATATTTCCATCAACTTCGACCAAAGCCTTTTTACAATCCATCATTCCAGAGCCTGTAGCTTGACGTAGTTCTTTTACCATACTAGCAGTTACTGCCATAGTTATTACCCCCTATACTTTATTCTACAACTGGTGCTTCTTCTTTAGCAGCAGTTTCTTCTTTAGCAACAGTTTCTTCTTTAGCAACAGGTTTTTCTGCTACAACAGCTTCTTCCTTAGCAGCAGGTTTTTCTGCCACAACAGCTTCTTCTTTAGCAGCAGGTTCTTCTGCAACTTCGCTTTCATCAAAACTTTCGCCCTGTCTTGACTCAATTATTGCATCTGCCATGCAACTAGTTATTAATTTTACTGCTCTTATTGCATCATCATTAGCTGGGATAATATAATCTACATCATCTGGATCACAGTTAGTATCTACTACACCAACAATCGGAATACCTAATATTCTAGCTTCCTTAACTGCAATTTTTTCTTTCTTAGGATCTACGATGAATAATGCACCTGGCATACCCTTCATGTCTCTGATACCACCTAAGTATTTCTCTAGCTTATCATGCTCTGCTTTTAATTTAATAACTTCTTTTTTTATTAACTTATCGAATGTGCCATCCTCTTCCATTGTTTCAATTTCAGCTATTCGTCTAATTCTAGCACTTATTGTTTTATAGTTAGTAAGCATTCCACCTAACCATCTTTGATTTACAAAATACATATCACAGCGTTTTGCTTCATCTTCGATAGCAGATTGAGCCTGCTTTTTAGTACCTACGAAAAGTACTGGTTTCCCTGATTCCCCAACTTCTCTCATGAAGTTATATGCATCGTCAATCATTTTCACAGTTTTCTGTAAATCTATGATATAGATTCCGTTTCTTTCTGTGAAAATGTAAGGAGCCATCTTAGGGTTCCATCTTCTTGTTTGGTGTCCAAAATGCACACCTGCTTCTAGTAATTGTTTCATTGAAATTACTGACATCTTATTTCCTCCTGGTTTTTTAACTTCCACCATAGCACCTTTACCTGTAACCAAATTGGCACCTACAGATAAATGATATGGCGTGTAAATTTAACTAATTTCGACATAAATATCGAACGCAATTCATTATATATAAAAAGCCCTTAATTTGCAAGGATTTTTTATCATTATTTTTTTGTTTTTACTGTTTCATTAATGTGGATGCCCAGCTTCCATCAACTACCATATATAAACCTTCTTTATATGCATCTCTATTGACTAGCTCGATGTCGAGGCTCTTATAAAGTTCTTTATCAAAGGGAACTTTTAAGACCTCGCCATTTTCGTCTTTGCAGCCAATAAATGAAAAATATTCCCCTTCGCTGTTATGATTATAGAGTATAGCAACTGGGCTTATATTAGAATCCTTAATTTTTAGATCCTTGAGAACTTTTTTCTTGCATAGCTCTATTGGTCTGTCCCTTTTGTCGCATCCAAATATGAGGATTTTCTCTATCAGTTCATCACAATTACCAACTACCCTAAATTTGTTTTCTTCCATCATCTTTGGCATACTTATGTTTTCCAAATCATCATTTAATTCATTGACTTGGTCTTCACTAAAATCAGGAATTAAATATATCATGATATGGTTATCGGTATCTTGATACCTGCAAGGATATTCAAGAGCAATTTCGCTTCCACAACTATCACATTCCACCTTGAATAACTCACTTTTCATTATTTTTTCTTTTTCTTCAGGATGGTATACCGCGTTTACGCTATCCCAAATCTTAATATTTAAATCGCCGCTACATTTCGGACATTTCCCACTAATATTTCTAGTAATTGACATTGTGTTACCTCTTTTCATGTATTTATTAAATCTATTTATACTTAATCCTTATTAATTCCTATATCGTTACCTATAACCTGACCAAAGTTTATAGAATCTTTTCCATATTTCGAGCGGATTTCATCCATAGTTCTTTCTATGTTTTCTTCCTTCTCCGCGTTCGCAATATCCTTAGTAAAGATGCTTAGCTGCTCACTTGCATTTTCATCTATCAGTCCAATGCCAGTTATAGTAATTAGTCTAATCGGCTTATACCTTCCTTTATCTATATTAAATTCTGTAGAATTTATTATATTTATTGCCGTTCTCTTGATAGCTTGAGCAGTGTTAATGCCACTTTCGAGCTTTTTCTGCCTTGTTATAGTTTTAAAATAGGGGTCCTTTATATCAACTTTGACTCCTGTGCATTTCATCTTGTATTTTCTAAGCCTAAAAGCTACTAAATCAGAAATACCAGTCACAGCCGTTAATACATCATCCTCACTTTCAAGGTTTCTTTTAAAGGTTATTCCGTTTCCAACCGACTTAATCTTCTCTCTGTCAGTATATAGCGCAACTGGAGAATCATCTAGGCCATTAGAATATTTAATTAAATCTGAACCATGTTTACCTAAAAGCTCAATTAATACCGTCTCATTATATAGGGCCAAGTCGCCTATTTTATTTATTCCTATATTTCTAAGTTTTTCCGCAGTTTTATTTCCTACAAAAAACATTTCTTCTATTTCCATTGGCCAAAAAATCTTTTTGTAGTTTTCCTTGGTTATTTCTGTTGTAGCATCCGGTTTCTTATATTCGCTACCCATCTTCGCAAAGATTTTATTGTAAGAAACCCCTGCGGATAGAGTTAGACCTAGTTCGGATTTTACAGTTCTTCTAATATCATCGGCAATTTCAACTCCAGACCCGAAAATGCTCTTGCTCGCCGTTACATCTAGCCAAGATTCGTCTATGCTATATGGTTCTACAAGATCGGTATACCTTAAGTATATTCTATTAATCAAATCGCTATACATCTTATATTTTTCATGGTGTGGCGGTACAAGAATTAAACCGGGGCACTTTCTCATCGCGGACTGAATAGTCTCAGCCGTTACTACTCCGCACTTTTTAGCCAGATCATTTTTCGCCAAAACAATACCATGGCGGTTTTTAGGGCTTCCTGCAACTGCCATGGGTTTATCTTTAAGTTCAGGATGGTCTAGTAGCTCGACAGATGCATAAAATCCATTCATATCGCAATGTAAAATTGTTTTATTCATTAACAAATTTTACTGCGGTACCATATGCCATGACTTCAGCTGCGCTTTGCATAACCGTGGAAGTTGCATATCTAACATTTACTACAGCATCTGCTCCTAATTCTTCAGCTTCTAAGGCCATTCGTTTTGTAGCCAGTGCTCTAGCCGAATTCATCATTTCATTATATGATTTGAGTTCTCCACCTACCATGGATTTTAAACCCTGCCCAATGTCTTTACCTAAATTTCGTGTTTGTATAGTGCTTCCTTTTACTATTCCCATCATTTCAAATGTTTTTCCTGTAATATAATCAGTATTTACTAAGATCATCTTCTTCGCCACTCCTTATCTCTTTTATTCTTTGGATTAATTGATATATCATTGTACCTATAAGTCCAATAAATACCAATTCAATAATTATCTTCCACACCAACGGAATAAACCCGCCAATCACTCTCAAAATCAAATATGCATAGCCTATCTGAATCAGCACTAGAATAGTTGTTACTATTAATGGTGCTACGATTCTTTTATCCATAATTTTCTCCTAATATAGACTCTACAATATAATTATACTAAAGGTTAAAAATATTTCAAGCATTTTTAAATACTTTTAACCGCATCTATTATTGGTAAAATATACTTTCTATCGATTAAATCTACACCTTCTGCTAAACTTTTTCTCACCTGTGCTTCATTGTCTTCATCAATTCCCTTTGGTAACCTTTTGTTACTACTCCCAATTATTTTTTTAAGCACGCCAATAATTAACTTATCGAATCCCTTTATTTTTTCAGGATCGAATATTCCAGCGCATACAAAAAGAGGCACGAGATTTAATGGACTCTTAAAATTTAGATCTCTTAGCTGCAAATAATTATCCTTATTGTCTATACTTAGTCCTACAGCAAAAACAATAAGTTTCTTTCCTTCCAATTTCTTAAAATTCTTTCTAATTATATCAAGTCCTACTATTCCGCCTCCGCGGACCCATCCACCATAAATTACCGTATCGTAATCATTGATTATACTAAGTTTATCTTTACTAAACGCAATCGCTTCACAATCAAGTTCTTCAGCTATCCATTTTGCATATTTTTGAGTACTACCCCTTTTAGAGGTATATAAAACAATCGTTTTCATACTCACTCCTATCTGCTAAGTATATCTACAAGATTATACATTTCTAAGTCGATTGAGTGTTTTTGTTCCAATGCTTCATATAAATCATATTCTACTACCTCAGATCCTAAAACTCCTAATGCTTTGTTTCTTGAATCATTCTTTAAAAGTTCAGTGGCTCTAGCTCCGCAAAGTGTTGCTATCTTTCTATCTTGCAGTGTAGGTGAACCACCTCTTTGTAAGTAGGAAAGCACTACTAGTTTAGTTTCTCTTCCAGTATATTCACTTATTCCTTTAACCAAGTCCTCTGACTTCATAGGATACCCTTCTGCTTTTACTATGATGCTATGTTGCTTTCCTCTATTTACGCCTTGAACTACCTTTTTGCACACATCGGTAAATTCCGCTTTTACTTCGGGGATTAAAACAAATTCTGCCCCGCCGCCAAGACCTGAGTACAGCGCTATATCTCCGCACTTTCTGCCCATAACTTCTATAATAGTGGTTCTTTCATTAGCAGAAGAAGTGTCTCTGATTTTAGTTATAGCTTCTAACACCGTATTTACGGCCGTATCAAATCCTATAGTGCAATCTGTATAAGCTAAATCATTGTCAATTGTTCCAGGAATACCTATTACACAAACACCTTTTTTAGCTAACTCTGCTCCACCTCGAAGCGAACCATCTCCCCCTATTATGACCAGGCCTTCGATTCCAAAGGTTTTAAGCATATTAATAGCTTTTTTTTGTCCCTCTTCAGTCATAAATTTATCGCTTCTAGCTGTTTTTAATATTGTTCCACCTCTTTGAAGAATATCTGCAACGGAAACTCTATCCATTTTAACTATTTCGCCTTCCATCAATCCTTCGAAGCCCCTATATATTCCATAAACTTCTAGTCCATCGTTTATGCCGCATCTAACAACAGCTCTTACTGCCGCATTCATTCCCGGCGAATCTCCTCCGCTTGTTAATACTCCAATTTTATTCATAAAATCCTCCACATTTAATATTTAACGTTTGCTTCTCCTAAATAATCTTGCAACTCCAATTTAAGCAGTTCATCTTCATTTACACAAAGATTTGCGTCAGTTTTAATTATTTTACCATCAGGTAAATATATCAAAACTGGCCTGTCTCCTTTAAATCGGCTTATCATATCGTAAATGTCTCTTTTCGCACCATCGATATCGTCTGCAAGTTTTTCTTTGACAATTTTAATCTTAACTGGAGGTTTCTCTTTTAGTCCAGCTATTTCTCTAATATTGTTTATTGAAGAAAGTTTGTCCACAAGTATTTTAGTGGCTTCGTCTTCCTTAAAATTAAGTGAACCCGAAATACCTATGATATTATCTTCCTTTATTATATCATGATACTTATCAAATATCTTAGGGAAAACCACTAGCTCAAATTCACCATAAAAATCTTCGGCCTGAACAAAAGCCATCTGAGTGTTCTTTTTAGTAAGCATTTTCTTCACGTGAGTAATGATGCCAGCCATAATAACTTTAGTCCCATCGCGCAAATTTTTATTTGCTTCTTCATCTCGGTCAAGTTCTCCAGAATTTATCGATATATTGTTTTCAATAAGTTTCTTATACTCTTCTAAGGGATGACCTGATAAATATACTCCAAGCATTTCCTTTTCAAGTTGCAATAGCTGACCCTTACCAAAATTCGCCACATCAGGTAACTTGGCATTAGTGCTTGCATCTTCCATCACATCAGCATTTAATTGAAACAGTGATATTTGACCTGCTATAGTCTTTTTAGCACTTTGCTGTGCAGATTCTACAACTTTTTCAAATACCGAATAATGAGCTGCTCTATTTTGATTTAAGCAATCAAGAGCTCCTGCTTTTATTAAACTTTCTATAGCTTTTTTATTTAATTCAGATACGTTGATATTATCTATGAATTTGTATATATCAGCGGGAAGACCATTCTTTTCCCTAGCCTCTATTATAGCTTCGGAAATCCCAGTTCCCACATTTTTAACACCCATAAGTCCAAAACGAATCATACCGTCTTCAACAGAGAATCTTTTATAACTTTTATATATCGAAGGAGGGAGTACTTCTATTCCTATTTCAGTACAGCTTCTAACATATTTAGACATCTGTTTAGGGTCTCCCATTACACTAGTTATCAGGGCTGCCATAAACTCCACCGGATAATATCGCTTTAAATACCCTGTTTCATATGAAATTACTGCATACGCTGCAGCATGTGACTTATTAAAAGCATACTCTGCAAAGGTTATCATTTCATTGAAAATTTCCTCGGCAGCTTTTTTAGGAATTCCATTTGCTATGCAACCTTTTATTTCGACATTTCCATTTTCATCTTTTTTACCATTGATAAAATACTGCTTTTCTTCAAGCATAACTTTCATTTTCTTTTTGCTCATAGCTCTTCTTACTAAGTCAGAGCGCCCAAAGGAATAGCCCCCTAAGGTTCTTACTATCTGCATTACTTGCTCTTGGTAGACTAAGCAGCCATAAGTCACCCCGAGTATTGGTTCAAGGGATTCGTGCGCATATTTTATTTTCTTCTGATTCTTCTTGTTTTCTATGTACTTAGGTATGGAATCCATGGGGCCTGGTCTATAAAGTGATATGCCCGCAACTACATCTTCAAAACAGGTTGGTTTCAGATTTTTCATGAATTGAGTCATTCCTTCGCTTTCAAGTTGGAATACTCCTGCGGTGTTTCCCTTCGCAATCATTTTATATACTTCTTTGTCTTGGTAATCCATAGACGAAAAATCTATCATTCTTCCTGTATTTTCTTTTATCAATGCCAATGCATCTCTAATAACTGTAAGGTTTCTAAGCCCTAGAAAATCCATTTTAAGCAGTCCTAGTTCTTCAATAGTCGTCATGTTAAACTGTGTAGAGACTCCTTTGTCTGAAGAATATAACGGAACATACTCGTCTATTGGGTCTTTACTTATTACTATTCCAGCAGCATGGGTAGAAGCATGTCTAGGCATACCTTCAATTGCCATGGCCATATCCAGAATTTTCTTTACCTGCATATCGTTGTCGTATTTTTGTTTTAATTCTCTGTTAACGCGAAGGGCCTTGGCTATGGTCATTTTTAGTTCATTGGGTATCGCTTTAGCTATAACGTCTACATCGGCATATGCGGCATTAAGCGCTCTTCCCACATCCCTAACTGCCTGCTTGGCTTTCATGGTTCCAAAGGTTACTATCTGAGAAACTCTTTCTTCGCCATATTTTCTTATAACATAATCTATTACTTCTTGGCGTCTTTCTATACAAAAGTCAATGTCTATGTCTGGCATACTAATTCTTTCCGGATTTAAAAATCTTTCGAATATCAAATTATATTTTATTGGATCTATATCTGTAATCTTTAAGCAGTATGCAACTACGCTGCCTGCTGCAGACCCTCTTCCTGGGCCTACCATAATTTCGTTTTTCTTAGCATAGTCTATAAAGTCCCATACTATAAGGAAATACTCTACGTAACCCATACTTTCTATTACGCATAATTCATCTTCCATTCTCTTCTTTATACTATCATCCAGATTAGGGTACCTTTTTTCTAGGCCGTCATAGCATAGTTTTCGCAAATATTCTTTGTTGCTACTTCCTGCAGGAGGAATATATTCGGGCAAATGATACTCTCCGAAAGTAAATTCCACATTACACCTGTCCGCTATTTTTTGAGTCATATCGCATGCTTCTGGAAGCCAGGCGAATATATTTCTCATTTCTTTTTCACTTTTTAAATAGAATTGGTCATTAGGAAATCTCATTCTCTTTTCGTCATCTATCGTAGTGGCCGTTTGAATTGCTAAAAGTACATCATGCGCCTCTGCGTCTGTTTGTCTAACGTAATGAACATCATTAGTTGCTACAAGTGGAACATCAATTTCATCTGAAAGTTCTTTAAGTAGAGGATTGATTTTTCTTTCTTCTTCAAGACCTTGATCTTGAATCTCTAAAAAGAAGTTACCCTTACCAAATATCTTGAGTAGGTCCATTGCTTCTTTCTTTGCACTTTGATAATCGTTTTCCAGGAGGCAGTGCTGTACATTTCCTGCTAGGCATCCTGAAAGCGCAATTACCCCTTCACTGTATTCAGCTAAAACCTTCTTATCTATTCTAGGTTTGAAATAGAAGCCTTTGATGTAGCCAGCAGAGACTATTTTGACCAAATTTTTATATCCCTCTGCATTTTCAGCGAGAAGTATTAAATGTCCATTTCTTCTATCAAAATCGATATCTTTATCTAGCATAGTTCTGGCAGCCGTATAAACTTCACAGCCTATAATAGGTTTTATATTCTGTGCTTTACATTCTTTATAGAAATCAACTACACCAAACATCACGCCATGATCTGTAATAGCGAGTGAGTCCATTCCCATTTCTTTTGCTGTTTCTACTATCTTACCTATTCTAGCTGCACCATCTAGTAAACTATATTCAGTATGGACGTGTAAATGTGAAAAAGCCATAAAAGTTTCCCTTCTTTTCTTTATTTATAATAATTATTATATCATAAACAGTTATTGTTTAAATGAATATTTTGATGTATATTTTGTTATTTTACTCAAATAGTGGCATTTTTGCTTTTACGCTTTATTCTACTGAAGTGTTTGCCAAATAATTGATTTTGTTTTTATTTGAGTGCAAAATTCGCTTAAACGTTGAATTTTGAACACTTTAAAATATTCTCACTATGAGTCTTTCACAATATCCACACTAATCCCTTACAAACCGTTGACATTTTTTGGTGCATATCTTATAATTGAGATGTCCAGAGATTACATCTTGGACGAAAATTATTATTATTATTTTTCATTATTTAAAGGAGGAATTATAATGGGTAAAAAAATACCTAT
>LSQX01243824.1_pt1 | contig 10452 bp, 8 predicted proteins | sample 654561 | NCBI WGS metagenome assembly LSQX01 (sample SAMN04489861, study PRJNA283612) | anaerobic digester metagenome | isolation source: 4 biogas reactors fed with cattle manure at either 37C or 55C with and... | place: Denmark: Kongens Lyngby | collected 2014
CAGATGAGGAGTTTGGTGTTGAAAACTTCCACAGGAAAGAAAATTGCTTCCCGTACTTTGCTTCTATGTCGCCATACAAGGGCAGTATAGACTCGCATATGAATATAGCTTTCGACCGAAAAAGCCTTGAAGGCACATTGGGCGAATATATCTCTAAACTTGGGCTTACGCAATTAAGAATCGCAGAAACCGAAAAGTTTGCCCATGTAACGAAGTTCTTTAACGGCAACAGCGAAACACAGTTTTTAGGCGAGGACAGGGCGTTAATCCCTTCTCCCAAGGTTGAAAAATACAGCCAAAAGCCAGCAATGAGCGCTTACGAGGTGGCAGAGGAATGCGTAAAGCGAATCGAAAGCGGTAAGTATGATTTTATAGTGCTAAACTTTGCAAACCCCGATATGGTAGGGCATACAGGCGATTTCGATGCAACCGTAGAAGCAGTTAAGGTAGTTGACGAATGCCTAAAACGAGTAGTAGAAACAATCTTAGCGCAAAACGGCAGGGCGATTATCACCGCAGACCATGGCAATGCGGAAAAAATGATAGATAGACTAACTAGAAAGCCGCTAACCGAGCATACAACCTCAAAGGTTATGCTGATAGTCGCAGACAATGAGAAAAACAACATTGGATTGCGAGAAAACGGGAAGCTATGCGATGTTGCGCCAACCCTTCTTCAGCTTATGAATATTGAAAAACCCGAAATAATGACGGGAATTTCGCTGATTATGGAGTAGTTATGGGTATTTTCAAGAAGAAAAAGGAAACGGATAACAGAAGCGTTTCAGAGGTTGTATTCTCTGAAGCGCTAAAGCCTGCAACCGAAAAGAAAGACGAACCGCAAAGCAAAGGATTTTTTGCAAAGCTAAAGACCTCGCTTTCAAAAACAGGCGGAGGGCTTTTAAGCTCTGTTTTCAAAACCCATGAGCGAATTGACGATGATTTCTACGACGAGTTAGAAGAAGCAATGATTTTAGCCGATATGGGAATGGACACAGCCGCAGAAGTGCTAAGCTCTCTCCGCAAGGTAGTAAAAGAGCAAAAGCTAACCCTGCCAACAGAAGCAAGGGAAGCATTAGTGCATTTATTAGCCGAAAAAATGGAGCCACAAAGCGAGTTCCAAGTTACAGACAATCAAGCGGTTATATTGATAGTAGGCGTAAATGGAGTTGGCAAAACAACCTCAATAGGAAAGCTGGCAAACTACTATAAGCTAAGCGGAAAAAGTGTTTTGCTTGCCGCTGCAGATACCTTTCGTGCCGCCGCAGCAGAGCAACTTACAGTTTGGTCAACTCGTGCCGATGTTCCTATTATAAAGCATGGCGAGGGGGCAGACCCTGCCGCAGTCGTGTTCGATGCAATAGCTTCATTCAAAGCAAAAAAGCATAATCTCTTGATTTGTGATACAGCAGGCAGACTTCACAACAAGAAAAACCTGATGGACGAGCTTGCAAAGATTCGCCGGGTTATTTCAAGAGAGCTGCCCGATGTACCCGTAGAAGTATTGCTTGTTTTAGATGCTACCACAGGTCAAAATGCGGTTTTACAGGCACAGGCGTTTTCTGAATCGAGTGGGCTAACAGGGCTTATCATCACAAAACTTGACGGCACAGCCAAGGGCGGCATAGCGGTGTCAATTAAAGATATGCTAAACCTGCCAATTCGCTTTATCGGAGTAGGTGAGGGCATAGACGATATGCGACCTTTCAATGCTGATGACTTTGCAAAGGCGCTTTTAGACGAAAAGTAATTCCGTAAATTCATAAAGCAGCGGCGTACCTGTGTGCGCCCGCAGACCATAGCAGAAAACAAAGAGTACAATACGTACTCTTTTTATATCCTATTCCAATAATATCAAAGGCAAAAGTTTTGGATAATTTTTCACTTAAATGCAAATACTTATTCCATTGAGGAGTAAACAATAATGAGCATTAAGCAAGTATTTAATTCTTTTTCGAATGTATTCAAGTTTGACGATTCAGACAGGCGTTTTGAGTTATACGAAACCGAGTACGGCGACCCCTACGAAAAAGAGCGTGGAGAACGCAGTACACAGCTTGAAAGTAATGTAAAAGAAGATTTACCTATAAATAAAGATTTGCATAGCAATCTAACCATGATAAGGCAGGATTTTAGGACGGATATAAACCCCGACCTATTGATTAGAGAATTTATGCTCGGCGGTGAGGTTCCTGCGGCTATCGTTTTCATTAACGGAATTTCTAATGCCATGGTAATCAATGATTTTCTTTTGCGAGATGGCATGAAGGAGGGGGCGATAAAAAATGCAACTAAGCCCCTATACGAGTATGTACTAAAAAGCGTATTTACGGTATGCGACGCCAAAACCGAAAACAAATTCGTAAAGCTAAAAAGAAAAATATTAGCTGGACAAGCGATTATATTCATAGAAGGCGAGGAACGTGCGCTTGTATTTGATTCAAGGCTTTACCCAACTCGTAGCGTTGATGTATCCGAAAACGAAAAAACGGTGTTAGGACCAAAGGAAGCATTTGTTGAAAGCCTAAGGACAAATGTTTCAATGATTAGAAAAAGCATTCAAACCGATAATTTAGTTTGCGAAATGCGCACAGCAGGCAAGGAGAGCAACACAAAAATCGGAATACTTTATTGCGAGGGCGTAGCCAACAATGCACTTGTAAACGAGGTTAAGCGCAGACTATCAAAAATAAACATAAAAAAAGTTTTTGCGATTAGCACCTTGATTCAAATGATGGAAAGCACACCAAACTCGCCATTTACGAGTGCATTGCTGACCGAAAAGCCAGACAGATGTGCTTCATTCTTGCTTGAAGGGCATGTTGCACTTGTGTGTGATGGTAGTCCACTTATTGCTATAGTTCCTACAACCCTGTATATGATGTTTTCGATGCCAGAGGATTTTTACGCTCGCAGCCCCGCCGCTTCTTTCGTTAGGGCAGTGCGAATAATAGCGGCAATTACATCGATTTATCTACCTGGGCTATTCATTGCCATAGTAATGTATCATCATGGGTTTTTATCGCCAGAATTGCTAAACACAATTATTGCTTCTCGTGTAATGGTATTTGTGCCAATTAGCGTAGAGCTTGTAATGCTGATGCTCGTTTTCCAGCTAATAAGGGAAGCAGGTATGAGAGTCCCAGGGAGTATCGGGCAGGCACTCGGCATAATAGGTGGTCTTGTATTAGGGCAGGCGGCTGTTGCTGCTAACTTGGCAAGTGCAGTTGTGTTAATACTCGTTGCATTTGTTGGCTTGGGCAATTTCTGTATCCCCGATTATACATTACAGCTTACCTCGTTCTATATAAGAATTGGCTTTGTTTTTGCCGCAATCATGGCAGGCTTCTTAGGAATAGTAGCTGGTACATTGATTGTTACAGGCTATATGTGCTCGTTAAAATCCTATGGCGTGCCGATTCTTGCACCTTATGCCGTAAAAACTCACTCAAGGCGACCGCTTATATTGCGTGGAAAGTTGAAAAACAACGATTTGGGCGGCGAAGACTATATGAACAGACAAGGCGATTGATAGGAGGAATGTATGAATTTATCGGAGGGTAAATCTGGTCAACAAGCCATTATAAGCATGACATGCGTTGCAATGGTAACTACTGGGCTGTTTTCATTCTATTCGGGAGAGCTATATCCATTGGGCAACTCAACATACGTTAGCTTTCCTGTTGGTGCGATAATTGCAGGGCTTGTGTTTTTGCTTGCCGTAGCAGCTATAAAGTCTTGTAACGCTCATAACTTGATGGATATGTTCGAGTTCAGCATTGGAAAATTTTTGGCAAGAATAATCTCTGCTATACTTATTGTATATTGCATTACTTGTGCAATCCTACCATTGAACAGGTTTTTAAATATAATGTATAATAGCTTTTTTATAAATTCCAACTATTTTTCTATTGCGTTGTTTATTATACCTGTACTTGCATATTTTTCTCTATTAGGACTTGAGCCTATTTGCAGAACCGCAAGGGCGCTTGTATGGTTCTTACTTGCCATGCATTTCTTTTCGTTAATAAGTGAGGTAGGTGAGCTTGACGTTTATCACATTGCGCCAATTATGGGCGATGGTTTAGAAAATACTGCGCTTGTTAGCCTAAAGGCATCAGGCTTATTCTTGCCTGCGCTATTGTTTATTCTATGGAATCCAAAAAGTGTTCATGGGTTAAAGTTCGCAAAGCGGGCAGGTTATTTTTCCGTTCCTATTACTGCAATAGTTTGCGGATTAACCTTCCTTGCGCTTGCCATGATGTTCACCTATATCGACCTAACAAATTTATATACTCCGCTTTACAGATACAGTATGGTTAGGGCTTTGGAAAACCTTATATTGAGGATGGATAAAATAATGTCATTTATCTGGATTATGGCGGTTTTGCTTGCAAGCTCGTACTATATGTATGCTTCGTCAAACATTTACGCAAAAATGTTTAAGCAAAACGATTCAAGACCTGCCTCGATAGGATTAAGCATTATAATGCTTTATATTGCGATTAGCTCGCACCTAACTTTAACCATAGTAAAGCAGGTACTCGACTTATTGAGGAACTATTCATTTCTCATATTATCAGTGCCTATAATAATCGTTTCGGGCATTGCTATTGTGCGTGCAAGTATAATAAATAGGAGGCAGCAAAATGAAGTCGGCGTTGGTTAAAACGATTTGTCTATGCTTAATCATTTCAATGATTGCTCCGCTATTTTCGGGCTGTATGAATCCTGATTCAATCTCAGAATTTGTCTATGTTCTCGGCATTGGGGTAGATATGGGAGAGCAATTCAAATACAAGTTCACCTTTTTAATGCAAAGCGCTGCGCCTTCGGCAGAAACTCCGCGGGAAAGTGAAACAATGATAGCATCTGCGGAGGGCGATAACCTGTATGAAGCAATAAATGTTGCCGAGATGGGATTACCTCAACGCATGAACTACTCACGCTCGAATATTTTTATTATTTCGAAGGAATGTGCGGAAAAAGGTGCTATTGCAGATTTGTTCAGAGTATCTTGGAGTACAACCAAGCTAAGAACATCTTCTATCATGGTAATTTCAAGCGAAAGAGCAGATGACTTTATTCAATCGTTAATTGCAGGGGAAAGTGCAAGCTATTCTAAGCTACAAAGCATGTTAGTTGACTATGCAAAGGCAACGGGCTTTATTGTAACTCGTAGCATTTTCGAATTTGTTTGTGCGATTGAGAACCGCCATAGCGATGCAGTGGTTACTCTTGGAGCAATAGATGATTCAATTCAAACACCTACAGATAGTGGTGGTGGCTCAGGTGGCGGCTCGGGCGGCTCAGGCGGCTCGGGCGGTGGCTCAGGAGGTGGCGGCGGGAAAGAAGATTCAAGTCCCGAGCCTTCCTCAACCCCGAAGGATACCACAAGCGGTGTAAAGCGTGAGGGCGGAACAAAAGCATATTTTGATGGCAGTGCTTTGTTTGATGGTGTCAAAATGGTAGGCGTAATAACAAAAGAAGAAACCCAGTTTTTACTGCTTGCACAAGGAGGGCTTCCCGGCGCGAGAATTTCTTTGGAAACTGATAAAGGAACAAATTATGTTGTTAGGTTAGGGAATGCAAGTTCACCTAAAGTAGATGTAACCATTAAAGAAGATAGAATTGATGTTGTGTATAACATATCTATCGGGGTTCGCCTTGATATGCAGGTCGATAAGGAGCAGGAATTAGAGATGCGAAAAAAAGGCGGGCTATTAGATGAACTAAGTCAGCAAATAGTTGCGTATTGCGAAAATGGCTTAAACAACCTTTTCAACAATGTTCAAGAGCTTAACTGCGATGCGTTTGGTATTGGCAAATATGTTTCGTTGAAATTCTTCTCTACAAAGGAGTGGGAGGCTTTTAATTATAAGGATGAAAGGTATCAAAATGTTTTCGTTACATTTAATGTAGAAATAGATATGGAGGATGTGTACGTTTCGTCGTACATAGATTGATATGATTTGGTTTACGATTTTGGCGGTATTAGCCGTAACATATAACATCCTTTATGCAATACATTGCATAAGAAGCAAATGCTTTGCAGCTTTTTCTGGCTCGGTGATAGTTTGTGCTATAATAATAGGGTTAATTGTTTTATTGCAATTCAACACTTAAAGCGTTATAATCTCGTTTAGTAAACAAACGGGAGTATTATGCTAAATATTGTACTTGTAGAACCCGAGATTCCACAGAATACGGGCAATATAGCCAGAACCTGTGCGGTTATAGGCGCATCGTTACACCTAATAGAGCCATTGGGCTTTTGTATAGACGAAAAGCATGTTAAGCGTGCAGGACTTGATTATTGGAGTGAATTATCCCTGCACACCTATTCAAATTTTGCACACTTTTTAGAGAAAAACCCGAATGCAAGGCTTTGGCTTTTCTCAACCCATGCCGAAAAAAGCTATAGCGATGTTCAATACAATGACGGTGATTTCTTAGTGTTTGGAAAAGAAACTGCAGGCTTAGGCGCACAGCTAATCTCTCAATACAAGGATAATTGCGTTAGAATCCCCATGAGAAGCAATTTGCGCTCGCTAAACCTGTCAAATTCGGTTGCTGTTGCCGCTTATGAAGCCATGCGCCAGTTAGGCTTTCCAAATATAAGTTAACCTCTTATGCACACCCAGAAACTTAGTAGCATAGATAAAAAGTCTGAGAAAGTCGCAGGCTCTATATCTGTTTCTACACCCAGTTCAAGCGTTGCTAACCTCTCGCCCTGTGAGTTGAAATAATCCACAGTTCCTAAGCAATCGCCAGCCTTAATTGGTGCAATTAACGCTTGTGGCACATTGTAAACTGCATTGGGCTGTTCGTCATTCATTCCGCTAAGTATCGAAAGCTCATTCAATGCCACAAGGTCAACAGCTCTCATAACCGAACCGCTTATAGGCACTCCCTTAATAATTGCATCTCCTTTTTTGGCAATATTCACATTTTTATAACTCGCATAAGCGTATTCAATGGCCGCGCGTGCTACTTCAAAGCGATCTGCACTGTTCTTTGCTCCTAATACAACCGCTACATAGTCCGCACCGTTTCTTGAAACCGAAAACGCTCCGCAATAGCCGGCATCGTTTGAAGAGCCGGTCATAAGCCCTGTGCAGCCTACTAAATCACGCACAAAGCGATTCGGATTCACAAGCTCGGTTCTTTCGCCATTCGAATGAATAATCTCGCTCATATATGTTGTGCTGTAACGCTTGAAAGCGGTAGAGTTCGCCAACGCACTGCCGATTTTCGCAAGGTCGCTCACCGACATTTTTAGATTTGTACCCATTGGGTCTTGATAAACCGCCTGCACCCCCATATCCTGCATACGGTTGTTGAGTTTAGACAAGAACACATCCATGCTCCCAAATGCCGCTTCGCAAAGAGCATAAAGCGCATCACCTGCCGAAATCATAACCGCACTTTTGTATAAGTCGTCTGCAGAAATCACCTCGTTGGCTTCTACAAATGCCGTAGGTCCGGGAACTTTAGCGGCATTTGCACTTATAGTAACCTTGCCATCAAGCGAATAATCCCCCTTGTCAATCGCTTCAGAGAGTATAAGCATTGGTCCTATACGAGAAAGCCCTGCAACAGGGTTAACCGTATCAAGTTCTCTTTGCACAATTATTTGAAGTGAGCTTCTCGCCACAACAACAATAGCGGTTGCAGAACCCATGCTAAACGGAGGTTCAGCCGCATTCGTGGCAGAGTAGGGGAAAAACGCACAAAGCATAAGCACTACAAGCCATAAAGACAGGTATTTTTGTATTGAAAAACGCATATTAACCTCCGAAAAACAAGTCCTATTTATAGATATGCAAGGTTTATGGGCTAATATGAATAAAATCATGACTAAGCATAGTGTGAAGTTTCAGCTGTCGCAAAAGCTGGTGCACAAAAGTACGTCACGGGTTCAAATTTCTTACTTTACTTGCAAGAAAAGTAAACGTGCCTCATTCAACCATATACCACTTATCGATACTCCGCATCATATCCGGCTCTCTTATGCTCATAATCCCATGAATATTCGCCGCATAAATAATGCTGTTTAGCCTGTAGCCCAGCACGATAAAGGGAAGCTCCTCAACAAATGCTGCTTCAAAGGCATACGCCGCTTCACGCAGAGTGATTTCATCAACCGCAGAAAACATTTTAGAGTTAAGCGAAAGAAGCCTTTCGCTTTTCACTTTGCCGTAGTTTATATCGGAATCCGTAAACAATGGCTCTAAATATCCATCTCGGTTTAAGCTGTAACCCACAAGTGCCAAATCAAAGCTGCCACTTTTTAACTGCTGTATGTATTCGGATTTTGAATGTGGAGCAGAGGGCAAAAAGCCATACGAAACAACATTAACCTCAATACCGCATAGCAAAAGCTGTGATTTCATCGCTTCCGCCGCATTTTTTCTTACTGCATTATCCGTAGTTTCATTCACCAGTAGCGTAAATGATAGCTTTTTTGTAGAATCGTCTTTATGACGCAAAATGCCGTCCTTGTCTGCTTTCGTATAGCCAGCATTTGCAAGTAGGGTCTTTGCATACTCTAAATCGTATTCATATACCTTGTATTTACTTGAATATAGCCATGAATCGGGTGCAATAGGCACGTCAACGTCTTGCAACTTGTTCATATAAACATTTGAAACAAGCCTTGAAACGTCCAAAGCATAGATTATAGCCTTGCGAACATTCAAATCCTCAAAAATGGGGTTTTCATAGTTGAATATCATAAGCTCAATATTGTTAGTCATCATATCGAGAACCTTGGTTATGCCCTCCTCACGATACTTTCCCGAAGAAATTACAGAGGTCGTTACAAAATTCAGCTGTTTTGCCTCATAAGAAGCCAAAGCCGTAGCATTATCCGCACGAGGTACAAACGTAATATTTGAAATATAGGGCAATGTGCGCCACCATAATTCGTTTATTGTTAGCTCAACCTTAGATTTCTTAGCTTCAACAACCTTGTACGGACCTGTGCCAACCATTTTTGCTCCGCCGTCCTCTGCCTGACACATAATCGGGAACGTAAGCGCATAAAGCGAGCTAAGTCCGCCCTTGTGCATCTTAATTCTTAACGTATAGTTGTCGATAACGCTCATATTTGCGATTTTTGAAATGTTGTACGCATAATACGAAGCATCCGCAACCGATGGCGCAGGGGTTGGCGAGGGCTTAGGGGTTGGCGAGGGCCGCCTTGTTGGTGTAGGCTCTGGTTTTTTCGTAGGCGAAGGCGAAACAGCGGGCGTTTGCGAAACAGGCGGCTCTGTAGGCGGCTGAGTTGGTGGCTCTGTAGGCGGCTCTGTAGGCGGCTCTGTAGGCGGCTCTGTAGGCGGTTCGGGTGTAGGCTCGGGCTCTTCCGTTTCAGCCGTCAAGGGATATGCGCCTAACTGTGCAAAGGTAGCACCGCTTCTAACGCTCAATTCTGAACTGTTAGGAATCTCCATATCCAAAGCATTTAGCAATCTGTGATAGGTGTATAGCACGTCGGTTGCCGTAAAATCGCTTCCCGAATGCCATTTCACATTTTGCCTTAGCTTCAGTGTCCAAATACTGCTGTCCTCAGTATTTGTTGTCCAACTTTCAGCCAAAGAGGGCGCTAACTTGCCTGAATCGTCAACGCTTAAAAGCCCCTCAAAAATCAGCGAATACATCATAAGCATTTCCTCGGTATTTACTATATGAGGGTCGCCAAACTGCGGATTAACAGGCATTGCCAAAACAAGCTCACCGCCGGCAACAGGTGTTGGAATAGGTGTGGCTATGCTATCCGTAGGCGCAAGCGTAGGATTTACGGTAGAATTCCCACACGCATACACAGAAACAATCATGCAAAATATCAAAATGAATACTATAGCTTGTTTACAAGTTCTATTCATAGCTTTTCAAACAATTCCTTTACTAATCTTTCAAGCGCATCAATGCTTATCGTGTTTTCTATAACTTCGTCAGCCCTTTTAATAAGCTCAGAATCTGAAACCCTCGAATCCGCTCGCCTTTTTGCTTGCTCGTAGGAGAGTTTATCCCTTTGCATAACACGCGCTATCCTTTGCTCATATGGAGCAGTTACAACCCATGTTTCGTTGCAATATTGGTCAAGATTTGTTTCGTACAACAATGGCGCATCAAACACCACGAAATCTTTTCCCGAATCAAATGCGCATTTTTGCATCTCCAACATTCTATTAACTATATAGGGGTGAGTGATTTCGTTTAGCTTTTTCAACTTAACTGCATCGCTAAACACAATCTCTCCTAACTTCCTTCTATTGATTATATCATCTTTTTCAAACACTTCATCGCCAAACTCTTTCCTAACTTGGCTAATTAAAGAAGTATTAGATAGTGCCTCCCGCGCAACCAAATCAGCAGAAATCACAACCGCACCCAACTCCTTTAAAATGCGACTAACAGCGGTTTTTCCGCTTCCGATAGAGCCTGTTA
>LSQX01255373.1_pt1 | contig 10452 bp, 8 predicted proteins | sample 654561 | NCBI WGS metagenome assembly LSQX01 (sample SAMN04489861, study PRJNA283612) | anaerobic digester metagenome | isolation source: 4 biogas reactors fed with cattle manure at either 37C or 55C with and... | place: Denmark: Kongens Lyngby | collected 2014
AAACAATGTGGAGGCACTTCCTCACGGCATACTCTTTTGGAGAAGTTTTACTCACTGGCTGGGAGGTATGGGTATTATAGTACTCTTTCTGGCTATCCTGCCCGGAGTGGGTGCCGGAGGATTTCATATGTTCCGTGCTGAAGTTCCCGGTCCCTCGGTTTCCAAGCTGTCTTCCAGAATAGCACATACCGCAAAAACCCTGTGGTACATATACTTGGGTTTAACGGTACTGCAGACTGTATTGTTGCTACTTACAGGTTTTGACTTATTCGATTCCCTCACTCATACCTTTGGTACCGTGGCTACAGGAGGTTTTTCCACAAGAGCTTTAAGTGTGGGAGCCTTTAAAAATCCTGCTGCGGAAATTATTATATTAATATTTATGGCATTATCCGGGGTTAATTTTAGCCTTTATTATTACCTTTTGAGAAAACAGTGGGGTCGGGTATATTATGATGAAGAACTAAGGTTTTACCTTGGGGTAATAATTGTTACCACTCTTTTGATTGCATGGAATATAAGAGGCTTTATTCCTTCAAAGGTTGACCTTTTCAGGACCAGTGCCTTTCAAGTGGTATCTATCATGACTACTACCGGATATGCCACGGCCAATTTTGACCTATGGCCGGCCTTTTCCAAAATGCTGCTTCTGCTGCTCATGTTTTTCGGTGGATGTGCAGGTTCTACCGGAGGGGCCATGAAGCAAATCCGGGTACTGATTTTATCCAAATACTGCGGTCGAGAGTTGGTTCATACACTTCACCCAAAAGCTGTTGTTCCAGTAAAAGTAGGAGGAAAACCTGTTCCTGATGATGTGTTGAGAAATATTCTGGCATTTAGCTTTATATATATAGCTTTATTCGTATTTGGCGCTCTATTCATAGCAATGTTAGGTCAGGATATGATAACATCAGTCTCATCTGTTGCAGCCACCTTAGGTAACATAGGCCCCGGTCTTGGCAGCGTAGGGCCTGAATATACCTTCAGTGAAATACCCCAAATCGGTAAACTGGTCCTCAGCTTTCTGATGTTAATGGGGAGGCTTGAGTTATTTACAGTAATGCTGTGTTTTACTCCAGGTTTTTGGAGGGGAGTTTCAATCTTTGGTAAACCCCAAGACTATTCACTGCGGAAGGACCGCTCAATTTAAAATACAAGATTTGGGGGACGTTTACAAATTATTCACAAAAAAGCATTGACAGAAAATAAAAAGCGTGTTAATATTTTATCAAAAGACCATGAAGGTCATATATTAACTTTAAGTGAAATATAATTAAATGACTGAAGAAAAACCATGAAGGTTAAGCTGTATGAAACGGCTTGGTTCATGGTTTTTATTTTTTCTTTCATGCAAATTAAGCAGAGGAGAGTGTTCTTGATGAAAAAAAACAATCTCACTCAGATGGCAATAGCAGGTTTATTTATTGCTTTTGGTATTGTACTGCCTATGATGTTCCATGCAATAGGTCTTGGATCAACCTTTTTGCCAATGCACATACCGGTTCTGCTATCGGGCTTCGTGCTGGATGCTCCTATGGCTGCGGCAGTTGGAGCCATAACACCATTTTTAAGCTCTATGTTTACTGGTATGCCGCCGGCTTTTCCGATAATGCCGTACATGGTCTTTGAATTAGCTGCCTATGGTTATATGATAAGCTTTTTTTACAGAAAAATACATAGAAATGCTTACATCTCTTTAATAGGAAGTATGATATCCGGACGAATTGTTGCAGGTGTTGCTGTATGGGTGTTGGCGACGCTTTTTGCTGCTAAACTTCCGGGACCTGTTGTTTTTATCACATCAAGTGTGGCAAAAGGCCTACCGGGAATAATTATTCAACTGATATTTATCCCGGCAATAGTATTGCTGTTGGAAAAATACAGGGCGAAAATGTTGGGGAGGAATACTATTGAAGCATAGGGAGTACTTCAATAAAATGGCAGATAAATGGGATCAAATATGCCACCATGATATTGTAAAACTTAAAGCTATAACACAGATGGCATACATCTCAAAGGGCGAAACAGTGCTTGATGTAGGCACTGGGACCGGTGTAATGTTGCCCTTTATCCGTGAGCTTGTTGGCGATACAGGACAAATCACAGCAATCGACTTAGCGGAGAAAATGCTGGAAGTTGCTAGCCAAAAATGCCCTTTTGAAAACGTCAGTTTTGTTTTGGGAGACATCTCAGCTGTAACCTTCCCTGAAAGCCACTTTGACGTAATCATGTGTTATTCAGTTTTTCCTCATTTTCAAGATAAACCGCGGATTGTCTCCCATATGGCCAGTCTTTTAAAGCCCAAAGGGAGACTTGTCATAGCCCACTCCCAAAGCCGGAACGCAATTAACAGCTTACACGCCAAGCTTGATGCGGTAAGACGGGATCAATTGCCGGAAGCAGTAACTATAGAAAAATATCTGAAAGAAGCAGAACTTACCCCCATACTTACAAAAGATAATGATGAGATGTTTGTAGTGATCGGTCAAAAAAATAATCCAAGTCATGAAGACAGATTGTAATGAGCCATGAAGTCTCAAGATTTATGAGTTTTGGCTCATTTTCATACCAAATCATAGGGAGTGATTTTCATGGACCAACAACTGTGGCAAAAATGCGTAGAATTTCACGGTCATGAGTGTCCGGGCCTTGCCATTGGATTCAAGGCATGTGAAGCGGCCAAGAAAAAACTTGGCATAGGTTTTTCAAAGGATGAAGAAATAGTCTGCATTACGGAAAGCGATGCCTGCGGTGTTGATGCTGTTCAAGTTATCACTGGTTGCACATTGGGTAAGGGCAATCTAATATACCGGGGCACGGGCAAAAATGCTTACACCTTTTTTTGTCGGGATACGGGTCAAAAACTACGAGTTGTATTGAAACCTGATAATGGCAGCAAAGATTTGTCAAGAGCAGAGAGGCAGCAAGCTATTTTAAAAAGCTCTGTTGAAGAATTGTTCGAATTTAAAAACCCCAGTTTTGATTTGCCAGAAAAAGCTCGGTTGTTTAATACTCTTATTTGCGAAAAATGCGGTGAAGGAGCTCCTGAACACAAAATGCGCATAATGGATGATAAAAAAGTGTGCATAGATTGCTTTAAGGATTATTCGAGAGGTTGGTAGGCTGTGGAAATAGATTTTGCAAAACTGTGGGAAAGGGATAAAAAAAATAAAAAGAACCAGCAAAAGTTCTGGGACAGCAGAGCCCAGGAATTCAATTCTCGGTTATCTGAAAATAGTAGTCCAAAAGAAACGAAGAAAGTAATAGACTATCTGGTGCAAAAAGGTGCTCTTAAAACGGACGGCAGCGTTTTAGACATCGGCTGCGGCCCTGGGAAATATGCTCTGGCCTTTGCAAAAAAGGTAAAAAAGGTAACAGGAATAGATATTTCTCCCAAAATGATAGCTTTTGCCAGAGAAAATGCCCAAAATGGCGGATTTGACAATATTGAGTTCTTCCAAGCTTCTTGGCCTGAAACTGACCTGTCAGTCCTGGGATGGATGAAAAATTATGATTTAGTGTATGCAGCTTTTTCACCCGGCATTGACGGCCTCAATGCCTTAAAAAAAATGGTTCAGGCAAGTCGAAAGCACTGCTTTATAAGCGGCTTTGTAACAAGGGAAGACCGGGTTTTAGATGGATTAAAAAGACATTTAGGCATAAAAATAACACCCTGGGGCAGACAGATCTACTACAGTTTCAATCTCTTGTGGAACTGGGGTTATTATCCTGAAATTACTTATCATGATAGGTCATGGAGCAGCGAGTACGACATAGATCGGATGACCGATATATTTATGACTAGGCTGAGTGGGCAAGCTTTTTACAATAGGCAAGATATAATTGACTACCTAAAAAGTATTTCCGTTAATGGAAAGGTCAAAGAGCAAACCACATCAAAAGTAGCTTGGCTGTACTGGCAGGTGTAAAAAGAATCCAGTTTGAAGGTCCGGACTTACAAAATGCAAGGGGTTGTAGGTAATACCAGAGAGCGAATTATTATTTTATCGAAAATGGTTCTTACAGAGATTACAAAAAAGCCGTTAAAAAGCTTTTTGCGGAGTAACAGAAGTGACTAATCAAAACTGGTTAGAATAAGATTTACTTAGCATTTCATGCTTTCAGAGTTAGAATAGAGCTTAAAACTTTAGGCTTTTGCAGAAATCGAGGTTTAGAACCATCGAAAAAATAATCTGAGCGAACGGTATTACCTACAACCTGCGACAGTTACTTAGTACACTGGAACACAACATGTGAAGAGGGGACTTAACGTGAAAAAATCAAATATAGGCAAAATGCTCATTTTGTTTATGTTGGCAGCTATAATGTTCAGTATGAACGGCTGTGGCGCAAAACCCCAGCAGAAGACTGTAAGTGATTCTACCGAACTGGATTCCCCTTTAGTAATACGCCTGGAAGGCGGGGATTGGGGCTTTCCTTCTCCTTTTGCCCACTATTCCCGGGGGCCAGGTATGTCGAAGATGCGTCTAATATATGACAGCCTTTTGGAGAAAGGGGAAAAAGGTCTCATCCCCTGGCTTGCCAAGGAATGGACGATTTCTCCCGACGGTAGGGAGTATACTTTCGTATTAAACTCAGGAGTAAAATGGCATGATGGAGAGCTACTTACTGCAGAAGACGTAAAATTTTCCTTCGAGTATTTCACAAAACATCCCCCCGTATCCAATAGCTTGTTAATTGATGGGAAACCGTTTATTGACAAAATAGAGGTTATCGATGAGTGCCAAGTTAAAATAACGGTAAATGAGCCCAATGCCACCCTACTGGACAGATTAGGGATTGTAAGGATAATTCCGGAGCATATTTGGAAAGACATAGAAGACCCTAAAAAAGCAATTGATTTGGTCAAATTAGTGGGATGCGGTCCCTATACACTTACAGATTACAATCAAGAGCAGGGCACCTATCGATTTCAAGCCTTTGAGGATTATTGGGGACCTAAGGTTCGGGTGGATGTAATTGAATTTATCCCCGTAAGTGATCAGGTGCTGGCTTTTGAAAAGGCAGAAATCGATTTATTGGATGTTCCGGCGGATTTAATGGATCGGTATAAAAACAATGAGGAGTATAAAATTCTTAAAAGCCCTGCCTTTTGGGGTTATAGACTTCTTTTCAATATGGAGAAAAAACCGGAGCTATCTGATGTAAATACAAGGAAAGCCATTGCTCACGCCATAGATGTTGATGAACTTATAGAAAAAGTAGCCCGGGGAGCAGCAGTTCCTGCAAGTCCCGGATATCTGCCAATTGATCACATATGGCACAACCCTGATGTAACAAAATACGAGTTTGATATAGAGAAAGCCAAGGAGCTCCTAAACAATAAATCATTAAGTCTAACATTGCTCATATCTGATGATCAAAAAGAAGCAAGGATTGCCGAGCTTCTGAAAATAAACTTTGCCAAGGCCGGAATTAATCTTGAGGTCCGGACTGTGGACATGAAAACCCGAGACAGTCAGGTAAAAGAGCAAAATTATGAACTGGCCTTGATAGGCCACGGCGGCTGGGGTCAAGATGCCGATTGTCTCAGGGAAGTCTATGGTGTGACCGTTGCACGGGATGCCAGTCCTGTATCCAATGTAATTCCCGGTTACAGTAATCCTCAAATAAATGAACTTTGCCAAAAACAGCTTTCCGAACTGGATGAACAAAAAAGAAAATCTATGATATTAGACCTTCAAAAACTAATTTCTGATGAAATACCCCTTTTACCTCTTTACAATACTGTTGAATATATGGTTTACAAACCTGAAAAATACGACGGATGGGTTCATGTGTTTGACCATCATGCGGTAACACACAATAAATTATCATACTTGGAAAGAGAAAAATGAAATATCAAAAAGCCATCAGATACCTTTTAACTTTTTTCTGTATAATAACATTGAATTTTTTTCTGCCCCGGATCATGCCCGGGGACCCCTTTTATTTTTTATCAAGTGAGCAGGGAGAAATAACAATAACTTACTCTCAGGAAGAAATCCAGCGACAAAAAGCTTACTATGGCTTGGACGTGCCGGTTTTAACCCAATATGGGCGTTATCTGAAAAACATTATTAAAGGGGATTTGGGATATAGCATATATTTTAACAATGATGTCAGGTTGATTATCAAAAACCGTATCCCTTGGTCTGTCTCCCTAGTATTGCTATCGGTAATAATAGGCGGCTTTATTGGCACACTTTTGGGGTGCCTATCGGCATGGTACCGCCGGGGCGTTTTAGATAAAGCCCTCTACTCTCTGATGATAATCCTTTCTGAAATACCGGCATTTTTGATAGGTATACTATTCCTGTTATTCTTGGCAGCCCGGCAGGGGTTATTCCCCCTTTCAGGAGGTATGAAACCCTTTGCCGAGTATGTTTCTTGGTCTAGCCGGTTTTTGGATATAGCCCTCCACGGTTTTTTGCCGGCACTTACCCTTGCTGTCGTTCAAATGGGGGGATTCTATCTTATAGCGAGAAACAGCATGATTACGGTAATGTCCAAAGATTATATGACTACTGCTAAGGCTAAGGGCCTTAGCACACGGCGCATACTCTTTCGTCATGCTTTAACAAATGCAGCTCTGCCTATTGTAACCAGGGCTTTTTACAGCTTAGGGCAAGCAGTGGGAGGGACCATACTGGTGGAAAACGTCTTTAAGTACCCAGGGCTTGGATTATTGATGCGGCAGGCTGTAATGGTCAGGGATTATCCATTGATTCAAGGAATATTTCTTACTGTAACGTTCTTTGTAATTATCATGAATTTAGCGGCAGACATTATATATAAGAAGCTGGACCCAAGAATAATTTGATGGTGATAAATGATGTCCAATATTTTGAAACGGTTTTCTACAGCCGGCAAAATTTCCGTATTCCTCATAACCTTAGTGTGTTTTATGGCTATATTCGCCCCTTTATTGACAAAACACCCCTGGAATCAGCCCACCGGAGACGCTCTTGAGCCTCCAAGCAAAGCCCATATACTGGGGACTGATGACCTGGGAATAGATTTGTGGTCTCAAATATGCTATGGAGCACGAAACAGTATAGCAGTAGGAATTGGGACAGCTTTGACTGCCTGTTTACTGGGAACTGCTTTGGGTATTATAGCCGGTTATTGCGGTGGAATACCGGACCTTGTTATATCTGCGGTCATCGATGTACTCACTGCCATACCCGGCTTACCGTTAATGATTGCAGCCGGAGCCTTTTTCGGGCCCAGCATCAAAAACATTATATTGATTTTGTCCATTCTGTCTTGGGCTATGCCTGCCCGGATCATACGCTCTAAAATCATTTCACTTAAACAAGAAATGTATATTAAAGCAGCCCAAGGTTATGGAGCCGGTTTTTCATATATTACCATAAAGCATTTTTTACCCCGAATTTTTCCCCTTTCGGCCACAAGCTTCATCAGACTCATAAGCAAGGCCATAGTATCTGAGGCAAGTCTATCCTTTTTAGGCCTAGGGGATCCCACAAGCAAAAGTTGGGGGCTTATATTAAACTATGCGTTGAATTTTCCCGGGATATATTTTACTGATTATTGGAAATGGTGGTTGGTATATCCACTGCTTTGTATAATACTTTTGGTGTTGTCAACTGCAGTTATAGGCAGGGAATTTGAAAAGATATTAGATACAAAAATCAGTTCCGTTGTATAAAACAGCTATAACCGGAAACCTATATGGAAAAGGGGTATTACAGTGCTAAAAGTTAAAAATCTGTCAGTAACCTACAATCAAGCCGGTCAAGAAACTCATGCCGTAAAAGATATGTCCTTTACTCTGGAACAGGGGCAAGCCTTGGGAATCATCGGAGAATCAGGCAGCGGCAAAACTACGCTGGGCTTGGCAATAATGGGTATACTGAATTCCGGAGCAAAGGTTGACGGAACCATTGAGTATAAGGGTGTAAATCTGCGTAAGCTTTCCCCCGGTCAGTTAAATATGTATCGGTGGAAACATATAGCCATGGTGTTTCAAAACGGCCTTGAAACATTAAATCCTCTCTTGACCGTAAAAGAGCAGATAAAAGAATGTATTATCCATCATCTCAAAATGAAACAACTGGAAGCCGACCAGCAGGTTAAAGTGCTCCTTGAGCAGGTAGGGCTTGAAGTATCTGTGGCGGACAGCTTTCCCCATCAGCTGTCCGGAGGTATGAGGCAGAAGGTGCTTATTGCCATGGCACTGGCCTGTGATCCAAAAGTACTCATAATCGATGAGCCCACCGGCTCCTTAGATGCCTTATCCAAAGCCGAGGTCATTGAGCTCCTGGCAAAACTCCAACGAGAAAAAAGGTTTTCAATGATTGTCATATCCCATGATTTTTCTGTCATTACCCGCTTGACCGGCAAAATGTGCGTGATGTATCGGGGCTGCATCCTTGAAGAGGGCCTTACTCGCGATATTCTCAAAAACCCACTCCATACTTATACCCGTGGACTTATCAACTCATCTCCCTCCATAAATCCCTATCAGGACCTATGGGGGATTCCCCCATCTGGTAAACCGGTGTCCCATAAAGGTTGCCCATTTTATCCCCGATGCTGTCAAAGTTCTGACATATGTAAGGACCAAATGCCTAAACTGGAATACGTATCCCTTGAACGTCGGGTAGCCTGTAACAAAGGTGGTATTGTAACACTTTTGGAAGCACAGGGAATAGACAAAACCTACTCTTTTAAAGGTCGTAAGATTCGCGCTTGCAAAAACTGCCATATGAGTGTTCGTGCCGGGGAGATTGTAGCATTGATAGGACAATCGGGATCGGGAAAAACTACCCTGGCAAGTGTTCTTTCAGGTTATTTGAATCCGGATAACGGACATACAAAATTCTTAGGTCAACCAGTCAAGCAGTATGAGTTTACCTGTAGACCAAAGGGCATACAAATGGTATTTCAAGACCCTTTTTCATCCATAAACGACCAATTTACTGTGCTTCAAGCTGTAAAAGAGCCCTTGGACATATTAAAACTATATAGTCCCGTAGAACGAGCGGAAAAAGTTAAAAAAGTTCTTTCCAATATGGAGCTTTCCACTGATGATAGTTTTTTAAACCGGCGGTGTTTTACATTAAGCGGTGGGCAGCGGCAGCGGGTCTCCATTGCGCGCAGTCTGGTAATGGAGCCGAAACTCCTCATTGCCGATGAAATAAGCTCCATGCTGGATCCTTCAACTCAGGCAAATATTTTGCGGCTTTTAAAAGGCCTTCAAAACTCCCTGGGGTTTGCTATGATTTATATAACCCATGATCTGGACCTGGCAAGAAAAATTGCCGATAAAGTGTATATAATGCATCAAGGTGAAATAGTAGAATCCGGCCCGGCTTGGGAGGTCTTTGACAATCCTGACAATGAGTATGCCAGAAAGCTAATATTACCCATACAACGGAAAACCGGCGATTTTTTCTCATAAATATTCGGGGACGGGTAAATATTCGGGGACGGGTACAAAATATTCACCAATGAATATTTTGTACCCGTCCCCGAATGTTGTCCCCGAATGTTGCACCTTGCAAAACCTTCGGTCGGTCATCTACAATCAAGCTGGTTAAGAAACCTATGCCCCAAAAAAAACGATTTTTGGTTTCTATAAAAAGAGTTTCAATACGTCCGGGTTCTATCCTACGATATTGAGACTCTTTTAATTATAAATCCATTAAGCAGGTAAAATGAATACTTTGTTGAATATTATACATATTATGCATTAGTAGTAAGACGTGTGGGTTACGAGACGGCAAAGCCATCCCCTACGAATGATATGCTAATGGTAGGGGCGTACCTTTGGTCGCCCGCACAACGCGTTTATACACCATCTGTAATAGGGAAGGCTTTTTGTCTCCCGCTTCACCTAATATGAAAGAAAGAGGTTGAACTCATGAGAGAATTGGCGGCCGTAATCGTATCCTTTCTTATCATCCCTATACTGAGCAAGAAAAAAATACCCATAGGCATTGCTATCTGCATATCTGCATTCCTTATGGCTTTTTTAGGCGGTCTCGGAGTAGGGGAATTATGGGATGTCATTGTGGATACCTTTGTAAACTTTAATAAGCTACAGCAGTTTATTATCATTATTGAAATCAGTGTTTTGGGGGTACTGTTAAGACGCTACGAAATTATAAATAAGATTATTGACTATTTAACCAAACTTGTTCGGAGCAATAGGATGACGCTGATGTTTATTCCCGCGCTGATAGGATTTTTATCAGTGCCCGGAGGAGCCATTATTTCGGCACCATTTGTGGACAAGTTAGGGGAAGAAGCGGATTTGACTAAGTCCAACCGAGCAATCATCAACTTGGTTTATCGTCATATTGCAATGCACATAATGCCTTATTCTCCGGGTTTTTTACTGGTAGCATCCCTTGCACCCCAAATTTCAGTTTATAATATGATAGGTCTGAACCTGACCTTTGTTGTTCCTTATGTTATATC
>LSQX01188452.1_pt1 | contig 10451 bp, 8 predicted proteins | sample 654561 | NCBI WGS metagenome assembly LSQX01 (sample SAMN04489861, study PRJNA283612) | anaerobic digester metagenome | isolation source: 4 biogas reactors fed with cattle manure at either 37C or 55C with and... | place: Denmark: Kongens Lyngby | collected 2014
ACCAGCGAGATCAGCACCACGATGCCGAGCGAGATCAGGTTCTCCAGCTTGTAGAGCCCGTAGGGGAACGTCTTCGTCTTGCGCCCGGAGATGCGCAGGCCGATCCAGAGCGTGAAGGACTGCGCCACGTCGGAGATGTTGTTCACCGCGTCCGCCAGAAGCGACATGCTGCCCGAGAGGGTCGCGAGGATGTACTTCATGACCGCCAGCGTCGCGCGCACGCCGATGCTCATCAGCGCCGTCCGCTGCGATATCAGCCGCGTCCGCTCGCGATCGCGGTCCAGCCTCTGCTCAACCTGTCGGTGCGCCGCTTCAGTGCTCACAGGTGCTTTCCCCAGGCTCCAGTTCGCCCTTGATGATCTTCTCGATGGCCGCGTCAACGCTGCCCGCGATGCCGACGAAGATGCCCATGTTCATCTCGGCGAGCAGGTTCACAGCGCGCGGACCCGCCCCGCCCGCCACGACATACGCCACGCCCTCCTCATTGAGCAGACGGGGGAGCAGGCCCGGCTCGTGTCCCGGGTTCGCCAGCTCCTCCCGCGCCACTTCAGCGCCACTCGCGATGTCCACGATGACGTAGCGCTCACAGCGCCCGAAGTGGGGCGCGACATCCGGTCCGTTTGCGGCTATTCCGTATCGCATGGCAAGCAGACCCTCCGAAGATCCGTCAGCCCTTATCAAGCAGTTCCTGCGCGTGCTTCGCGAACTCCTGCATTGCCTCAGCCCGCCGCGCAATGACAGTGACCCAACTGGCGAGGCGCGCGCGCCCCAGTTCCGTCAGCTCGTAGTTCCGCCTGGCCGGTCCGCCGCCGGAGGTGTCCCACGCGGAGGCGACGGCGCCCTCGGCCTCAAGCTGCCTGAGCACCCGGTAGACCGCTCCCGGGTCCACCTGCGTCTCCGTCAGCCCCATCGCGTTCACTTCATTCAGCAGGTCATAGCCATGCGCGGCGGCACCGGTGCCGAGCAGATAGAGAACCGCCGGCTCAATCAGCCGCGACAGGCGGATCGCGTACTGCTCGTCAAGTTGCATGCGCCCTCGTTTTCTCATCCGCACCTACCGCCCTGAATATACCTATGTGTGATTAACACCTATAGCCTACATAGATCTATCGGCAGAGTCAAGCAATGACTGGGAAACTCGCCCGCGGCATCACCAAACAATCCACCGGTCGGCGGAGGAGATGCTGCTCTTCCGCGGAATAAAGCTGGAGAAGCGCCCGGCTGGACATCCACAACCGACGTGCGGGGACCCCGAAGCACCGTCGTTACCAGATCCGCGAGCCTTGCGCGGGAGGCTATCCTTCCGCGGTGCGCGCTGGTTGGTGCCGACATGCGCGCATGCCTGCCGCTCCTCACCGCGGCACAGCCCCCCGTTCGCCGATCGCTGTCGGATGACCCAGGGGGCTGCCGGGATGTGGCGCAATGAGATGTGGAGCGGGCTGCTGAGGTGGTGCGAGGGCGACGCTGAGTTCCGTCGTGAACTGGTGATCCGGCGGGCCGCCCGCCAGAGGATACGTGAGCAACTGAGCGAGGACCGCCTCGGCGGCCTCAGCAGCGGCGAGTTCAGCCGGTCCGTGGCGGCTCGCGGCTCCGTCCGCCATCCCGACGGCAGCCCGCTTGCGCCGGGGGAGCTTGCGCAGCTTACCCCCGAGCGGCTGCAGACGCTCATTGATGACGGGAGGCTGGTGGTTACCGGCAATCCCTTTCTCGTCGCCGCGAACTCCTCCTGCCCGAGCGGCTCCGTGGTGCAGTGCGCCCTGCCCGGCCTCGACAGCGGCGGAAGCGACACCCTCCGGCACGCGCTCGGGGCTCTCCTGCACGATCCCGCCATGCCGCCCGCCGATGCCATCCGCCGCGCGACCGCCAAGGGCTCTCCGCTATCCCCTGAGCTTGCCGCCGTCATCCGGAGCCTCTGCTCGCTGCAGAGCCCGGCCCTCTGCGACCCGACCCGTCTGCTGGGACTGCGCCGCCTCTCGCTGCTGACCGGGACACCGCCGCGCGGCATCCTCACAGGCCCCGACGCCGAGGGCAGCGGAGACGCCTTTGACGTCGCGTGCGATGAGCTTCGGAGCGCCTCGCGCGGAGTGCTGCGCGATCCCCTTGCGCTGGATCTGCTGCTGCTGCGGATAGCGGCACTGCGCGAGCCGGGTGCGTGGAAGATCGCGATCGGCCTCAACGAGACCGGCGCCGAGGCCGAGGCGATCGCCCGGCGATGCCTCACCCACGGCTTCGCCGCGATCTCGCCCGACGACCCCTCCGACGCAAGCATCGAGCGCCTGCAGGGCCTCGTAGTCGGCGACTGCGTGGTGATGCACCTGCGCGGGCGGATCGGGGCGATCGGCCGCGTGACGCGCCCCTACTACGAGGTGGACCGCGAGGAGGGCGGGCCGCTGGAGCGGCGCTGGTGGCGGCGTGTTGGCGTGCAGTGGCTCGCGGGCGATCGCGACTACGGATCGCTCCTCGCGGGCTCCCGGCAGCGCCGCTCGGTGATCGAACTCGACTGGGAGACCTTCCGTGCCATCGCGCGCATGTACCGCCGCGAGCCGGCCTACGACCGCCTCTTCCGCCCGCTCCACGGGTCATGGCTGGTGCGCTGCGATGACGAACGCCACCAGACCCTTCTGCGGCTGGACAAGCCCCTCCCGCTGCGCGATCAGCTCTCGCCCGCGCCCATCTGCGCCTCCGCGACCTGCACGCCCGGCCCTGGCGACACGATCTTCCTCTGTCACGCCGACTCCGGCGCGATCATCGGCGCGGCGACCGTGCTCTCCGAGCCCAGGCAGACGGGGCAGGCTGCCGGGCGCGTCGAGGTCAGCCTGGAGCGCCTCTGCGAGAGCCCGCTGGACTGCCGCGCGCTGGCGGCCGATCCGCTGCTCGGGGAGTGGCAGCCTCCCGGTGACGCGGTCTCGTGGGTGCCGCCCGAACCCACCGCGGCGCTCATGCACGCGCTCGACCTTCCGCGCATGCAGCACTTCGCCCTGCTGGCGGAGGGCCGCGCGGGCACCACGCTGCGCTCCCGGGAGCGCTATCTGCTCGCAGACCGCAACGCGTCGGCCCCGGCGCATGAGCTGGCTCAGGCCGCTGAGGAGGGCACTGCCCGCTGCCTGATCTACCACGCGGCGCCGGAGAACGCCTTCGTCGGCTTCGGGCAGTTGCTCGACCTGCATGAGCGCACGCCTGAGGCCGACCCCACGCGCCACTCCGAGTCCCGGCGCGCGCTGGAGGTCTCGCTGGAGGTGTACCGCTTCTCGCGGAAGCCGGGCGGCTGGATGCCGGAGATGTCCGGCGACGCCCAGGGCCGCGCCGGACGCGCGCACCTGCGCCGCGAGCCGCTCACCCGCACGGTCTTCCCGATCGCTGCCGATGACTTCTGCCGTGTGGTAAGCGCCGGGATGGGTGAGAGACCGCCTGATGAGACCGCCGGGATGAGCCTCGAGCTGCTCGCGGAGGAGGCTGGGGCGCCACTGCGCTCGCTGCAGGAGATGGTGCGCCTCGTCCGCGACAGAGGGCAGATGATCCTCTACGGCCCGCCGGGCACCGGGAAGACCTGGCTGGCGCTGAGGCTCGCTCTGCACCTGTGCGGCGGCGATGCCAACCGCCGCGAGCTTGTGCAGTTCCATCCCGCCTACTCCTACGAGGACTTCATCGAGGGCATTCGGCCGCAGGTCATCCGCGACGCCGACGGCGGCTCCTCCGTGGACTACCCGCTCGTGCGCGGATCGTTCGCCGCCTTCTGCGACCGAGCGCTCCTCGACCCGCACGGCACCTACGTCTTCGTCATCGACGAGATCAATCGCGCACAGATGGCCGCGATCTTCGGTGAGCTGATGCTCGCGCTCGAGTACCGAGGACGCGAGGTCCAGCTTGCGCACGCCCGCGGGCCCGCTGAGGCAGGCGAGGCGAGGGGGCTCGTGGTGCCGCCGAACATCCTGCTGCTCGGCACGATGAACACCGCCGACCGCACCACCGCGCTGGTGGATCACGCACTGCGCAGGCGCTTCGCGTTCTACCCGCTCTTCCCGGACGACAGCAGCCTCGTCCGGCCGATGTTCCAGTCGTGGCTCGCCCGCCACGCGCCCGACGCCGCCTGGGTGGCCGACCTGCTGGCGGAGCTGAACGCGTGGCTCGAGCCGGAGGTCGGGCGGCATCTGCTGATCGGCCACAGCTACTTCATCCGGCCCGGCCTGGATGAGGAGATGGTGCGCGAGATCTGGCGCTTCCAGATCGTCCCGCTGCTGGAGGAGTACTTCGCGGGGATGCCGGAGCGGCTGCGGGCGCTGGATATCGACGATCTGATCTGGCGGGCGCGAGAGCACGAGCAGGTGCTGGAGAGCACCCCCGCGGGGGAGGCCTGACGGTGGCTGCTGAGCGCACGCCCTCTGCGGAGGCTGCATCGCCCGCGCCTCTCGCCGGCGCCTCGCTGCATCTGCGGGAGCTTGGTGAGCATTCCGTGCTGCTCAGCGACTTCGAGGCGCAGTGGCTGCGGCGCACACACGGTCGGCATCTGCATCTTGTGCCCAGCGAGGAGCGTCGTGGCGCATGGACGCTGCGTGTCGGGCGGGTCTGCGGCACCATCGGCCTTCCCGGCGGCCGGCGCATCTGCATAGAGCCGCGCGCGCCGGTGGGCAACGTCTGGGCACTGCTGTGGCTCGCCGGCGAGTTCGAGGGCATCGGCCCACCCATCGGCGGCGCCGAGACCTTCGCGGGTGTCACAGAGGGGATGATGGCACTCTTTGTGACCGAGGTGGCGCGGCTCGTCCAGTCCGGGATTGCGGTGGGCTACACGCCTGCGGAGCGCGTTCTGCCCTGCGTGCGCGGGCGACTGGACCTGCAGCGGCAGCTTCGTGAGCTGCCACATCGCCTCGATCGCTTCGCCTGTCGCTGCTCGGAGCTGACCCGGGACACGCTGGAAAACCGCGTGCTGGCAGCCGCCCTGGCGCTGGTGGTGCGCGTGGCGCGAGCGAACCTCGACCTGCGCGCCCGCGCCGCATGGTGCCTGCGCGCGCTCGCCTGCACACCCACGACGCGCCCGCTTGAGCCGCGGGAGATCGCCGCCGCGCGTGCAGGCGCCGCGCTGCAGCACTACCGCCTGCCTCTGGCGCTCGCGCGACTGCTCCTCGAGAGCCTCGGCGTCAGCCACCGGCCGGCCGGCTCTTTTTACGAGGTGGAGGCGCCTGCGCTGCTGGTGGAGATGCCGAGGCTCTTCGAGCGCTTCGTCTGCCGCAGCCTGCAGCGGAACCTGCCCCTGCCGCTTCGCGCCAGTTCAGGCGGTCACAGCCGCCCGCTCGACGAGTCGGGGCACGCGCTCCTCTCGCCCGACGCGCTGATCGAGGGCCCGCACGGCCCCGTCTGCGTGGTGGATGCGAAGTACAAGCCTGATCCCGGCGCTCGCCGCGAACCCGCAGCCGAGGACATCTATCAGATGCTCGCCTACTGCGTCGGCTACGGGGTGCGGGACGCGGTGCTCGTCTATCCGCGCGAGGTGGCGCGGCCTCCACTGCGGATCAGTGGACGGGCCTCCGGCAGCTTCTCCGTGACGATCCACACGATGGGCATCGACCTCGCAGGGGATACGCACAGCCTCGCGCCCAGGGCGGCGCGTCTCGCCGCCGATATAGCCGGGCTGCTCGGCGGCCGGGCAGGTCCCGTGAGCGTGGGGGAGAACTAACCGGGCGTCGCAGACTGCCACCGGTACTGGAGGTCATCCGCCATGCCCGAAACCCCCGACTTCGGCCGATCGTTCGCTACATTCGTGACGAACGGCCGCACCAACCACGCGCGCATCCAGTTCGAGGCGCTCTGCGAACTCGCAAGCGGCGCTCACTATGTGCTCGTCGCCTCCTGTAAGTCCGAGGACACATACGCCGAGCGCAACCTCTTCAAGCAGCCGAACTACGACTTCTGCGCGATCTTCGGCCCGGAGCAGTACTGCATCGTCCGCGTCGGCCTGCCCGTCACAGCCGCCTGGCTCGAGACGGGGCTCAGCAGCGAGCGGTTCGAGGAGGTCCGCATCTCGCCGGTGCAGGCCCAGGCGGATCTTTGCGCGGACAGGCAGGCTGTCGTCGAGGCGACGCTGAACAACCGGCCGCTGGTCGGGCGCACGGTGCTCTCCGATGAGGCGGGGGAGACGCTCGCCCGGCTGACCTACCCTATCAAGACGATGAACGTCAATGATCCGGAACACTCGCCGAGCGGCGACTGGATCTTCCAGGTGGACACCGGGCCGATCCTGGTTCCGGCGGAGCGCAGTCGAGGTAACCTTGACGTCGAGGGCCTCGAGCTTGCCTTCATCGCGTGGAACGCGCCGGACTGGGCGGAGTTCGTCGTGCTCGAGCCGACGCGCCTTGGCCACACCGATGACTGCGCGGGGCACTACTCGCGAGTGCGGGTGGTCTCAGCGCGCAACGAGGTCCTCGCGCTGCGGTAGAGCCGGCCCGCCGTTCCCCATGTCCCATACCCCATTTCCGATCCCCCGCCGTACAAACAACGACCCCCGGCGGGGGGAACCGGGGGCCGTTTGTCCCGTCGGTTGACGGAACAGCGTGTGCGTCCTCAATTATCACGCGACCCCCGGCGGGGGGAGACCGAGGGCCGCGCTACTCCGCCTTGCGGCGGAGAAACCTGGTCTCACTGGTCCTGCGGAGCCGCGGGCTCATCAGGCGGTCGCGCCTCAACAGCGGGCCACAGCGCCTCCTGCAGCTTCGCCATCAGTTCATCGCGGCTCATCATCTCGTCTTGGTTAACGTCAGCACCTGCGAGAAAGTTCGCCCATTCCTCAGCGGATACCTGCCCGTCTCCGTCGGCATCCATCATCCGGATGAATGCGCCGATCATGTCCTGCCGCCCCGCGCGGTTCGCCTGAGCGTCCGCGGGAGGCTCCGGGCGCAGCGCGGCCATCTCATCCTGCCCCAGGAAGCCATCGCCATCCGCATCCAGCGCCGTGAAGCGCTCTGCCTGCCCGGGCCACTCGGCCGCGGAGAGTTTGCCGTCCTTGTCCGCGTCGGCGGCCTGCACTATCCGCTGCCAGCGCTGCGCGGGATCCACCGCGCCACCTGCGCGCGCTACGCCGTCTCTCGGGCGGCCCTGCGCGGCACCGAGCGCCTCCTCCTGTGTGATCGTCCCATCGTTATTCGCGTCGAGGGCCCTCATGGCCTGCTCCGGTCCCCGAAATTCCTCCGCGGAGATCACGCCGTCCTCGTTCGCGTCGAAGCGAGTGAGCATCCGCTGCCACCTGGCCGCAGGGTCCACTGCCCGCGCTCCCATCCGTGGCGCCGCCTGCCCAAGCTCCTCGCGAGTGATGCCCCCGTCTCCATCCTGGTCCATCCGCGCGAAGTTCTCATCCGTGCCCCTGAACTCGGTCCGGTCGATCTTCCCGTCGGCGTTGGCGTCCAGCCGGTCGAAGACGGTGGCTTCCTGTGGCGCCGGGCCAGGTTGTGCGTATACGCTGGCGACCCCCACGGCGACGGTGAGGATGACTGTCAGCATGAGTGTCCTGTGTCTGATCAAGGTTGGCACCTCCTGAAGTGGATGCGCAGACCCGGCGGCTCCGGCCGATCCGGCGTCATCTGACACCCACTGTGACGTTCGGCGGCGGAGTGAGATTCCCTGCGGAGGTGACATCGCGGGAATGCAGGGAATTTCCCGCGGGCGGCGAAGCGGCGCGAACAGCATCAGGCCGTCGGGCAGGGGAGTTTGCCACATGAGCCAGTTGATGCGTGAACACCACGAGATGGACCACGATGCCGAGCTTCCCGAGAGCATCCGCGGCATCACGATGCGCGCCGTCATCATCTCGATCCTCCTCACCGCCGCCACCTGGCTCGGCATCACCCGCCTCGGCTACATCAGCCTCAACTGGGTGCCCTACGTCGTCCCGCCCGTCCCCGCCATTCTCTTCCTGCTGATCCTCGTCGGCATCAACGTCGGCCTGTGGGCGATCTGGCGCCGCAACAAGAGCATCCGTCTCCTCGCCCCGCTCTCGCGTGGCGAGTTGCTGCTCATTTACGCCGCCATCGCCGCCTCGCTGCCGATGGAGCGCGCGGGCTATGTCTTCCACTACCTGCTCTTCCCGAAGTACTACGGCACCGATGTGGATGGCTACGCCGATCTCTTCGAGCACTACCCGACCTTCTGGATCACGCACGAGAAGTGGGCGATCGACGGCTTCTTCGAGGGCACTCCGTCGCAGAACATCCCCTGGGATCAGTGGCTCGTGCCGATCGCCTGGTGGGGCGGCTTCTCGCTGCTGCTCGTCTTCACGGTGCTCTGCCTCACCGCGCTCTTCCGCAGGCAGTGGAGCGAGAACGAGCGCCTCACCTACCCGATGAACTTCCTGCCGCTGGAGATCACCGGCGGCTTCGCCGGGTCGGCCGGGGAGAAGGGCTTCTTCCGCAACCCCGTCATGTGGATCGGGTTCTCCATCGCCGCACTCTTCAATATCGTGAACATCCTCCACGCGTTCTACCCGGGCTTCCCTGCAATCGAGAAGAACCACGTCATCACCGCCGGGATCACCGATCCGCCGTGGCGGTGGCTGCATCCGCTGACCTTCAGCCTCTCCCTGGAGATCTGGGGGCTGTCCTACCTGGTGTCCGGGGAGGTCCTCGGCACCGCTCTGGTGACCTACCTCTTCATGAAGATGGTGAAGATGGGTGGCCTCTCCGCCGGCTACCGCGCCAGCGGCTTCCCGTTCTTTCAGGAGGTCTCGGCGGGCGCCTGCATCGCCTTCACCGGCTTCATGCTCTGGGCGGCGCGCCCGCACCTGCGCCTCGTCGGCCGCAGCATCATCCACGGCAGCGACGAGTACGATCACGATGAGCCGATGCCCTACCGCGTCCAGATCATCGGCTTCATCCTCGGCACGGTCGCGATGATGTGGATGCTCTCCCACGCCGGGATCCGCTGGCTCCCGCTTGTCGCCTACTTCGCCTCGCTCTACATGTTCACGCTGGTGGCCGCGCGCATCCGGGCTGAGGCCGGGCCGCCGGTACTCTGGACGCACCCCTACGGCTTCGACACCATCGTGCCGATCCATCTGCTCGGGAACCGCGCCATCCGCGGCGTGGGTTCGCCGCAGTCGATGATCCTCTACTACGCCCTGTTCTGGATCGGCCGCACGGTCTTCGCACACTCCACCGCCCAGGCGTTCACGGACGGCCTCAAGCTCCCTGAGTTCGTGCGCGCGCGCAAGTCGCACTTCGCCTGGCTGATGCTCGGGATGTGCCTGGTCGGCCTGCTTCTGACCTACTGGTACCACCTCGATGTCGGCTACCGCTACGGGCAGGGCCTGATCGGCGCGAAGACCGGCCGCGCGGGGCAGTCGTGGGCGCTGAACTGGTCGCGCGGGAACTACGTGCTGCTCGACCGCGGCCTGGCCGCGCCTGAGGGCCCCGACTGGACCCGCATCGGCTTCTACGGCGGCGGCATCGTCCTCACCACGGCCGTCACCTGGGCGCGCACGATGATCTCGAACTTCCCGTTCCACCCGCTCGGGATCATCCTCGGCACCCTCTACGGCGACTCCTCGCCCTACTGGGGCCCCTTCCTGGTCGCGTGGCTCGCCCAGCGCCTCGCTCTCCGCTACGGTTCACTGCCGGCCTACCGCAAGCTCGTGCCGGCGTTCCTCGGCCTCTTCTTCGGCCACCTGCTGATCGGCGGGATCCTGTGGCGGATCGTCATCAATCACTTCATCGACCCAACGATCTCCGACCAGTACTACGTGAACCTGGGAGGGTAGAGCGCGGGGGGGGGCCACCTCTCCCCGCGGCCCCCTCTCCGCCCCGGTGAGGGCGAGGACGATGCCGATGCGTGTTGTTCTCTAGGCGCCCATTAACATAGCGCCCGGAGGGCCTCTCCTTTGCTATGTTTTTTCCGTGTCGCGCCGAGTTTAACTAAATCGCCGTAACAGAGCCACGGAAATGCGATACCTGCCCGTCAACCGTCATCATGTCGGCAGGTTGACAGAACGACGGGCGAACGGGTTACGACAAGGGCTCACGGGCGGCGGCGCCCGCACCACGGGTGGGAGCGTGGGTGGGGCTTCCGGGCAGCGCCCTTGCCACTTCGACCTCGACCCGCTATGATGGCCGCATAATGGATGAGCAGACACCACCACAGCCAGAGCCCGTGGCGGAACCCACCGGCGCAACCTCATGGATGGCCAAAGCGGCCATCCTCATGATTTTCGCCACCCTCGGTAGCGCCGTCACGGGCATGTTCCGCGATATCGCGATCGCGCATACCTACGGAAGCTCCGCCATCGCCGATGCGTTCTACAACGCCGCCACCGTCCCCGACTTCCTTTACTTCATGATCGCCGGCGGTGCGCTGCGCACGGGATTCGTCCCCGTCTTCACCGAGTTCATCGCGAAGGGCGAGGAGGATCGCGCGTGGCGCATGTTCAGCGCGATCTTCTGGCTCCTCGCGCTCGCCTCGGCGATCGTCGCGGCTCT
>LSQX01199174.1_pt1 | contig 10451 bp, 11 predicted proteins | sample 654561 | NCBI WGS metagenome assembly LSQX01 (sample SAMN04489861, study PRJNA283612) | anaerobic digester metagenome | isolation source: 4 biogas reactors fed with cattle manure at either 37C or 55C with and... | place: Denmark: Kongens Lyngby | collected 2014
GAATCTCTGCGATAGAATTTATTCTGCGTGAAGACGAGAGCTTCTCCTACGTCTTCACGCCGAACTATAGTGTTATCGATTTGCTGACCGGTGAATTGTTTCAGGGGATTCCCGGATTGGACATGGACCTCAGGAAGCCCCGTTATGTTCGGGAAAACATGACTCCGGTTTTTATCAGCGAAAGAACGCCCGCCGAGAACCGCGAAGATCTATGGGAATTACTTGCGGACGCAAAGATGGATTATCTGAACCGGTTGGAGTGGCTGATCCGAACAAATACAAGATACAGTGGAGATGGCCTCTACGTAGTAAGATGGAATCCCGATGAAGCGAAGCAGTGCGTAAACTATACACGCATCGAACAGGCACAGCCAAGGTCGGCGGCAACGATACAGCAGCTCCTCCGGATTATCTGCGCCGGCGACGATGTTTCGGCAGAAGATTTTTCGATTAATGACAGCAACAGAAGAGAATATTACTCCCTTCTGATGAGCCTCTATCGAAAAGAAAAGAGTTACATCGAAAAGAAGCGGGTACTCGGCATCAGGGAATCTGCGGCTCAAGGCAAGTACCGCGGCCGGACCCCTGTTCAAATTGATGATACGAAGCTTATTGAAGTCGTATCAAAATACAGAAGCGGAAAGATAACCGCGCAGGAAGCCTGCACAGCGCTTGGTGTGAGCAGAAGCACTTTTTTTCGAAAGATAAGTGAGCGTGCTATACCGTCCTCACGCAATAAGGAGGGAAGTCGTGGATAAATGCATAAGCACCCGCGGCAAGGCTACTTGAAGATGTGCCTTTTACTTTGTTTTGAGCCTGCGTTTTTGCTTGGACGAACAGACTGCCTGTGTGTGAAGTCATTCGTCTTTACTCACCCCTATAACATTCCCATCTGCGTCTGTGACATATTTCCCCTTGGTCATATCTAAAATAATATACTCGTTTTCCCATTTATCTTGTATAACAGCGCACTTCCCAATGGGAATATCAAACGGGCCGCGGATAATCTTTCCGCCTGAAGCAGTAATTATTTCCAGCGAATCAACGACTGACTCCACTTTGAAATCAACATTCATTTTCTTCCGATCCGTTTGCAAAACGACTTCGGCGATTTCATTTTCCATACCTAAACCGACCGATGTTTCGGCTCTCCACAGCAGTTTGAGCCCGAAACTGTCACAGTAGTACTTGATTCCTTCATCCAAATCAGAAACATAAAATTCAATACAATCAATATTCCTAAATAGTTCCGACATAAAATCGGGCTCCTTCCTACGGTTGCTTGTGCCCGCTTTTTGTTTGATTCTTCACTCCCCGTCCGGCCCGAACAGATCCTCCGGATCCTGATCGGTGATCACCGAGTACATCATGATATCGTCGAGCTCCTGATACTCAGGGTCTATCGGCTCGGGGGGCGGCGCTTTTCGATTGCGCGCGTTCAGTCTTCTGAAAAAATCAAAGCACATTACGATGACCTCCTTTACGGGTCTCGGGCGGGCGATACGGGATCCGAATCCGTGCCCCTGGGTCTTGCGCTCGCCCTACGCTTACAGGGCGGGCAATCCGGATCTCGCGTCCGCCTGTCTCCCCCTCACCTACGCGTGGGACAAGGTGGGGAACATGTATTTCTTTTGCTCCAGCCAATCAAAGCCACGGCCTTTGACGAATAGGGTCGTGTTTTCTTCGTTCAGTTCTTCGATTTGATAGTCTTTATAGTTAAGCGGCGTGAAGCCGAATGTCACCTTGCGGATTCCTTCTCCGAATGCTTCGATGATCGTGTCCGGGTGGACCGGTTCGGGCGAGTAGATCGCGTGCAGAAACAGGTCGGCATCCTCTATCTCCGCGATCACATAGGCGCCCTCCGATTCAACAAAGTAGACGTTACTTTGCATAAATTTCGTTACGTAAAACATGATCAGCCCTTTGTTGTTTTTCATGTCAAACGCGCTGTTACCGGCCGAGCGGTCGATCGCTTCCTCCAGGGTTGCCCAATCCTCTTTGTTGTTCATGGGAACGGGGCGGGCGTAGGTGTGGTTGCGGACGAGCGAGGCCTGCGTGGCTCCCGCCACGCCCGCCGCGTCGACCGGACGGGATATTTCCTTGGTGTACCGGTACTCCGTAGCTGTCCGGTATCCGAACTTGGGATAAAAACGCACGACACTGTCATTCGCAAAAAGATAGATGCCGTCGACCTTTTCGAGATAATCCTTTTCGACCTCCAGCATAAGCCTTCGGATCAGTCCCTGATGCCGGTATTTCGGATCGACCATGACCGTGCCCAGCTGCAGATATTTCCGGATTTTCCCGTCGGATTCAAATTCCATCCGATTTACCGAGACATTCGCCACAACCTTGTTGTCCATGACGATCGAATAGGGGTTGTATTTATCGGTCCAATAACCGTTTCTGTACCAGTCTTCAAAGTCAAGGTCAAAGGTGCTTTTCGAAAGCGTATTGAAGCTTGTCCTCAGCGGATCGTCTTTTCTGTAGTCTTTTATGAGTTTTAATTCTTCTGTCACGGGATTGCGCTCCTTTTCGAAAATCGGTCGAGGGGCTGATGTTGAATCCGGCACAGATCCTATTCATTGGCATATCGTCGTTTCAATTCATTTTTAATCAGTATACACCATTCGTGCCCTCTTATAAGAGCCGAGAGGGGCGCGGCAAACGTTGAGGAACGGGGGCGATGATGCGTACAATACCCCGCGGAGAGAAGCGTTTCGAAGTGTTATCTCGCCCGCGCGGCTGATCGCGGCTGATCTAGAGGTCCCGTGTGCGGACGAAACAGGGCTTTTCGAGTGGTTTCGTCCGTAGTTTTGTCTCGTTTGGGAGCTCGAGACGGCTTCGTGTACCGACGAAACAAGGCTTTTCGAGTGGTTTAGTCGGTAATTTCATCTCGTTTGAGAGCCCGAGACGGCTTCGCACACGTACCAGACCCCGAAGAGAGATCCGCCTGCGTAGTTTTGCGCTCGCGCGGCCGGACACTACCTGAAAATTCGTCAATCGCGCCATTTTGCGTGCAATAGAATGTGTTGCGAATAACAAACATGCCGCCAAGACATCTGCCGGGCACTCCGCTTCGCAAACGTACCTCAAATTTTTAGGAACTCCGGATGTTGATTTGTTTGGCCGCAGGAAAACGGCGGGCGCGTGAGAGACCGATCGCGATGAATTCCGGATCATGACCCGGTTGGCCGCAGGAAAACGGCAACGGAGCGATCGCGGGGCGGTCTCCTGTTTGCTTTTCACGAAAATGGGTGAAGGGCCTTCTCCCGTAACGACTTGACGCCGCGTGAATGTGTACTTATGATTACAACAGAATGCGAACATGATTCGCGGGCGAACTTGGGGAGCAGGCCGGAGCGATTGTACGGAGGGGTTCTTTGTGAGAAACGCAAGCATGGTATTGGGCATCATCGGCGGGGTACTTTGCATTCTTTTGGGTCTGTTTCTTTTATTTACCGGTGTGATATTTATCAATCCGGAAATATGGCAAAACATCTATAAGACTACAGAAGCGGGGAGACAATTTCTGCCTGATTCGCGACTGATCTCATTTTCAGCAACATTATTCATCATTTTTGGTGTCCTTTCTTTCATTGCCGCCGCACTGGGTCTGATCGGCGGCATCATCGTCAAAAAAAAAGAATGTGGCATCCGGCGTGATGATGATCGTCGCGGCGGTGCTCAGCATATTTGCGTATTTTAATTTGATATCCATGACACTATTCATAATAGGCGCTGTATTCGCTCTGAAAAAGGAACCGCAAAATGTGATGCCGACCGATCCACCCCAGTCCCCCCGGGCTTAGCCGCGTTCGGAGACCGACTTCACGACCAGTTTCGCGCGCTCTGAACCCCAGTCCCCCCGGCCTTAGCCGGGTCCGGAGACCGACTTCACAACCAGTTTCGCGCGCTCTGAACCCCAGTACCCCCGGCCTTAGCCGGGTCCGGAGAACTTGCAATCGAGTTGACCCGGCCCCCGCGCCTCAGTCCTTTTCGAGCGTGAAGGTGTTATCGTCAAAAACGATCGTGTTACTGACGGGGTTGAACTGCAAATAGAAGAACAGGTCGCAGTTCTCGACGGGGACGTAGATCCCGATGTGCCCTTCCTCCACAGCCCAGGAAAATGAGTTCGCCCGGTCGAGGAACTGGCGGTCCAGATCGATGTCGTCCCGGATCTCTTGCTTCTCTTCTTCGGTGAGTTTGTCGCCCTCTTCGCGCCCTTCGTTTTTCAGCGCGATCACGGCATCTTCGTAGGTTTCCCTCTCGAGTTCGGACATATCGTAATTTCGGACGAACAGCGTATTGTCGTCCCGAAGCACGATTTGACTGTCCGTACCCGCCATCGAAAACGTCCCGTATTTGAGCTCCATCAACTCGTTCCTGTTGCCGACGATTTGGAGGATCACGACCAGAAGGATCACGGTCGCCAGAAGAAGGATCGCAAATACGATAAATGTTAGCTTTTTCATTTTAGTCTCCTTTGGTGGCACTCCCGGAAAGAGCGCTTCATCTGTTTGCTTCCGGATGCGGCTCGGCTGCGGACGATCTCCCGGATCACGACTTCCTTTTCCGTTGAAGCGGTGCCCGCGGACGATCTCCTTTGGTGCCGGAGCCGGAACGATCTGCTTTGTGCCGGAACGATCTCCTTTGGAGGCATGTAGGCGGTATCGGAGACCGGATACGTGTCGGCAATTTCATTATAGCGCATGGGCCGGGGACTTTTCGAGGTGGATCAAGCAATCGTAAAAGAAGTGTTCATTCCCCATCGATGATAATACAATTTCGGAATGTAATTCCGATTATGTATTGATTTAGCGCTCGAAACATGTTATCATTTCTTAGAGGACGACGGTTCATCAAGGAAGGAAACTGGCGCATGTATATCCAAAGGAAAATCGAAAAGCAGCTCAAATACCTTTCCGGGCATTATCCCGCTGTTGTGATTTCAGGCGCCCGCCAGACCGGTAAAACGACAATGATCAAAGAGGTTTGCGGGAAAGGCGAGGATATCACTTATGTCACGCTGGATTATCCTCGCATCCGGGATCTGGCCAGAAACGATCCGGAGCTTTTTTTACAGCAATACCCCGCACCGGTCATTATCGATGAAATCCAGTACGCGCCCGAGTTATTGCCCTATATCAAGATTCGGATCGATGAGAACGGAGCACCGGGTCAGTATTATATGACCGGATCTCAGATGTTCAGGCTTATGAAGAACGTCAGCGAGTCATTGGCCGGGCGCGTAGGAATACTGTCTTTATACGGACTGAGTCGTGCTGAGATATTAAGCACAAAAGAGTCTCCGTTTCTGCCGAATCGAAATCTTGAAATCATGACGGAGGAGACCATTACAACCGTTTTCGACAAGATATATCGGGGCAGTATGCCCAAAATGATCATTGATCCGGAATTGACTCCGGAGAGTTATTTTGGCGGATATATGCAGACCTATATCGAGCGGGATATTCGAGATTTGGTTGAGATCAAGAATGAATCCAGGTTCCAGAAGTTTATTGCGAGTGTTGCGGTACGGACCGGACAGGAATTGAATCTTTCCGATATCGGAAAGGATGTCGGAATCGACTCGAAAACCGTCGATCATTGGCTCTCTTTGCTTGTTACCTCCGGCTTGGTCTACCTTCTTCAACCGTATTCGGGAAACACCATCAAAAGAATCGTCAAGCGACCCAAACTTTACTTCATGGATACCGGCCTTGCCTGCTATTTGAGTCTTTGGAATGATCCGCGTGTTTTGGAGCGATCGGCAATGGCAGGTGCCATGTTTGAGACATATGTCGTATCTGAGATCATTAAGCAATACTCAAATGAAGGAATCGACGCGCGAAGCAGACTGTCTTATTATCGGGACAACAACGGAAAGGAAATCGATCTCATCATTCTCGAGAACGGTGTCCTCTACCCGATCGAAATCAAAAAGTCCGCGGATCCCGGAAAAGACGCACTCAAGAATTTCACCGTGTTGGATTCTCTTCCCGGGGAAATCGGCGAAGGCGCGGTGATCTGTCTGGCATCCATGATTTATCCGCTGGATCACCGGAACCGAATCGTTCCGATCGGGGCAATTTAGGGTTATTGGGGAAGTCCGGACGCGGCGTTTTTCGAGACGACAAAGCCGCCGAAAGCCTCATTATTGATCATTTTACTCCTCCTTCTCCGCCCGGGAACATGTCGATTTCCTGCCGCAGTGCGTCGCTTACGTTCGGCCGACTACGGGCATCGCTTGCCATCATCTCTTCCGTCTGCTCATCGGCGATATCGAAAAGGGCCCGCTTCTCTTGAATATCCTTCATGGTATAATTAATTATCCCGGATCGGAGGTGTCAAAATGAAGAAGCGAATAACCGTTGTTTTCTTGTTGGCTCTGACGGCGATGGTTCTTACATCTTGTGTGATTTTTTTACCTCAAAGCGCCAAGGAACATTTTGGCGAAACGGAGCCTTCCGGCACTGAGGTGAGTTCTGTCGGTCCTGATGGGAGTACTTCCGCAGTTGAGGCGGACCCCTCCGGTCTCAAGGCAGAAGAACTCGCGGTGTTCTCGGATCCATCGATGCTCCCGATGCAGTTCGCGATCAGTGAAGACGGTAAATTTGTCTGTCTGCTGCAGGATTATAAACGGACGTACAGCAAGATTTCCGTCGGCAACTCTGCCTCGGAATTGAATATCGTCTATGACGCAGGCGACTTTTATATCAAGAACATGGCCTGCGGAAACGGCTTCACGGCCTGGACCGAGTTGACGGACGACGCGTTCGCGGTCAAGTGTTATAACCACGCGAAAAACGAGACCTCGGTGATTCGCAGTGGGCACTATGATTTTAATACGGATTATCAGATTCTGGTCGTCAAAGCGTATAAGGATAACATCTATTATCCCCTGTACAACAATGATGACGAATATGCTTCGATCATGTGCTATAACGTCCCGTCCGGTTCGGAATCCGCGTATATGTCCGCTGATTTCTTCATGCCCGATCGCATGGTCTCCGCACAATATGAGTGTCTGGATTTAAATGACGGCTGGCTCCTCTGCTCGGAACGAACCGCTACCGGGAAGCAGGACTTCCGGATGATCAATTTGGATGATGAGTCCAATATATTGGCCCATCTGAATCCGAATGTGTCCCTCGTATACGGAGCCTCTTATGATGCGGCCGGCAGTATACTGGCACTATATTATTGGGATACGAACAGTGTGGATCACATCGGCTTATGTTCCGGGTCCGCGGCGATCACCGACGTGGTCGATTTCAGCAGTTCTGCGGTCGCCTACCGGGATCGCATTCGTTATATCGACGGCGTTCTATATTATGTTGAGCAAACCGAAAAAAACGGTACTGCCAACAATTTCCGTTTCTGTGTTGTTACGAATAATGGCGAAGACACTTCGTATTATGCTGATGCATTCAGTTATTTCATCGCTGACGATGGCAGTATCTATCTGTTGACGAGGGATTCCGGCTGGAATTCGGTATCCCTGAAACGCCTTGAACCGGGCGTGTAAACGGCATCACGGGAATTGACGTTCAGATCAATCCGGAGACAGTATGGCTTTCTTTAGATCAAATGTCGGAGTTGTTTCAGCGGGAGGGGTTATGAAGAGATTTCTTAAGAAGATCTTGAAGATTTTGGCAATCTTTTTCGCGTTGTCGGTAGTTTTGTCGTCGTGTACGTTGCGAGTAAGAGATACCGATCGAACGAAGGTTGATGACCGCGATACAGAGACAGAGGATTCCGTTCTTGAGGAAAAGGACGAGACGACGAAGTCGGAGGACGACAGCGGTCCGGAGGAGGCCTTGGCGGCCTTTCTGGAGGCGCTGAAAGCGTCGGACTTTGAGGCTTTATCCGAACTGTCGGACGGGACCTTCTCGAGAGATAATCTCATCCACGGGGAGTGGCCGATTTCGAGTGTCTTGTTTGAAGCTACTTTTGGGGATATGACATGGACGATCGGCGAAACGGAGATGCTTTCCGGGACGGCGGCCGATATCGAGGTGTCCGTTCGTTACCCGAATCATTTCGGTGCCGCGGATGAAGTGATTCGGGATCGGGAACTGATGGTGGAGGTAACGCAACCGATCGTATTGTTTTATTCCAAGCGGATGAGTGAGAAAGAGGCGTTCCTTCAATATTCGGATCAAATCGCGATACTTATGGTCGAGGAAATCAAGAATACTGAGGTTTTTATCAGTGCGGAAAGCGCTTTTCGCCTGAACTATGACGACGCGGACCAAGTGTGGCGGGTAGTAAAAATTCCGGATTGTTTCTTCGATTTTTCGGACTTCTACTCGTTCGATCCGATGAACCGATCGGATCAGGAGAATACACTGGCGATCATGATGACGGCCGCCAAGGAGCTTTTCGAGGAAGAGAAAATCGAACGAGTCGAATATGAAGCTCTGCTTACCGGTTGGTTGAAGATGTCCGATCCGGCGGAATATTCGGTCGATGAGGTCAAGGACGCTTGTGAAAGCAGCGGATGGTATGATTTGGAAGCGGCTGTTTTCGTAGATCACTACGCTACGTCTGCCGAGAATATTTTCTTCCGTATCTACTTTAACAGGGAGATGATGGGTTTGGTTTTGAAGTATGAGGTATTCAATGAAGGAGGCACCACTTCGTTAGGCAGTTCGGAAATCATGATGCTCGACGAGAAGTGGGTAACCATCGGCATTCGCGGTAATCCGGGATTCCCGGCGGATACATTCCGCATCGTGGTTCGGTTGTCAGACGGGACCGTGTTGAAGGATTCATCAGTTGAAATCAAAGCATCGTAGGACTGAGAAACGCATGAGCTCATACAAGGTCGATGCGACTCGGTTTGGGATGTTCTCGCGAACTATTCGAATACAGCGACAGAAGGCTAAGCACATGAGTGTATCGGTTATTCCTTATCTGAGTTTTGAGGGGGATTGCGAAGAAGCGATCCGTCTGTACATGGAAGTTTTCGGGGGAGAAACATTCTATTTGTCGCGCTGGAGCGAGCTCAATACGAAGGATCCGGCCCGCTCCGGAAAGGTCATGCACGTTGAGTTTCGGGTGGGCGAAACGCACATGAGCGCCGCCGATTCATTTGATCGTAAGGGGACCGATACGAGCATTAAGTTGATGGTGCATTTGGACGACCCGCAAAAAGCCACGGACACCTGCGGGCTTCTTTCCGAGGGCGGAAGCGTGATTTCGGCGCTGGCACCTCACCCTACGCCCGACGACGGCGGGATGGGCGCGCTCATTGAGGATCGATTCGGGTATCGTTGGATCATCACCTGCCCGAATCCGGATAAACGATCGTAATATGGGAATTTGAGATTAGCTGAAGGCGCTTTTCGAGAAGGAGGAGTGACCATGCCACACATTGAAATCAAGTGCTACCCCGGAAGAACCGAGGAACAGAAGCGAAAATGCGCGGATCAGACCGCGCTCGTCGTCGCCGAGACGCTGGGATGTAATCTTTCCGATGTTTCGGTCGCGATCAAAGATATTGCGGCCGATGAGTGGAAAGAAAAGGTGTGGGACGCATGCATTGTGCCGGACGAAGAGTTTATTTTTAAGAAGTCCGGCTATACGTGCAAGGATTGATTTAAACGCGGCCCGCTCCTTCCGGATCTGCCCGGGGCCTGGATATACGTGCGAGGATTGAGATGACAAGTCAGATATGTTCGTCGGGACTCCTGCGAGCCCGGACTGATTTCGTTATTGTGAGGCGATTTTATGGGACTGTTCGATCGGCTGAAGGCATGTTTTTTCGACAAAGACAACGGCGATGCGGAGCAGCTCAAGCAAGCTGCGACCACGCCGAATCCGACCGCGTTTTCGATGCCGGAAAGACCGGATCGATTTGTTGAGGGACCGAACGATTTTCGCGCGGATCCGACATGGGAAACAGTGGAATGGTATCTCGAAAAGGCGCTGAGTCATGATGACGAGCACGTGATCCTTCAGCTGTCATACCCGAACATTCCTTTCATCCAAGCCGCGCGGATTCCGGGTTGGGACAAGCGCGGAAAGATGAGCCTCGAAGCAAGCGTTTTCGATGAGCGAACAAAGCGCTGTGTCCTGCTCGAAAAGATCGTCGACGACGATGAGTGCAGAGCTGCTTTTCGATTGTACTTCGAAAGCGGCAAGGTCCGGGATTTGGATGCATTTTCTCCGATGTGATTGATGATCCGTCGGAGGAGTATCATTCTCTCGAGTTAATATCATACAAAAACGGAATGTGGCTCCGATTTTACATAGATCAAAACGTATGCCATGCATTACAAAGCGGTTTTCTGTAGCGGTCGCAGAGCCGCTTTCTGTTTGCCGGGATCCTTCTGTTACAAGCAAGGGCAAGAAAGAATTTTTGCCGTAAACGGATAAAATTCTTTGTTACGAGATCTTATTTTTCAGTTATTACCTTACCACCGCATGAGAGGGGAAAATTA
>LSQX01308457.1_pt1 | contig 10451 bp, 14 predicted proteins | sample 654561 | NCBI WGS metagenome assembly LSQX01 (sample SAMN04489861, study PRJNA283612) | anaerobic digester metagenome | isolation source: 4 biogas reactors fed with cattle manure at either 37C or 55C with and... | place: Denmark: Kongens Lyngby | collected 2014
AGATGTGTATAAGAGACAGTATGAAACCCGAACAAAAAAATGTGGATCAAAACTTTTTTCTTTTATTACCTCAGCTTTAATTCTTGTTTCCACGCCAAACCTCCATATATATAAAAAATTTACTTCTTATTAGTATTATCGTTATTTTATGTAAAAACATTATAGAGGGTACGCATTATGTTTTTTTGTTTCACAGCAAGAAGCGACCGCTGAATACAACACACAGCAAAGCGATTCCGACTAGGCTAACCGAAAAATCAAGCTTTGAGTAGTGTATCTCCTTTAATCTCGTCCTACCTTTACCGCCACGATAACATCTGGATTCCATTGCTTCAGCCAATTCGTCAGCTCTTTTGAAGGCGCTTACAAAAAGCGGAACCAAAACCGGAATAAAGCTTTTTATTCGTGAAAAAATATTGCCTGTATCAAAATTAGCTCCCCTTGATGCCTGTGCCTTCATTATGCGATCCGTTTCCTCAAGCAAAGTAGGGATAAATCGCAGAGCAATTGACATCATCATCGCAATTTCATGGGAAGGAACACCAATTCTCTCAAAAGGCTTCAGTAGCTTTTCGATTCCGTCCGTCATGGTCATAGGAGTTGTGGTCACAGTCATTAATGATGCAGTTATTACCAGCATCACCAATCTAAAAAATAACTTAATTGCTGCATAAACGCCTTCATAAGTAACCTTTACCGGGCCTATGTTAAAAATCGGAGTACCTCCTGTAAAAAATATATTTAATATGGCCGTAATTGCCAGTATAAATAGTAATGGCTTAACACCTTTTATAGATTGCCTGATAGGAACGCCACTTACCAAAAGTAGTATTAGTGTTAGTGCGCCCATCATCACATATTCAGGCCATGATTCGATTACAAATGTTGCGACCATAAGCAAGGCAGTCCAGAATATTTTCGTTCTCGGATCAAGGCGATGTAGTATTGAATCTCCGGGAATATATTGCCCCATTGTAATATTGCCTATCATTATTTTGCACCTCCTGAATCGGAGTTTATCATAGCAGTAATATATTTTTGTGCTTCATCAACAGTCAATATAGTCTGTAAAGACTGAGCACTTGAACTTTGAAAAACTCTAAACAACTCTGTAATTTTAGGAATATCAAGATTATAGTTTCTCAGCTCTTCATATCTTGAAAATATATTAGAGGTAGTATCGCATAAAACTAAACTCCCTTTGTGCATTACAACAACACGCTCACAGAACTCAGCAATTTCCTCCATATTATGTGATATTATTATTACGGTTGTTCCATTCTGTTTATTTAGCTTGGTAAGTATATTAAATACTTCTAGACTTCCCTGTGGATCCAACCCTGCCGTTGGCTCATCAAGAACAAGTACTTTAGGTTCCATTACCAGAACGCCTGCTATTGCAACTCTGCGTTTCTGTCCACCTGATAACTCAAAAGGGGATTTTTCAAGAAGGTCCGGAGATATCCCAAGAATATCGATGACATGAAGTACTCTTTCCTTCATTTCATCCTCTTTCATACCCTGTCTGGTAAGGCCAAATATTATATCCTTATAAACCGTTTCCTCAAACAGCTGATGCTCCGGATATTGGAAAATAAGCCCGACCTTTTTTCTAAGCTCCTTTATATCCTTTCCTTCAGCCTTCAGCCCATCTACATCAATTGTCCCTGAAGTAGCCTTTAAAATTCCGTTGAAATGTTGCACCAACGTGGATTTACCTGATCCGGTCTGACCAATTATCCCCAAAATCTCGCCTTTTTTTACAGTCAAATTAATATCATTCAATGCTTTTTGTTCAAAAGCCGATCCTTGCATATAAACATGGCTTAAATTTCTGACATTTATTATTGTCTCAGCGGCATCATGATCAATCTTTTTTACTCCATTATATGGTGAAATTAGATTGCCAGCTTTACCGCGTCTATTTAAAATGTCTTCTATAATTTTAACCATTTCATTCAGATTCAAAGGAAGTTTATCTATCATTATTCCGCTTTTCCTTAAATTGTAGGCTAAGGCTGTTACCTGCGGAACATCAAGTCCGGCTCTTCTTATTTCCTCTACATTTTCAAATATCTGTTCGGGTGTACCTTTTAATGCAAGTCTACCGGACTCCATAACCATAACACGGTCTGCGTCTACAGCCTCTTCCATATGGTGTGTAATAAGCACTATAGTGATACCTTTTGCCTTGTTCAGATTCTTTAAAACAGCCATTACTTCTTTGCGACCATGAGGATCAAGCATTGATGTGGCTTCATCCAAAACAATGCACTTTGGCTCCATTGCAAGTATCCCGGCAATAGCAATACGCTGCTTTTGTCCGCCAGAAAGCATATGAGGAGAATAGTCGACGTATTCTTCCATGCCAACCACTTTTAGCGATTCATCAACCTTGCTTCTTATCTGAACCGGAGGAACTCCTAGATTTTCGGGACCAAAGGCTACATCCTCTTCAACGGTTGTCGCCACAATCTGATTGTCCGGATTTTGCAGAACTAACCCCAAGGTCTTTCTGACCTCCCATATCAATTCGTCATTATGGGTATCAATACCGTCAATGATTACCGTACCTTTTCTGGGAATAAGAAGCCCGTTTAGAAGCCTTGCCAAGGTAGATTTGCCTGAACCATTTCTACCTAAGACTACAACAAATTGACCTAGCTTGATGGACATAGAAACACCTTTCACAGCTTGTACAACGATGTCATCCTCATCTTGTGTTATATATTCATAATAAACATCATCTGTTTTTATCATCTCATTCATAAAGTCCCCTTATGTCCCTAACCGTTAATTCTCATAGCCTGTAAAAGCGAATAATGGAGAACGGTATACCCGCTCTCCATTATTATAAGCAAAATCATTCTTTTAACTAAACCAATTCAAGTACAACAACATCGGCTCCGTCGCCTCTTCTTGCGCCAAGTTTGTAAGTACGGGTATAACCGCCTTTTCTATCCTTATACTTTGGAGCAATGTCATTAAACAACTTGTTTGTCAGGCTTACGGTATTACCTTTTTCATCTTTAACTCTATAGACCCAGTTCATAATGAGACGTCTTGCAGCCAATCTAGAGGGACCGTCAACCGATTTAAGCTCGGTCTTGGTTTCTCTTTCAATAACTTCATACTTATTTCCGTTCTTTGAAGTCACGGACTTAAGTATTTTGCGGCCTTTACTATCTACTACCGGAGCACTGATTGTTACATTTTTAGGAGCTGTAAAATTATCACATTCCTTAACAGCAAGTGTAATTAACTTTTCAGCTATGTTTTTAACTTCCTTAGCTCTGGTCTCGGTTGTCTCAATACGACCATACTGGATCAGAGAGGTTACAAGATTCTTTAAAATTGCCTTACGTTGGTCTGTAGGTCTTCCTAGTTTTTTATTAGCAGGCATTTCGTTTCCTCCCCTTACGCATTACTATTAATCTTCATTCGTAGCAAGCTTTAACTCTAAAGCATCAAGCTTTTGTACTACTTCTTCAAGTGACTTACGTCCGAGATTCCTTACCTTCATCATTTCGTCCTCTGTCTTGCTTATAAGATCATCAACCGTATTAATTCCGGCTCTCTTCAAGCAGTTGTAAGAACGAACCGAAAGGTCAAGCTCTTCAATAGTCATCTCAAGAATCTTGTCCTTCGCGGGTTCTCCTTTTTCAACAAGGATCTCGGTATTCTTTGCTCTATCTGTTAAGTCAATAAATAGATTGAGATGATCGCTCAAGATTTTGGCACCTAAACTAATCGCCTCATCGGGTGCGATGGAACCATCAGTCCAGACCTCAATACTTAACTTATCGTAATCAGTTACTTGGCCGACACGTGTATCTTCTACTGCATAATTCACCTTTGTTACAGGTGTGTAAATAGAATCTACCGGTATTACTCCAATAGGCTGATTAGGAAACTTATTCTTTTCAGCTGATGCATATCCACGTCCATGACTAATATTGATTTCCATAAAAAATCTGCTTGCACCGCTTATTGTGGCTATATGCAGTTCCGGATTCAATATTTCAACATCTGAGTCGGCTTTAATATCTGCAGCCGTAATTTCACCTTCACCCTCGTAATCAATATACAGGGTTTTGGATTGTTCACTGAACAGCTTCAATCGAAGCCCCTTAATGTTGAGAATAATTTCGGTCATATCTTCAATGACACCAGGTATGGTAGTAAACTCGTGAAGTACACCGTCTATCTTTATGGATGTAACGGCAGCACCTGGTAATGAGGAAATTAAAATCCTCCTCAAAGAGTTACCTAAAGTTGTACCATAGCCTCTTTCCAAAGGCTCTATGATGAACTTTCCATATTTGTTATCCTCTGCATTTTCAGTAGACTCAATCCTAGGCTTTTCCATTTCGATCATCAGTCAACCCTCCTTGGGTTATTATTATATAAGGGTAATCACCTTTTGATTACTTGGAGTACAACTCAACAATGAGATGCTCCTGAACATTAAGGTCAACATCCTCTCTGGCCGGTAAAGCGACAACCTTACCCTTAAGATTCTCCTGATCTACTTCAAGCCACTTCGGAACTACCTTTGAGCCTGTTATATCAAGGATTTCCTTAAAACGCACCGATTTTTTACCCTTTTCACTTACATCTACGGTGTCACCCACCTTAACGATATAAGACGGAATATTAAGTTTCTTTCCGTTAACCGTAAAATGACCATGAGTAACAAGCTGACGGGATTCGGCTCTTGTTGATCCAAATCCTAATCTGTAAACAACATTATCAAGTCTGCTCTCAAGTAGTTGTAGCAGGTTTTCACCTGTAACACCCTTCTTACGATTTGCTATTTCAAAATATTTTCTGAATTGGCTCTCTAATAAACCATAGAATCTCTTTGCCTTCTGCTTCTCACGAAGCTGAATGCCATATTCCGATAGCTTTTTTCTCTGAGCGCCATGTTGACCCGGCGCATAAGGCCTTCTGCCTATAGCGCATTTATTAGTATAGCATCTTTCTCCCTTTAAGAAGAGTTTTTGCCCTTCTCGCCGGCAGAGTTTACATGATGCATCTGTATATCTTGCCATCTATCCTTACACCTCCATTAAACTCTTCTTCTCTTAGGCGGTCTGCAACCGTTATGCGGAATAGGTGTTACATCTTTAATAAGATTAACCTCTAGTCCAGCCGCCTGGAGTGCACGGATTGCCGCCTCACGACCGGCTCCTGGGCCTTTAACATAAACCGACACCGTCTTAAGACCATGCTCCATAGCAGCCTTTGCAGCTGTCTCAGCAGCCTGCTGAGCAGCAAAAGGAGTGCTCTTTTTAGAGCCTCTGAAGCCTAGTCCCCCTGAGCTTGCCCATGAAAGGGCATTTCCCTGGACGTCGGTTAAGGTCACGATGGTATTGTTAAAAGAAGAACGAATGTGGGCTGCGCCACGCTCGATATTTTTCTTTTCTTTCTTTTTTCTGGATCTTCTAACAACTTTAGCTGCTGCCATTTATATATCGACCTCCCGATTATTTCTTCTTGTTGGCGATAGTCTTTCTGGGACCCTTACGAGTTCTTGCATTGGTCTTTGTTCTCTGACCACGAACTGGTAATCCCATCCTATGCCTAATTCCGCGGTAACACCTTATCTCTGTAAGGCGCTTTATGTTAAGTGCAACCTCTCTTCTGAGGTCACCCTCCACAGTGTATACCTTTTCAATTATATCTCGGAGCTTCGCGATCTCATCATCTGTAAGATCACGCACACGTGTATCCGGGCTGATTCCCGTTTTTCCCAATATTTCATTGGAACGGGTTCTTCCTATCCCGAAGATATACGTAAGGCCGATTTCTACTCTTTTTTCTCTTGGCAAGTCAACACCTGCAATACGAGCCAAATTACTACACCTCCGATTGGTATTTGTCTAACCTTATAAATTATTTTGTAGCTATTTCTATATAAAACTCTCCTACAATGTCATGACAATGTTGCCAGACCAGCCGCTTTTCAGAGAATTTGTAAGCAATACTTGTTTTGCAACCGGCAGGAGCATTTTAGCTGCCGGCTGCAACCATATTATGAAATAAGAAGGTTTCCCATTTTCCCGCAAGCAATCTTTAAACTGCATTAGTGGGTGGGATAATTGTTTTAACCTTGTCTTTGCTTATGTTTCGGGTTTGCGCAGATAACCATAACACGCCCTTTTCTACGGATAATCTTGCACTTTTCACAAATCTTTTTAACTGATGGTTTTACCTTCATGATTGACCCTCCTGTTCTTTATGGCTTCCTATTTTTTACCTCTCCACGTAATACGTCCGCGAGAAAGATCATATGTTGACATTTCAACAGTTACCTTATCACCCGGAAGAATACGGATGTAATGCATTCTAAGCTTACCCGATATATGAGCGAGAATTACATGATCATTCTCTAGTTTAACTTTAAACGTCGCATTTGGGAGTGATTCCAATACCGAACCTTCCATTTCAATTACATCTTCTTTTGACAAATTTATACCCCCCTCACATTACTGGTTGCTATTTCTTCATTGTAATTATTTATAGCTCTCTGAAGATCGGCATCAAGTAGCCTCTTCTTCATAGTTACTATTGTGTTTATTTCCTCAGCAATCTTATTGGTTATATTAAGGTGCTTAAGTTTCTTCTTTTTAGGTTTTCCGACCCGCCTTAATTCACCATCTGCAACTAAGACATGCTGATCGTCACATAAATCAATAATAATAAATAATCTATCTTTGTCCCTGCCTGATTTTGACCAGACATAACGGCCTATTATGGTATCCAAGAATTCTTCCCCTACCTTAATTATTATTAAGCTCTTATAGACGAAAAACGCTTCATCTGGCACTTCGCGACTTTCATCAATACATTATTTAAGTAGCCACAACTGCGCCAATTATATATTGTATAACAAATTCTATCCTATTTCAAGATTCTTGGCTTATTTCGTTTAAATTAATATAATCTGGTCAATATTTCCGGCCCATTTGGTGTTACTGCCAATGTGTTTTCGTGGTGAGCTGATAGCTTTCCGTCTGCTGTGACCACTGCCCACTTGTCATCTAATACATTTACACGCCAGGTGCCTATGTTAATCATAGGCTCTACTGCCAAAGTCATTCCGTTTGATAATCTTACACCCTTTTCACGAGTTACATAATTAGGTATTTGCGGTTCTTCGTGCATCTCTGTCCCTATTCCATGTCCTACATAATCTCGAACTACCTGATAGCCTTTTCTTTCGGCATATTCCTGCACGGCAACCGAGATATCTCTTATCCTATTTCCCTCGACTGCTTTCTCCATACCGCGATTAAAAGATTCTTCGGTATGAAAAATCAAATCTTTTGCTGCCATGGAAACGTCTCCAACCGCAAATGTCCTTGCTGCATCTCCGTGGTAACCTTCTAAAATTGCACCCACGTCAATGCTGATTATATCGCCTTCCTTAAGAACCGTATTATCAGGTATTCCGTGTATTACTACATCATTTATTGAAGCACATATGGAACCTGGGAAATCTTTCCCGTCATAAGCACAAGGGAAACCTTTAAACGATGGTATCGCACCTGCTTTTGTAATAATCCTTTCAGCTTCTTTATCAAGCTCAATAGTTGTTATACCCGGTTTAATCAGTTCAGCCATCTTTTGATGGACTAAAGCAACTACTTCGCCTGCACGTCTCATTTTATCCAATTCGCGTTGGGATTTAACAAAAATCATTTCAATGCCTCTATGTCCGTCTGTTTATTTTTAAGGCCTTCTAAAATCTCTCGGGTCGTAACATCTATTGGTTTTGATCCGTCAAAATTTATGATTAAACCTTTTTCCTGATAATAGTCAACCAGTGGGCTGGTTTGTTCATGGTAAGTCTTTAGTCTTTCTTTAATAGTCTCTTCCTTGTCATCGTCCCTTATGTAAAGGGAACTACTGCAGACATCACAGATTCCTTCAACCTTCGGCGGATTATTATCAATATGATAAGTCCTGCCACATGTGCACATCCTTCTTCCGGATAACCTCTTTATGAGTCTTTCATCTTCCACAGTAATGTTAATCACCGCTTCAACCTTTTCACCAAGCTTTTCGAGCATTTTATCAAACATTTCTGCCTGAGGAATAGTTCTCGGAAAACCATCCATAATAAATCCGGATGCACAATCCTCATCGTGTAATCTGCTTGCCACTATATCAATAGTAACATCGTCAGGAACAAGCTTTCCTGAATCAATATACTTTTTTGCCAATATTCCCAGAGGAGTGTCGCCTTTTATATTAGCCCTGAAAATATCCCCTGTTGAAATATGGGGTATTTCTAAAGTTGCTGACAAAAATTCTGCCTGTGTTCCTTTGCCTGCTCCCGGAGGGCCTAAAAGTATCAATCTCATAACAAACCTCTCTTTTATTGCATAACTCAGTAATTTGTTTTACTTAAATAATTCGAATCGAAGGATTATATGGGTGAGGAATATTTTGCCTATTTCTTACCACTAACATCCCAAGTTTTAAATCTATATTGGTACAAAAAGCGGATGGTATTAATCATCCGCTTAGTACCATAATCCTTTATTCAAGAAAACCTTTATAATGTCTCATCATAAGCTGTGACTCAATCTGCTTTGCAGTTTCCAGAGCCACACCAACCATGATCAATAGCGATGTTCCACCGAATCCCATTCTTACCCCGGTAATTATCTCCAATAAACTTGGCAAGACAGTTACCAAAGCAAGGAAGAATGCTCCGAACCAAGTGATGCGGTTAAGTACCTTGGCAATGTAATCGCTTGTTGGCTTACCTGGACGGATACCAGGGATAAACCCACCATTTTTACGTACATTATTGGCAACTTCTATCGGATTAAACGCCATCATAGTATAAAAGAATGTAAAGAACATAACAAGTAACCCCATTACCAGCATATATAAAGGATTCCCACTGAAATCTCTTAAGCTGATAAGGAACTTGCTTGTGGTATTTGGCGCAGTAAGTCCTATGATTGTAGGAATAAATGCCAGTATGGACATTGCGAATATGATAGGCATAACACCGGCTAGATTAACTTTCATAGGTATATGGGTGCTTTGTCCGCCATACATCTTTCGTCCAACTACACGTTTTGCATACTGAACCGGTATTCTTCTCTCTGCCTGTGTAACATAAATAACAAATGTTATTATAGCAATGAACACCACAACAATTGCCAATACAATCAGTATACCTACTGCAAGACGTCCATCGGCTATATAGGTTTTGATTATATTAAAGAGCGTATTAAAAGCAACAGGTCCCCTGGATATAATGTTAACAAAAATAATCAGTGAGATACCATTTCCTATTCCATACTCGTTTATCTGTTCACCCAACCACATTATAAAGGCTGTGCCAGCAGTAAGCGAAAGAGTAATGGTAAGGAACGACAGCGCACTCGGTTTTGATATTGCATTGCCAAAACCGATATACATAAAGGTTGCCTGTAGGAAACCTAACATAACAGCCCCATATCTGACCCATTGAGCCAGCTTCTTTCTTCCTTCCTCGCCTTCCTTTTGCATTCTTTCCAGCGCAGGAATAGCAATGGTAAGAAGTTGGATAATAATTGAAGCATTAATATAAGGCGTTATGGACATTGCAAATATACTGGCATTTTCAAAAGCGCCACCGCCTATTATGTTCATATAACCAAAAAGTCCGCCTTGCTGACCAACCATGCCGGCAAGAACGCTTCTATCCATGCCAGGGATTGGGATGTAAACGCCTAAACGATATACCAACAATAACAGAAAAGTTGCAATTAGCTTTTTTCTTATGTCAACAACACGCCAAGCACTTTTAATAGGAGCAAAAATACTCTCCATCCTAAATCACCTCAGCCTTTCCTCCTAAACCTTCTATCTTTTCGGAAGCAGTCTTTGTAAACCTTACAGCTTTGACAGTAAGCTTCTTTGTTAGGTTACCGTTTCCGAGAACGACAATTCCATCATTGATTTTACTGATTACGCCATTTTGTCTTAACAACTCAGCGGTAACCTCTGTACCATTCTCAAAACTTTCAAGATCTGAAAGCTTAACCTCGGTATATTCTTTTCTGAATATGTTATTGAAACCCCTCTTAGGTATTCTTCTGAAAAGGGGCATCTGCCCGCCTTCAAACCCGGGTCTTACGCCACCGCCTGATCTGGAGTTCTGACCTTTGTGGCCTCTTCCTGCAGTTTTGCCGTTTCCTGAACCGAGACCTCTTCCTTTCCGTTTTGGAGCCTGTTTAGGTGCTCCAGGTTTTAATTCATACAGGTTCACTGGTTGCACCTCCTTTATATTTCTTCAACTTCAACCAGGTGTGATACTTTATTTATCATACCACGGATCTGGGCGTTGTCTTTTTGTACAACGCTTTGCCCTATTTTGCGAAGACCAAGGGCAACCACAGTAGCCTTCTGATCTTCTTTGGATGCTATTGTACTCTTTTTTA
>LSQX01374538.1_pt1 | contig 10451 bp, 9 predicted proteins | sample 654561 | NCBI WGS metagenome assembly LSQX01 (sample SAMN04489861, study PRJNA283612) | anaerobic digester metagenome | isolation source: 4 biogas reactors fed with cattle manure at either 37C or 55C with and... | place: Denmark: Kongens Lyngby | collected 2014
CGGGCCAGGTGCAGTTCATGTGTGATATAAAGCATGGCAAAACCAAATCTGTTCTGCATACCTTTCAATTCACGCAGGATATTGGCTTGATTGGAGGGGTCCAGCATAGAAGTGATCTCATCGGCGATAACCAATTTGGGATTGGTAACCAGTGCCCTGGCAATGGCAACTCGCTGTCTTTGTCCTCCACTTAGACTATAACAGTAGCGCTCTAAAAACTCAGGATTAACGGGAAGGCATACTGCTTTGAGGGCTCTGCAGGCTGCCTCATTCCGCTCCTCTGGGCTACCCCACTTCATGATATCCAAGGGTTCTTTGACTACATCCAGCACCTTCATTCTGTGGCTGGTGGCGGAAAAGGGGTCCTGGAAAATAATCTGCATACCCTCCATCATCCTGGTGGCCCAGTGGTTTTCCACTTTTTTCCCACGGAAATAAACACTTCCCTCATCAGGGGAAAGGATACCTACCAAGGTGTAGGCCAGGGTTGATTTGCCTGATCCTGATTCACCCACCAGAGCAACAACCTCACCACTTCTGATTTCGATATCTGCTCTTTTAACAGCCTGAATCACCCGGTCTTTAACCTGAAAGCTTTTTTTAATCCCCTCTGCTTTAATGAAGGTTTCAATCCCCCCTTTGTGGCAGGCCACTTGGCGCTCCAGGGCTACATAGCGCAGTTCTGGCCTGGATTTTCTGCAGTTGTCTGATGACTGGCAGCAGCGGGGTGCAAAGGGACAGCCCTCATAAGCACGCAATTCTTCGGGTGGTTTACCACCGATGCCCCATAGGTCCTTGTATTTGAAAAATTGGGCAGATGCATTAAGCAGCCCTCTGGTATAGCAGTGCATAGGGTTTTTCAGCACATCAGATGTTCTGCCGTATTCAACTACTTGACCGCAGTACATGGTCATCACCTGGGAGGTAAGACGAGAAATAAATGCCACATCATGGGAGATCAAAATCATAGCAAATCCTATTTTTTTCTGCAGATCCCGCAACAAATAATAGATCTCATTTTTGCTAGCGGCATCAAGAGCAGTTGTTGGCTCATCCACAATTAATAACTCCGGTTCACATACCAAAGCCATTGCCAGCAGCACACGCTGGCGCATGCCACCGGACAGTTGGTGTGGGTAAGCGTTTTTCCAACTTGGGTCAAGGCCGACCATTTTTAATACTTCGACGATCCTTTGGCTGCTTTCTTTGGCAGTTAATCTTTCATGAGCCCAAATGGGTTCTTCGAGCTGTTCTGCTATGGTCAGAACAGGATTGAGCACCTCTAAAGAATTTTGAAAAACAAGGGCTATTTTTTTCCAGCGGTATTTTCTGAGCTGCTGCTCAGTTAGATCCATAAGATTTTCACCTGAAAAAAGTATTTCACCTTCGGTACGCACATTTTTCAGCAGCCTCATGATGGAAAGAGCCAGGGTGGATTTACCACAGCCAGATTCACCGATAATACCCAGGCTTTCTCCTTTTCTGATCTGCAGGGATAGATCGGAGACTGCTGTTACTGGTGGATTTGAAGATGTATAAGTCACTGACAGTTTTCTGATCTCAAGTAAGGGTTTCTTAGCACTCATTATCAATCTCCTCTCAAAAAAACATTTATTTTTTCCCCAAGCGAGGGTCAGCGATTCGCTCCAGGTCCCGACTGATAAAAGCCAGGGAAACAACCATCAGCATCAAAAAAAGCCAGGGATAAAACAGCCACCACTTCCAAAAGTCTGTGTAATAGATCCCTTTGAAGCTAGTGGCATGGTGGATGATCAGCCCCCAACTGCGTGAAGTAGGATCACCTAATCCCAGAAAGGAGAGACTGGCTTCAGCAACGATAGCTCTCCCGGTCAGCCTGATCATATTTACTACAAGTATGGGTAGCAGTTCAGGAAGAAAGTGTTTCCATAAAAGATACCAAGGGCTGGCACCATAAATCTCAGCTGCTTTGATATAGTTTTGTTCTTTAAGCATCAGCACCTGTGAACGCACAATACGGGCAGGGGAAACCCAGGAAAACAAGGCCAGTACCAGGATAATATTAACCAGGCTGGGTCCAAAAAATGCTGCCAGCACGATCATCACCGGAAGATCGGGCAGAACGATCATAATATCTACCAACCGCATTATAATTTTATCTACCCATCCTCCTATATAACCTGATATGATACCTACTGCTCCCCCTACAAGCCCTGCGAGCAGAGCGGTGCTGATACCGACCAGCAGGCTGACTCTTGCCCCATAGCAGATTTGTGCCCATAGATCCACACCCAGTTCATCAGTACCCAAAATATGGGGCCATGCCGGTGGTATTAGGGGTGGCCCTGAAGAAACACGGGGGGAGTGTCCAGCGATCCAGGGAGCAAGTAGTGCTATCAAAAAAATTAAACTTAAACCAATAAGTCCTGCTTTCCCAGGGATGGAAAACTTATTAAAAAAACAGGCAATTTTAACCCATATCTTGTGTCCCAGCGAAATAAATTTTTGGTAAACTTCGTGAAACGTGAACTGTGTTATTTTTTGTTTTGCATCAAGAAGCTGAATACTGTGCCTGCTCATTTTTGTGCCACCTCTAGTTGACCAACACGTGGATCAAGTTTTTTATATACCAGGTCAGAAGTAAAATTTGCCAACAGTACTAAGATTGTCACTACAAGGAAAATGCCTTGAATCAGTGGATAATCGTGATACATCACAGACTGCCGCATGAGGAGCCCAAGACCGGGATAGGCGAAAACATTCTCTACCAAAATAGCTCCGCCTACCAGGCCGCCAATGCTCAAAAAAACTCTCGTTACAATAGGTAGTAAGGCGTTTTTTAGCGCATGGCGGTAAATTATCCGTTTTTTAAGAAGCCCTTTGGCTTGAGCTGTCCGGATATAATCCTTCGCCAGCACAGTGGTCATGCTGTTCCTTGATAAGAGGTACATTCCACCTAGTCGCGCGATGGTAAGAGCTGTTATAGGAAGGATGGAGTGGTGTAGTATATCAAGTATTTTGCTCCACAAATGTTGATAGTCGGCGAAATGAGTTATTGCTCCTGACAGAGGGAATAACTTCAATCCAGCAGCTAACCCAAAGAGCAGGATAAGTCCCAGCAAAAAGGCAGGAATCTCAGAAATGGTGATCATCAAAGCATAAAGGGTTTTATCCACCCACTTTTCCCTGTGCCAGGCAGAAATAGAACCCAAAGCTGCACCGATCAGTGTGCTAAAAAATACCGCCGCCAGCACCAGAAACACAGTCCAGCCTAGCCGATTGAGTATAATACTGCTTACTGGTGCGTTATAGTAGAGGCTGAAACCGAGATTTCCCCTACAGAGCTCAGATAGGTAAGCAAAGTACTGGCTGAGCACAGGTTTGTTTAGACCATAGAATTCAAGGTATAGCTGTCTTTGTTCCTCAGAATATGAGACAACTATATCACCTGCTTCTTCACCTGACAGAAAGAGAAAGGGGTCCCCGGGCATAGCCCGGGGCAGCATAAAATTGAGGGTGACCACAATTAATATTGTTAATAGGTATTCTCCTAATCTACCACCCTTTATACCTTTCATAGTGATCATCCTTTCTGACAGCTTTGCTAGTCTCTTTCCAAATAAGATAGTTTGCTGTGTTCTAAAGAGTGGTGGTCAAACATGAACATCCAGCCGTCATATTTTTCAGGTTTATAGACGTAATAAGATATCGTATAGAAAAGAGCGATTTCCGGCACATCTTCAGCCAGCAGTTCCTGTGCTTCAAATATTTGCTTTTTTCGTTCGTTTTCATCAATGGTCTCAAACTGTTTTTCCAGAAGTTGGGAGAGTTCTGGTTTGCTGTATCCTTTAAATCTGGCCATATTAGGTGAAATGCTTCCACTGGAGGTTGTATCATCGCTGAACCGCTCACGGAGATAATCGGCATCATTACCCCAACCTCCATGGCCTGTGATTGCCAGCTGGTATTTGTTTTCATTAACCCGGGCATCCCTGGTTTTTCCGTCAACACTCTGAACATTGATTTCGATGCCGGCCTTACCTAGGTGTTCTTTGATAACTTCTGCCAATCTTACTTCACCACCCACAAGCAGGTTAAAGGAAAGCTTTTCACCTTTGCTGTTGACCCGTACTCCATTTTTCAATTTGTCATAGCCCAATTTTTCTAGCAGTTCTACAGCTTTTTCAATAGAATGGTCATACTGTTTAACATTTGGATTGTACATAATATGGCCAGGGGGCAGTACTCCTGCAGATCCCGGAACACCTGCACCGCGCTGTACCTTTTCAATCAAGTCGTCCTTATCTAAGGCATAGCAGATTGCCTGCCTGAATTCCTTTTGCCGAAAAACCGGGGTTTCACCCATATTAAATATCATTCTGTATCCCCAAAAAGCAGGGCTTTCAACGATTTTGTACTGGGGATCATTTTCAAAGCGTGGCAGCACATCTGGAGTAACAGAGGTCATATCTATTTCCCCCTGCTCAAAAGCCAGGATTGCTTCACTGACCGGTATAAATTCGATTACTTTTACCCTCTGTTTGGGACCCCAATAATCCTTAAATGCCTCAAAGCGATAGGTTCCGTGTTCTTTACTGTAGTCTGTCAGTATATATGGGCCGCATCCGATAACTGCCTCCTCATCAAGAAACTCCTTTGGATTATCAACATTTTCCCAGATATGCTTTGGGATAATCCTGGTTGTTCCCAGATTTCCCAGCATAACAGCACTGGGCTTTTTTACAGTGACTAAAACCTGCCGGTCCCCAACAATCTCAACTTTTTCTATATCATTCTGAGAGATACTAGAGGAAACCATGGGGTGTTTACAAGCATATTTAAAGGAAAATTTCACATCTTCGGCTGTTAATGGTTTTCCATCATGCCATTTAACATTGTCTCTGATAGTAAATAAGTACTGTTTACCGTTTTCTTTGCTCTCATATTTTTCAGCAAGCCAGGGAATATACCCCTTTTCATCCTTTTCCAGCAGACTGTCAAAGATCAGGCGCATTTTGAAGCTGCCAGGCCCCCTTGGGTAATGGGCATAAGGGCTCAAATAACCGTAATTCCCACCGGCCAGCCTGATCACATCTGCTGTTTTTTTGCTTTCGGGTTTACTGGCTTTCGCTGTATTGTCATTGTCTTTGCTGCAGCCGTAAAAAAGACAGGAAAAGAAGGTCAGCAGCACCAACAGCGAAATAATTTTTACTGAGCGTTTCTTGGGCATTGTTCCACCTCCTGATTATGGTGATTATTTACCTGCCATACCATCATCCCTGAGCAGCTGTTGATCTCCTGCCGGAAGATGCCCTTATCTGAGTGTTTTGCAATATAATCCTCAATGGTTTTTCTGACATCCGCTGTTATATCCATGTAGTTTTCAAAAAACGATATGATGCTATCTACTGCTTCTTCTACTGGCTGTTCATGTACCCAATGGTGGTTGATAAAGCGCAAATTCGGCCTGTATCCCATAGAATAGAGGACACCAAAGGGGTAAAAAATATCCACCGGACTGACTCCCAGATCTTCATTAAAAAACAGCTGCCAGAGTTCTCTGTACGCTTTTCCCCAACGGCGGCCGGAAAAGCTGCTTAAATAACAATAGCCTCGTGAAGCGTTGATCATTTTTTTCAGAGTTTCCCCATCCTGTATTCCGGGTGTCATTGATGCAAAGACCAAATCGAACTGCCCAACAAAACCTTCTTCTGAAAGGTCAATATCCTGCCAGGTGCGCATTATTATTTTGATATTGTCCAGCTTATGCTCTGCTGCCCTTTCCTGAAGGATTTTTACCATTTCAGAGGCCGGCTCTATAGCTGTAACCTGCTCCACGATATGAGCCATGGGAATGGCAAAATTTCCTGGGCCTGCCCCAATATCCAGCACCTTAAAACCTTTTTGCAGAGCACCTTCTTGTTCAAGAAATTCCAGCACTTTTTGCCGCCTCTTTTGACCCTTTATATCTTTAGCACGCCGTGCAAAACCTTTGGCTCGACGGTTCCAAGTTTCAATCATCTCTTCTTCTGTATGGCGCCGCCGCTTTCTCATCGGTGATTTATGTTTTGCTTCTTCCCACAGATTGATCCAAAAATCAGTGTTTGTTGTGGAGGACTGCATATTGATCTACCTCCTTTTTGATCGTGAAAAGATTTTAAAAGCTCACCTCCTCACAAACAAAAAGCCATGAAGATCCCTTCCAGCCTTCTGGCGGGAAATAGGAGCTTCATGGCTCTTGTTGTTAGGTGATAATTTATTTGTGATGCTGAACCTTCATAGTTCAGATGTTATGGCAATTACATTGTTATTAAATTCTAGATAAGTTTTCAATTTCCTGCTTTGTTTGTAAAAAATGCATCCGATATTTATTTTTGATACATTCAGTTTTATCCAGCTTGGGTGCCAGCGGGAGGGCAATCTTTGTAAGATGGATAACGCCGCAGAGAGCTGCTGCGGCGCTAATCTTTACCTTAAGGAATCCAACACCTTGTTTAATTCTGTTTGAGGGACATCCCCGTAAATCCTCACCCAATAACCTTGTCCGTTTTTTTCTACATAGCGAGTAGCCAACTGGTAGGGCATATTGTCCTGCGAATCTGGTGTAAGAGGGGCATCTTGTGCATTTATTTCTGCACCTGTGTTTTCTGGTATGATTTCCAGACACAATCTGCCGCCTGTTTGTGGATTTTCAAAGCTTAAGATAGCTATAGCTGGAGATCCACCCTTTCCTTCATAGCCACTGCTTGATGTGCTGCACATGACAAACCCCGCAGGCAGGTATTGGGGAGTCAAAACAGCGTTTGTTGGGCTAATGGGTGTTATTTGTCCTGAGGAAACTCCTTTATCTAAATCTGATCGGTTATTAACAGCTCTTTCATCTGGTGCAATGGCATCTGGGGGAAGTGCTGGTTCAGCTGTAACCGTTCCCTCCTTCAGATCCTTTTGTGGAGCGGTAGAACTGCGGCTGTCTGCCATGTTTGCTGGTTCTATGCTCTGTTCAGTATTTAAGTCAATCAGCATAGTGTCCTGTGGGGGAGAGAAAATCCCCTGGGAAAAAGACCCATAGATGACCAGCACCAGCAGGCAGGCAGCAGTTAGAGGAAGCATCCACTTTTTCAGCCGAGAGTTTTTGGATGGAGTCCTGTTTTGTGCTGGGTTTGCAATTTTCTCCATTATCTGTTTGCTAAATGCAGGTGGCAGCTTGGGTACCGGAAATCCGTTGATGATAGCTTCTCTTTCCTGTTCCCTTAACTTAAGCAGTTCACTGCACCGGGGACAATGGCGCAGGTGCTGTTCGCATTTTTCCTTTGTTGGGGGATCCAGTTCCTGATCTAAATAGAGATCGAGGAGTTTTTCTGTTTCACTGCAGTTGAGCATTTTTTCACCTCCTTGTTTTCCCACATTTGGCGCAACTTCTGCCGCGCCCGGCATAAACGTACCTCTACATTGTTGCGTGTAGTATCCAGGATATAGGCGATCTCATCATAGTTAAGATCCTGGTAATAGCGCAGAATAATCACTAACTGGTCCAATGGTTTCAGTTTTGCCAAATGACTTGACACCTCTTGTTTTATTTCAACTGCTTCCAGTGAGGCGGCGGGGTTAATTGCGTTCCGGTCTGCAAGTTGGGAGGATGCTGTTTCCCAGGGAATCATCCGGTGCCTTTTCAGCTGCCTGACTCTGGTCAATGCCAGGTTGCTGGCGATTCGGTAGAGCCAGGGTGTAAAGGGCCGCCCCTGATCGTATTTATCAAGGTTTTGGTAACATTTGATAAAGCTCTCCTGGACAATATCTTCTGCTTCTTCTTTGTTCCGCAGAATGCGGAAGACAATGTTAAAGACCGCCTGTTGGTAGCGGCGGACAAGCTTCTCAAATGCAGATAATTCTCCGCCTAGTGTCCGCTGTACCAGTTCCTGATCAGTTAAGTATTCTTCCATTTATTTCGCCTCTTCCGGAATTGGCTCTATAGTAAATACGCAGGGCTTATTGCAAAACTTACAAAAAGTATTCGGTTTTTTGTAAAAAGATCCTTGATAAATAAAAAACCATGATAACCTCTCTTTTACTTTGAAGAGGGTATCATGGCTTTGTGAGCAATCATCTAAGTTTCCTTATTCAATCTCGATATCCAGGATGCGTCCCTTAGGTGCTTCCACCTTCGGCAGGATGATCTCTAAAACTCCATTTTTATAGCGAGCTTTGGCCTCCTCAGGTTTAATCTGAACAGGAAGGGGGATTGTCCTGCTGAATGATCCATAACTGCGTTCTCTTAGCTCAAAGTTTCCTTCTTTTGTATCCTTCTCCTCTTTGATTTCACCGCTGATTCGTACACTATTCTCCAGCACATTGATGGTGACATTTTCTGGAGCATAACCGGGTAAGTCCGCTCTGATCACATATTCTGTTCCCCGGTCGAGCAGATCAATCGACGGCCTCCACTCGCCCGCATGTGAAAAAGTAGGGAATCGGGTAAATAGGTCTTCAATAAAATTGTTGATGGTTTCCCGCATAGGGACCAATTCCCTGAAATAATCGCGGTCACGACGCATAAGAGACATTTCATCACCCCTTCAAAATGTTAATTATTATTATTTTGTCCAGATTAAAGGGAATTCATTAATATAATTATTATATATTATCTTGGTTTCTGTCAATAAAAAGCCGATTTGTAACTTATTAGTTTGCCTGTTTTGTTAGTTGGCTATTTATGCGGATTACTGATAGTTTTGAATAGATAGCCTTGGATAAGAATATATTTGATATTTCTGCAGGAAAATAGTATAAATGAGAAGAATTATCTGGCAGAGCATTATTTTGCCGGTACTAGGTCTCATCTTAAATAGTTTGCGGTATCTGCTTGTTAAAGAAAAATGGAATGAGGTAAATCCATTGATCCTTTATACAGTTCAGCATGTGCTTGTCTTGCGCCTGCTAATCTGTTACAAATTTCAATCTGCAGATGTTCTGCACAATCTGCTTTTTTTGGTGGCCGCTGCTAAGGATGAAGAGCAGCCTATTGGGTTTTATGATTTTGTGAGAACTCGCAATGGCGCTTACAGCAAGACTCTACAGAAGATCGTTGAAGATCTTAAAGAAGAAAAACTTGTGGTAGAAAAAGAAGATCTTCTTCAGATCACAGAGAAGGGTAGGCATGTATATACCAATTTAGGGGCATCTTTGAGGGCTTTTTCTGCTTTTTGGGATTTATGTGTCGATATCATGGAAAGCTATCAAGGGGATCCTCAAAAAATTAAAGAAGGGGTTTTTCATCACATTACTTTTCGAAGGGTTAGAATAGGAGAGCATATATTTGATTACTGTTGGTATTGACAGCTGATATTTTCAGGTGCTGTTTATTCACAGTATCTTCCCGTGTTTTTATCGCGTTTATATTAAAGGAGGTAATATTTTTGCAGCAACTGCGAATTTTGGCAGTAGATATTGGAGCTGGCACCCAGGATATCCTGCTTTATGAGGAAGGTATTCCGGTAGAAAACTGTGTTAAACTGGTGCTCCCTTCTGGAACCAAGCAGGTTGCCGGAAAAATCGCCAGGGCCACAGCTGAAGGCAGGGATATTTTTTTAAGCGGACACCTGATGGGGGGCGGCCCCCTGGTAAGGGCTTTGCAAAAGCACCTAAAAGCTGGGCTGAAGGCCTATGCTCTTCCAGCAGCAGCCAAGACCATCAGAGACGACCTGCGTGAGGTCGAGGCTATGGGTGTAGAGCTTGTGGATCAGAAGCCGGGTAATGAATGCCTGGAAATAGAATTGCGTGACCTTGATCTGGGAAAATTGAGCAGTGCTTTATCTTTATATGATGTCTCCCTTCCGGAGATTGTTGCAGTTGCCGTGCAGGACCATGGGGAGGCCATCGGCAGAAGCAATAGGAAGTTTAGGTTTGAGCACTGGGAAAGGTTTTTAGGGGAGGGACGGCTTCAGGATCTCCTTTACAGAGATAATGTCCCGCCATATCTGACCAGGATGCTGGCTGTGCAGGAGGATGCTCCTGGTGCCTTTGTTATGGACACAGGCACAGCAGCGTTCATGGGTGCACTGCTGGATCCTGTTGTGGCGAGCCATCAAAAGGATGGGCTGCTGCTGGTTAATGTGGGAAACCAGCACACACTGGCGGCCTTAATGAAGGGGGAGCGTATCTGGGGTGTTTTTGAACACCACACCAGATCGTTGACCCCGGAGAAACTGGCAGATTATCTCCAGCGTTTTGTCCAGGGAAAGCTGAGCAATGAAGAGGTATATGATGACCATGGCCATGGTTGCGCTGTTGTCCCTGGAGCACCTGGACCGGAATCCTTTTCTTTTACGGCTGTTACCGGGCCACAGCGCCAGTTGGCAGAAAAAATAGGGTATTTTGCTGCTCCCTATGGTGATATGATGCTGAGCGGGAGTTTTGGGCTTGTTGCGGCAGTGAAAAAATATCTACAGCAATAACGGTTGTGCTGCATCATTTTT
>LSQX01252558.1_pt1 | contig 10450 bp, 10 predicted proteins | sample 654561 | NCBI WGS metagenome assembly LSQX01 (sample SAMN04489861, study PRJNA283612) | anaerobic digester metagenome | isolation source: 4 biogas reactors fed with cattle manure at either 37C or 55C with and... | place: Denmark: Kongens Lyngby | collected 2014
GTCATCTCGTAGACGAACATCTGCATCAGCTGCCGGATCTCCTCGTAGTCCATCCCCTCGAAGAAGGGCGCCATGAACGTCAGGAAGTTGTAGTAGCCCTGGCCGCCGGCGAAGTTCGTCTGGGCGGAGCCGAGCGCCTTGACCGCGTGGAGGACCGCCACCTCTGCCCGCTTCGCGGGGCCGGCGACCGAGGCCTTCGTCCCGTTCCCATCAGGCATCAGACCATAGTAGAAGAAGTAGCGGAGGTCCCAGTCCTGGCAGTTGTGGATGAGAAGGCCGTCGGAGGCGTAGAACGTGTGGCTCTCCTCGCTTCCGTCGCCGTCGAGGAAGAGGTCGTAGACGTACTCGCCGGTGGGCTCCGCGGGTCCGTTATCGACGACGGTCTCTTCCCGTTCGGCGGTCCGTATCCCCTTCACCGCGGAGAGGAACCCGTCAATGTGGCCCTGCCGCGAATCAAGGAACGTGGCGTACCGGGCGAACGTCTCGATGTTCTTCCTGCCGTTGAGCTGGAGCCGGTAGAGCGTCCGCCGCTCCTCCTCGCCGTAGAGTTCGACGATATGCGGCGACATCCCGAGTGAGGTAAGCAGGAGCGAGAGCTCCTGCCGGAGCGCCGGTGATGCGGTGGTGTAGTTGACGATGCAGTCCGATTTCTCCGGGCGGTAGTATGCCGAACCGTCCCCGGTGAAGAGGGCGGAGAGGAACTCGTGGAGGAGCACGTCGTCCAGGTGGTAGACGATCCAGGGGAGGCGTTTCCCTGCTGCGCCCTCAGGGATGGCAAAGACGTAGCGGAAGAGCAGATAGGCTGCCTTGCCGCCGAAGTAGACCTGCAGCGCCCGGTTTCGCTCCACCTCAACCCCATAGATGGTCGTGGTATCGGGAGCGCCGCCGGCGATTGTTGCAAAGGTGTTCAGGCAAGCACACGCCGAGGCCGCGATCGCGGGCGCCTGGTGGTTCTCGGTTATCGCGAGGTTGTACTGCCCGACCGCCGGGGCGGCGTTATAGTTCCCCTCCGAGACGAAGAATCCGAGGAGCCGGACGAGTTCCGGCGTAAGGGTGAGAAGGGCTGGCAGTTCGTGTTCGCTCCCCGTGACCCCGATGGTGACCCCGGCATAGTCCTCGATGCCGTAGCGGCGAGAGAGGGCCGCAAAGAGTGCGACCGGCATGATCCCGCGCGTATACCACTGCTTCTGGTGCTCGACGCCGAGTTCCCGCGAGATCTCGGCGTAGGATGCGGCCCGCCCGCTCTGCACCACATGGCTAAAGATCCCTTCGGCACCGCGGACGTAGACGTTATCGAGGAGCTCGGCCGGAACCGATGCAGATAGTTCCCGGACGAGATCGATCGATCCGATCGTCTCCCCGCGGAGACCGTCGGTCCCGGATATCCGGTAGAGGGCGTCCCCGGGCCTGACCTCGTCGGCACGACGGACGGCCATCCCTTCATCGGTCCGCACCGGGATCCGGTGCTCGCCGGTGACCAGGAGCGATCCCCCGCCCGATGTCCGGATCCGGCGCATCTCGCCCGGGTTCACCTTCCGGCGGGTCACCTTGGCGACGCGCCTCCAGCCTCCCGGGGTGAGTGCAGAGAGATCCTCCGGGAGCCACGCATCGCCGTCGATCCGGAGTTCGTCAAGGCGAAGGCTCTGGATCCGGTTCTCCATCCGCAGGGGCACAACCGTGCTCCCGTCGATACAGAACGGACGGGTCCCGAAGTATTCCAGGTCGTGAATATGGAGATCACCGCGGAGGTGATGGTCGGCAAGTTCCGGGGGGAGTTGCAGGAGGTACTGCTCCTTGCTGATCTTGTCCGCCTTCTTCTTGTGCGAAGTCTCGGCGTTCTCCTGGAGGTTCGCGTTGTCGTGCGCCTCGAACCCACGCCCCACATCGATGAGGTGCGCGTCAAAGACCGGGGTTCCCACCCGGGTGGAGACGTTGCGGTAGGGGATGAGGCCGCGCTCGAGGAGCGTCGTGTTGACGATCTCGCGGATCAGGGGGCCGGAGAGCGACTGAAGGCCCAGCATCTGGATCTTCTTCTCGACCCGCCGGGCGATATCCTGCGCCGTCTCTTCGTCGGCTCCCTCGTAGCCGTAGAAGGTCTCCACGAGCCGGGTCTCCTCCAGGATCTGCTTGACGATCCGGTTCCGGTCCCAGTCAAGGAGGAAGCCGCGGGAGGTTCTGACCTTCGGGAACGTCGGAACGAACTCCCCGAATAGAGTCGCCTGTGTCGACTTGCGGGTCAACCTTATGCCTCCGCGATCAGATCGGCGACGAGGTGTTCCTGGAACTCGCCGCCGCTGAAGAGATCGGCAGATGTATAGAATTCGTCGCCTTTTTGCAGAACCGGCGCTTCCTGGGCAAATACACCGTTTATGCGGAGTTCGGTCAGCGCCTCGGCGGACGCCATGTCGCATTCGGTGAAGGGGACACCCCTTGAGGCCAGGAATTCTTTGAGTATCTCGCAATTCGGGCAGAATTCCAGTGTGTATATGGTGAATTGCGTTGTATCGGAAATGCTAAAACCCCCAGATTTTTCGGTCACTATGTTTTCGTTTTGCACGGTTATAACAGATCTCATTCTGTGTGGGACGCTGCTTCTCGTCCGGAAGCATATCCCCGCACCAGCGGTGCGGGTGCCCGGAAACCTCCTGCCCGCCAGACTTCCCGGCCGCCCTGCGCTCTGTTTCGGTGCTCAAACCTCCGCCGGACAATCACCATTTTCTAGGGTGAAGCACGATAGTACCGTAGTATGGTCAGGACGTTCGTTGCAATCGATCTGCCGGAGGATATCCGGGAGCGCGCCCGTGAGTCCCAGGAGGTCTTGAGGCGGTCGTCCGGACGACTCGCCATCGTCGACCCTGCAAACCTCCATCTCACGGTGAAGTTCCTCGGGGAGATCGATCCGGCGCGGGTCGATCCGGTCGTCGAGGCACTCCGGGCCGTCAGGGCCGACCCTTTCAGCCTGATGGTCGGGCACGCGGTCTGCAACCCGCCGCGCAGACCGCGGGTGATCTGGTGCGACGTCACGGACGGCGGGGAGAGCGCCGCGCTTGCCCGGCAGGTGGACGACCTCCTCGCGCCGCTCGGGTTCCTCCGGGAGACGCGCCCTTTCCGCCCCCATGTGACCCTTGCCCGGGTGAAAGAGTTCCATCCCTCACAGTGCCGGGAGGCGGAGCGCATGCCCCGCGAACCGCTCGGAACCTGCCGGGTGGCAAGCATCAAACTCAAGAAGAGTACGCTCACGCCCCGCGGACCGATCTACGATGACCTTGCGGAGGTCGCGCTTTGACCCGGTGCCCCTGCGAGGAGGAGGTGCTTGAGCGGGTCCGGCCCACGCCCGAAGAGCGGACTTACATCCGTGCGATGGGAGAGCGATTGATTGAGGCGGTGGAGCGGTCGGGGATGGCGAAGGCGATGATGGTGGGCTCCGTCGCCCGCGACACCTTCGTCCGGGGCGACCGGGATCTCGATATATTCATGCTCTTCGACCCCGCTCTCTCCCGGGAGGAGCTTCAGGAGCAGGGGCTCGCCCTTGCGCACCGGATCGCGGAGGAGTTCGGCGCGACCTGGCGGGAGAAGTACGCGGAGCACCCCTACGTCAACGCGACGATCAACTCGCTCGATATCGATCTCGTCCCCTGCTACGCCGTCGCGAGCGCCACCGAGATCAAGAGTGCCGTGGACCGGACACCGTTTCACACCCGCTACATCCTCGCGCACATCGATGACTACGCCGACGACGTCCTCCTCGCGAAGCAGTTCGCGAAGGCGGGCGGGGTCTACGGCTCGGACCACATGACCGAGGGGTTCTCCGGCTACCTCTGCGAGATCCTGACGATCTACTACGGTGGGTTCCACCCGCTCCTTCGCGCCGCCGCCTGCTGGAGGGCCGGGGAGGTGATCGATATCGAGGGGCACGCCGCGAAAGAGTTTGAGGACCCGCTCGTCGTCATCGACCCTGTCGACCCGGAGAGGAACGTGGCGGCGGCGCTCTCGCTCTCGCGGATGTTCGAGTTCGCGGAACTCGCCCGCGGCTACCTTGCGGAGCCGTCGGCGGCGTTCTTCTGCAGGTCGCCGCCGCCGCCGCTCACCGGCGAGGTCTTTTCCCGACTGCTTGCGGCACGAGGGACGCACCTCTTCTCCATCACGTTTGCGACGCCTGACTACACCCCCGACACGGTGGTGCCTCAGCTCCGCAAGTCAGCCGAATCGATCCGGGAACTCCTGGAGCGGAGCGGGTTTCCGGCAAGTCGCATCGACGTCTGTATGGGGGCGGAGCGGTGCATCCTCCTCTTCGAGCTGATGGCCGGGACGGTTCCGTTGATGCGCCGGCATATCGGCCCGCCGCTCTCGGCGCGAGAGAACGCGGAGAAGTTCCTCGCGAAGTACGTCTCGGCGGAGGTCTTCGCCGGCCCCTACGTGGAGGACGGCCGCTACGTGGTGGAGGTCCCCCGCCCGTTCACCCGGGCCGTCGACCTCCTGCGGTCGAAGACGCTCTTCGAGGTTGCGCTCGGCAAGCACGTCTACCGTTCGATGAAGCAGGGCTGGACGGTGAAGGCCGGTGCGGAGTGCTGGGACGAGGAGTTCGCCTCCTTCCTCTCGTTTTTCATCGAGCGGTCGTCGCCGCTCGCGAGGATCAAGAGGACGACGGGGAGGTAGGGGGCGGGGTCGTACGGGGGATCAATCCGATCCAACCTCGCACCCCGCCCCGGTCTCGTCGACCCGGACAGCGGGGTTGTCATCCCCGGCCTTTGGGAGCGTGAACCGGAACGCCGCCCCTTCCTCCGTATGGCCCGGTATGCGGTCCTCCACCCAGATCCTGCCGCCGTAGCGCTCGATGAGCACCTGCACGAGATACAGGCCGAGCCCCTCACCGACGCCTCTTCTCCTCTTCTGGTAGCGGTGGAAGATCTCCTCTTTCTGGTCGTCCGGAACCCCTGGCCCGGTATCCTCGACCGAGACCCGGAGGAACTCGTCTTCGGCGTCCACCTGGATGGTTATCTCGACGTCGGGACCGCCGAACTTGACGGCGTTCCCGATGAGGTTTGAAAAGACCTCCGGGAGGAGGTCGTCGGCGAGGACAGTGTGACGGGTTGCTTCGTAACGGATGATATCCTCGGGGAACTGCGCGATCTCATCGCGGATCACGGTATCGAGGTCCACGCACCTGTGCCCGTCAGACGGCTGGTGGATCCGCCGGATCGTGGAGACGTTCCCCAGGATCTCGATGCTTTTTCTGATACTCCGCTGAAGTCTCTCCGCGTATGTCCGTGCATCCCCGTCAAGCGTCTCGATGAGCAGGTCGGCATAGAGATTTGAGACGTTCTCGGTGTTCTTGATGTCGTGGGTGAGGATGTCCAGGTAGAGGTTCGCCTCCCGGTTCGCCGAGGCGAGCTGCTGGTGGAGCCGGGTAAGGTCTTCAGTGTGGCGCTGGAGCACTCCCTCGGCCTGCTTCCTCCCGGTGATATCGGTATACATGGCAAACGACCCGGCAGACCTGCCGTCATCAGTCCGGGCGGTGGCGGAGACGAGGGCCCATCGGACGCTCCCGTCCCTGTGCCTGAGCCGGCACTCGTATCTGCCGTCAAGGCCCCGGGCTCTCTCCGCCATACGGTTGTTATGCAGATCAATTTCCTCTGGAAGGAGATAGTCGGCCAGCGGTCGGCCGAGCATCTCCTCGACCGGGTAGCCGAGCATGCCGGTCATCGTGTGGTTCGCGTAGGTGATCACGGAGCAGCTGTCCACCTGCAGGATCCCCTCGTTCGCACTCTCCACGATAGAGCGGAACTTCTCCTCGCTCTTTCGCAGGGCTTCCTCCGTCCCCCTCCGCTCGTTCGCTTCGGCGCCCAGCATCGAGAGGAGGGATTGCTGTTTACGGAGGACGAAGAAGGCAGCGGTTGTGGCGAGCAGGGTGGTGAAGATGACGGTATGCAGGTGTGAGTCCGCAAGCGAGATCTCGGGGTAGAAGTGATCCTTGAGATACTGGTATGCGCTCATCAGAACGAATGCGAATACGCCTACCTTTGCGAGCGTGAGATAAAGGTTAGTCGGTGGGATATCGTTGTTCATACGCATCTTACAAGGAAGAGGGACGGGTTCTTCTCTGTGTCCGGGTGCCATCGGATGATGAAGTCGTTCTGCAACGGCGCACCTGGTAGGTTTGCCGGGCTGATACTATCTCGTATCGGCATTCCGCATACCTGGATTGAAATGGGGATGACCCTGGCGACCCGGTACTTGCTTGCATTTTTCTCCAGAATATGATAAACTTTCCCCGCAAGCGCAGGCGTTTATGCCTCCGACTCAGGGTGAACGATGCCGGTACCGCCACCGTCTCCCGGCCGGGGCCGCCCGTGCCGCGCCGTGAGCATGATGTTGCAATCCTCGCTCCTCTCGCACATCCGATTTCTATATCCCTCTGGAATACGACCCTCCAGGTATGAGCACAGCGAAATACGTGAGGCTCATCGGGTTCGGCCTCCTCACCTGGCTCCTCCCCTTCCTCATCTCAGTCCCCCTCTACTCCCCGGAGGGCGAGCCGCTCTACGACATCTTCCTGATCAAGACCGTTCTGCTCGTCTTCTCGACCGCGCTTGGCACCCTCCTCATCCTGATCTATTTCAGGGGCATCCGCGATGGTTTCGTCCGGGAAGGCGCGCTGCTCGGCGGCCTGTGGCTCCTGATCAACTGGGCGCTCGATGCCGTCGTCCTCCTGCCCCTCTCGGGGATGGATGCCGGCACCTACATGGGCCAGATCGGGTTGCGCTACCTGAACATCCTGATCATCGCGATCGGGATCGGGTATGCGGCGGAACATGCCGTGCGGGGAAAGGGATGACTCCCTACTATCCGGCGGCGTAAAAAAAGTTTATTCCTGTCGGCGCTCTGCCTTCTTCGCCGCCAGGCGCTCGACGAGGGCGAGATCGACGGCGCCGCCGGTCGAGAGTTTCCCCTGCCAGACCGCCCGGTCGACGAACCCCTTGCCGATGTCGTTGCGGATAACGATGGTCGTGTAGCCCTCCGGCGACCCGACGGCCCCGGCCGAGATGTCCGCGTCCACTGCCGTAAAGTCGGTGCAGACGTGGCATCCGGGCCGGACGGCCTCCTCCAGTTCCGCGAGCGGGATGGAGATCTGCCGCTCGTCCTGGAGGTAGACGTCCATCTTGCCCTTGATGTCCAGGCGGCGGATCTCCCAGGGCTCGATATTGCGCTCGGACTGCAGTTTCTCCTCGACCAGTTTCGCGTAGTCGAAGGTCTCCGTGCAGAAGAGGCCGATCACGAGCCGGATCGCCTTCCCGTAGGGCCGGAGGAGGTCATGGTCGCTCGCCCGGATCACCTGCGCCGCCCGTGCCGCACAGGGCACGCCCACGACGGCTATCCGCCGGTACTTCCGGGTGACTACCGCCTCTTTCAAGGACGCAAGGAGCGGCACCCACCAGGAGTAGCGGCTCCCGGCGTGCTGGATGAGTACATCCGAGGCGGTGATCACCGCTGAGGACGGTTTCATCGTCCAGGGGTCTCTCGTCACGGTGACGACCGCGTCGATCAGCCCCTCGTCGAGGGCGTTGACCAGGATCGCCGTCACCGCGCCGCCGCTCTGCTTGCGCTCGACCGGAAATACCGACCGGGCCGCAACGATCTCCTGGTAAGATCCGAGCATCCTCCCCTGCTCCGCGAGGTTGACCCGCGGGCAGGCCGCGTAGCATGCCCCGCAGGGCACGCTGTCGTTCTCGGCCTTGCAGTAGCAGTTGTTCACCGGCGCATCGGTGTTCCCCGATACAAACCGGAGAGCGTCCGCCGGGCAGACCGCCACGCAGGCCCCGCACCCGGAGCAGAGGCCCGTAGCCCAGACCTCGGACTCCAGGTCCTTGTAAGTCTTCATCTCCATGCCTATCACTCCCAGGTATACTTCCCGGCAAAGGGCCGTGCGCTCGCAGGGACGATCCGGGTGTAGTTCGCGTTCATGATGGGTTCCGGATCGAGCCCGAAGTCGTCCGCGAACTCCCGGAGCACCGGGGCGATCCGTGTGCGGTCCTCATCGGTGAGCGGTACCTTCTTTGCTCCCGCGGCGAGGCAGGCGTCGTCCACGTCCCCGCGGATGACGATCTCGCCGCCGTGGATCCCGCTCCCGATCTCGCGGGCTTTCATGACTCCGTCGAGGCCGAGGACGACGAGAAGGCCGCCCGCCATGTACTCGCCAAGGAACGTCTGTGCCGACCCTCCTACGACCAGTATGGGGCGCTGCGTCTCGTACTGCTTCATGTGAATCCCGCCCCGGTAGCCGATATCTCCGCGGACGAAGACCTTGCCGCCCCGCATGCTGTGCGCCACCGCGTCGCCGGCGCTCCCGTGGATCACCACTTTCCCGGAGTCCATCGTGTTGCCGGGCGCGTGCTCCGCGTTGCCGTGGACGATGATCGTCGGCCCGCTCATGAACATGGCGAGGTCGCCGCCCGCGACACCGTTGACCCGGATCGTGGCGTCTCCGTGAAGACCGTCGCCGATGAACCGCTGTCCGAGGACGTTGTTGACGACGACCTCGTCGGCGCCGTCCTCCAGGGCCTTCCTTATCTGCTGGTTCAAGGGGGTGTAGTGCACCCCCTTCGCATCGATCGTGACCTGTTTTGTCATGCTGTTCACGCTCCTATCGGCTTGACGTCGAGAACCTCAAGAAGGCCCTCGTCCAGCATATAGCCCCGGAGCCGGTCGCGGTTGCCCCGCAGGCTCTCGATGCTGGTGATCCCGGCCGCACCCATCAGCTCGGTGATCTCGAGCGTCCAGGCGCGGAGCAGGTTCGCAACCTGCTTCGATGCCACGTCGGGGTTCAGGCGGTCGACGAGGTCCTGGCGCTGGGTTGCGATCCCCCAGGGGCAGAGACCCTGGTAGCAGTTCCCGCAGACACGGCAGCCCATCGCCGCGAGCACCGCAGTCCCGAGGTAGACCGCGTCTGCCCCGAGGGCGATCGCCTTCACGATGTCCGGGCTCTCCCGGATGCTGCCGCAGGCGATGAGGGAAACCTCGTTCCGGAGCCCTTGTTTGCGCAGTTCCTTATCCGCGCTCGCGATGGCGACCTCGATCGGGATGCCGACGTGGTCGCGGAAGACCCGCGGCGCGGCACCCGTGCCGCCCCGGAACCCATCGATCGCGATGGCGTCCACACCGGAACGGGCAACGGCCGCCACGTTCTCGGCGTTGTTGTTGACGGCCGCGATCTTCGCGAAGACCGGTTTCTTCCACTCCGTCGCTTCCTTCACGGCGTGGACGAGCTGGGGGAGGTCCTCGATGCCGTAGATGTCGTGGTGCGGCGCAGGGCTGATGGCGTCGCTCCCCTGCGGGATCATCCGTGTTTTGGAGACATCCTTGCTGACCTTCTCGCCCGTGAGGTGACCGCCGATGCCCGGCTTTGCACCCTGGCCGAGTTTGAGCTCGATCGCGGCACCGCGTTCCAGGTAGTCGACGTTCACGCCGAACCGCCCGGATGCGATCTGGACGATCATCCGGTCCTGGTAAGGGTAGAGATCGGTGTGCAGTCCGCCTTCTCCGGTGCCCATGTAGGTTCCGGTCTCTTTTGCCGCCCGTGCCATGGCCAGCTGGGCGTTGAGGCTGATCGCACCGTAACTCATGTGGCCGAGCATGATCGGCGTCTCGAGCATGAGGTTCGGGGTGAGTTTCGTGGAGAGTTCGATATCGCCGTCTGGTTTTCGCACAATATCCAGCTTTGACGGCTTTTTCCCGAGGTAAGTCCTGAGTTCGACGGGTTCGCGGAGCGGGTCGGTCGGAGGCGTGGTGACCTGGCAGGCGTCGAGCATCAGATGGTCGAATATGATCGGGAGATCCGCGACGCTGCCCATGCCGGCGAGGATGATCTTACCCGTCCGCGCCTGGTTGTAGATCGACTCCCTGACCTGCCTCGTCCATACCGGATGGCTCCGGTAGTCGCAGGGGTGCTCTTCGAGCATGATGGCGTCCCGCGGGCAGTAGGTGAGGCACCGGTGGCAGGCGGTGCAGTTCCGGGAGTTGATCAGGATCCTGTCGCCGTCCCACCGGAAGACTCCGTAGGAGCAGTTCTCGACGCATCGCCCACACTCCATGCACTGCTCCCGGTCGATGGTGATCCGGTAGCGGAGTGGCATACTTCCTATATTGCTGTTCATGGGGCAACCCTCCCTATGACCGGCGTTCCTGCACCGGGTCTCGTGATCGACTCGACGTTGGGTTCCATGGCGCGGATCGCCGCCTCCTCGCTTGCGATATAGAGTCGGTCGCCGCACTCGCCGACGACCATCGGCCGGAGTTTGCCCCGGTCGGTGAACCCGACCATCATCTCGGGGTTTGCGGCCACGATGGTGAACGGTCCGTTCATCGTTGCAGAGCCGTAGGCGAACCGGAGCGCCTGGTTCAGTCTCTGTTTGGCTTCAGGCATCCGGTCGATCTCCTCCCAGTAGGGTGGGGC
>LSQX01277726.1_pt1 | contig 10449 bp, 8 predicted proteins | sample 654561 | NCBI WGS metagenome assembly LSQX01 (sample SAMN04489861, study PRJNA283612) | anaerobic digester metagenome | isolation source: 4 biogas reactors fed with cattle manure at either 37C or 55C with and... | place: Denmark: Kongens Lyngby | collected 2014
CAACAACAATCCAACGCAATTAACTATAAAACAGTTAGTTGCGTTTTCTCTTTTAGCCGTCCGGCAGAATATCGGTAAGAATATTTCTCAATATTTTTTCAGCAACACAAAAAAAATGCTGTTCAGAACCCCTCCAGTTCCATGAAGACGGTGGGCAGCAACAACAGGAAGCCCAGGAACAACATCCATAAAAGTATCTTCCAGAACCACTTAAACCATACCTCATAAGGTATCCTGGCAATCCCGAGTGCGCCGATCAGTACCGGCGATGTGGGTGTGATCATATTGGTAATGCCGTCACCAAACTGATAGGCCATCACGGTAGCCTGTCGTGACAGACCGATCACATCGGAGAATGGAGCCAGTATGGGCATTGTGAGTGCTGCTTTCGCTGAGCCCGAGGGAATGAAGATATTGATGACTGACTGCATCGCGTACATACCGCCGATGGTGGCTACCTTACCTGCGTTCTCCATCACACCTGCCAGAGAATAGAGAATGGTATCCATGACCCTGCCCTCTGTCAGTATCTGTATGATTCCGCCTGCCATCGCGATCACCAGTGCCGCCGTGAGCATATCCTTCACCCCGGCAATGAACTCTTTCGTGATGTTGCCTGCGCTCATGTTATTCGCAACACCTGCCGATATGCCCATAAAGAGAAACAGCGCCGAGATCTCCTCCAGATACCACCCATGCCCCATCACACCAACCACGAGAAAGAGGATGGTAAAGATGAGCAGATTGAGGATGAACAGTTGGGCAGATCGCCTGATGGTGATGAATGACGAGAGGATAAACAGGAGGGTGATCACAGGAATGGAAACAAGCGTCGTGGTGCCGGCCCCGAGTGAGTAGGTGGTGAAGGGATAGCGGAAGGAGGTCGCCACCAGAAGCAGCGATAAGCCGGCAAACACAAACCAGGTGCTTTGCGTGGGACGTTTTGCCAGGGTGTGCTGCTCTGCCTCGGCTTCCCGTTTACGCCAGTAGCTATCGGCTTTGTACATGGGTGATAACCGTGGGTTCTTCTTCACCCGCGAAGCATAGATCAGCGTAATCGTGATGATCACCACCGTGAAGATAAACCAGCTGACCAGCCTGTATCCGATACCCGAGAAGAGCGGTAAGCCGGAGAGTCCCTGTGCAATACCAATGGTGAACGGGTTCAGTGTGGCTCCCGTGAACCCTATGTGAGCAGCCACATAGACCATCATCAGACCGGTGATTGAGTCATAGCCCATGGAGATGGCCAGTGGCACAATGATGATGATGAAGGCGAGCGTCTCCTCACTCATCCCGAATATCGAGCCGAATGTACTGAAGAGAAGCATCACCAGGATGATGACGATGTTGTGCACTCCTATCCTGCCCATGATAGTGTGCTTCTCAAATCGGCGGGTGAAATGCAGAAAAGAGTAGATCCCGGAGTCCACTGCCCTGCTGCTGTTCAGTATCTGAAACGCTCCTCCGATAATCAGCACAAAGGCAATGATGGCAGCCTGCCTTTCAAATCCACCGAGGAATGCAGAGAAGATCTGCCATGTCTGCGGTGATCGCTCCACACTATGGTAGGAATCATCTACCACCACATTGCGTGCAACACCGTTCACCTCCACGGAATGATAATCAAATTCCCCGGGGGGAACGATCCATGTGAGCAATGCACAAAATAGAACCAGTGAAAAGATGATCACCAGTGTATGGGGTGTCTTTTTTAACATACAGTGGGGGTGAATGTCTCAGGGTTATTGAACAGAATGCTGTCTCAGCCTGTATTTCAGAAGGGAGGCTCGTCGTAGGATGCGCCGAAAGCAGAGAGCTCATCGCTGGGCGAAGAGTCCAGAAACTCAGGGGGAACATCTTCATTCGCACCACTCTCCGGTGTAATTTTCCATGCTTTTACATCGGTGTACCATCTGCCATTGAACTCACGGCTCTCAATATCAAATGAGATTTCATACAGTCCCTGCGGTTTCAGGGTAACGCCATCCAGCTTATCACCCCATATCGATACACACACTTTTTTGGGATACTTCTCCTGTGTCTCCACAACAATATCCTGTTTTTTCCAATCTCCGTTTTTACCTTTTCCTGTCTGCAATGGAAGGATCTCCAGCAGTTTCGCTTTTAATTCCATAGAATTGATATCTGTAATGTTTTATTGTAATCGGCAGAAATGAACTTACAGGCCTTAAGCCCTCATATTCTTTCACAGGGTAAAAATATACAATCTTTCTCTCAGGAGCTCTATTATTGATGGAAAGTTTTCAACATCGTTCATGCCGGCGGCGGCATCTGCTGAGGATAATCAGAAAAAAAGACTCGCCAGCAGGGTAAATGCCAGTCCGGTGACAGCGATGATCGACTCCATCACCGTCCAGCTTTGCAGGGTCTGCTTCTCGTTCATCCCCAGGTATTTACCCACCAGCCAGAAGCCGCTGTCGTTGACGTGCGATAACAAGGTGGCACCCGAGGAGATGGCGATGACCACCAAAGCCCGTTGCGGGTCGTTCAGCCCGAACAGGTCTATCACCGGCGCAATAATGCCGGCGGCGGTGATCATGGCAACCGTGGCAGAGCCCTGCGTGACCCTCACCACTGCCGCCAGCATCCAGGCCAGGAAGATGGGCGGCAGCGACGACCCTGCCATCGACTGAGCCATCATCTCACCCATACCACTGTCAACGAGCACCTGCTTGAGCACGCCCCCGGCACCGGTGATCAGGATGATGATGCCTGCCGGACCGAGTGCTTTGGTGCTCAGATCGAGGATCTCCTGTTTCTTCATCCCTCTTCTTATGCAGAGGAAGTAGATCGCTGTCAGTGTGGCGATGATCAGCGCAGTGAAGGGATGTCCGATGAAAGATGTGATATCGGTCCCGATAGATGGGCGGATCCACTCCTTCGACACTGCCAGGCCGGTGACAGTGTTGAGCAGAATAAGAAAGAGAGGGATAAAGATGATCAAGGCGATGGTGGTGAAAGAGGGCAGCTCCTTCTCCCCGGTCTCTTCAATCGGCTTATCGAAATCGAAGGGAGGGACAAGATATATTTTTCTTGAGATATATCCACCAAATAAAGGCCCTGCGATGATGGCTACCGGAATGCCCAGGATGGCTCCCAGAAGGATCACCCACCCCAGCTGTGCGTTGATGATATCGGCGACAGCCACCGGTCCCGGCGTGGGAGGGATGAAACTGTGAGTCACCGCCAGGCCTGCCAGCAGCGGTATGGCATAGTAGAGCAGCGATCGTTTGGTATCGCGCGATAATGCATAAACGATCGGCACAAGGATGATGAACCCCACATCGAAGAAAATAGGGATTGCCACGAGGAACCCGGTGAGGGTCATCGCCCAGGGAGCTCGTTTGACACCAAACTTCTTTATCAGGTGACGCGCCAGCGACTCTGCCCCACCCGAGCTCTCCAGCATCTGCCCGAAGATGGCGCCAAGGCCGACCACCGTAGCCACAAAACCGAGTGTCCCCGCCATACCATCCTGAATGGACTTCAGCACACCATCCAGCGGCATCCCGGCTGCGATCCCCACATAGATGGCAGTGATCAGCAACGCAATGAAAGCGCTGATCTTCAGCCTGAGCACCATGAACAACAGTAGTGCCACGGCCGAGATAATGACAAAAAGGATGAATGAGGAAGACATCAGAGGTAAAATAAATGAATCCGGTTAATGAGACCTGCATCACGCGCTGTCAATGAATGACGCAACGAATGTACAAAAATCTTTTTATTGCCGCCAACTTTTATGATTACAATGTTTCAGATATGAGGCATCCTTCGCGACGAATATTTTTTGAGCAATTCAACAAACCGCCATCTCATTTTGAATCTGCTCCGATTGCATGAACAGCCCCGGGTGGAGATACGTCAACTGCCGACGGGACAAAAAAAACCCCGGTCCAAAAGGATCGGGGCCATGTGCTTTAAGCCTGAGAAGGACTATTTGGCGTAACTATCTTTCACGAAAGCAGCGTCGTTCAAAAAGTCATAACTCTCCTTCACACCTTCGAATGGAGTGCCGGTGTATCTCTCCACTTCCACCACCATGTATTTGGCTCCGGACTTCTCTGCGTTGGCATAGATGTTTTCGAAATCCACCTTACCGCTTTTACCCAGTTCCAGTTCATCCTTGATATGCAGGACCTCAAAACGTCCGGGATAGTTGTTGAAATAATCCACGGGGTTTTTGCCTCCTTCACCTACCCAGTAAACATCCATCTGGTAGAATACTTTGTCAGCGTCGGTATTGTTCAGCATGTAGTCATACATCAGTTCACCCTCCACCTCGGTAAATTCAAAATTGTGGTTGTGATATCCGAAACGGATGCCTGCAGCATTGCATTTCTCACCAATCTGGTTAAAATAATCGCAATAGGCCTGCAGATCTACCAGCGTCTTGGGTGTGGGTATCCATGCAACAACAAGATACTTCATCCCTGCATCTTTGTGTGCCTGAATGGCGGTATCCCACCATGCCCATGTCTCTTCCCAGTTAGTGTCGGCGGCAGGCTCGGCCAGCGGTCTGCCGGCATGTGACGAGAGCACTTCCATTCCGGCATCCTCGATTGATTTCCTGAAATCGGCCGGTGATAAATCGTAGAAAAGACCATCATTGTATCCCGCAGCTTCCACTCCGGTATATCCCATTTCAGCAACCCTGGCGATCGTTCCTGTATAATCTGCCTTGATATCATCGCGTACAGAATAGAGCTGCAGATAAATATCTTTTTTCACTTCAGTGACCTCTTCTTTGTTCTGTCCCTGATTGCAGGCAGATAGAAGAAACATGCCACTCATGATAGCGGCAAATAAAATTGAACCTTTTTTCATCATGTTTTTCATTTATGAAAAAGATAATTCAACCCTGAGGCTGAATTATCTTCCTGTATGTTTGTTAATCTAATATTTTAATCTTAATGTTTCTGAACCATACATCGTCGCCATGATCCTGCAATCCGATGAAACCCTCCTGGTTCTCACCACCTGTATTCAAGAAGTTGGGCCAGTCTTTGAACTTACTGCTGGCTACCATCTCTTTCCATGCATCGGTCCACAGGTGGTACTCAACCACGTTTTCACCATTCTGTGAATGGACTACAGTACCCTTGTATACCAGGACACCACCGGTGTTCCATTCGCCGGCTGGTTTTGCGTTCTGTGGCACAGCAGGTACCAGATCATACAGAGAGGCTGATTGACGGTTATTGTCTTTTCCCAGTTTGGCGTCGGGATGTCTTTCGTTATCCAGTATCTGATACTCTGGTGATGATTCGTAAATGGGTTTACCTTCTACCTCCTGAGCAAGATAGAAGACTCCGCTGTTACCGCCTTCAGATACTTTCCATTCGAAGGTTAATTCGAAATTCTTGAATTTCTGATCGTAGATGATATCGCCACCATCTTTAGCACCTGCTTCACCCATGCCGGAACCGCTGATTTTAATGGCACCATCTTCAATGGTCCAGGCTGTCGGCATGTCGGCACGGTTATAACCTCTCCAGCCGGTGAAATCGTTTCCGTCGAAAAGGCTGATCCATCCTTCGTCGGCAGCTGCAACTGCTGTTGAATCTGCTTCAGCATCGGAAGCACTCGATTGTTTGTTTGTGTTTGTGCAAGACATAAAAATAAATCCTGATAAAATGAGTAAACTAAACGGGTAAAAAACTTTTTTCATAACTTTTCCTTTTTTTATTAAACTGATTTCTATTGTAAGGGGAATAGCGATGAAACGAAACCATCACTACCCCCCTTCTGTTGATCTTTTTACTTTGGCATATCCGGCAGCTTCCAACCGTTTTTATAGGTATGCTTGATCATTTCATTGGCATACTCAACTGCATTCACCGGATCAGTCCATGTTTTGTTGAACGTGGGATGACCATCGGTAATTTTGAAACCATCTTCAATGATAGTGCGTACTTGCGCATCTGACGGAATATTGGTGAATTTCATGTTGTCACCATCCCAATGCAATTCCTGATTCAGTGATTGCAGTCTCACGGCAAGCACACCCATCACAACCATCTCGTTGAACGGTCCTGCTTCAGCGAAAGGAGAAGCTGTTTCCACACGATTTGCTGGTGATTCTTTACATGCACGTACCCAGTCCATCTCATGAGAGAGGGTCACTTCTCTCTGTGTTTTGGGGGAGTTGGGCTTGCGTCCTGATACCAGCCAGGGGTTGACACCATAGCAACCGCAGATGAGTGTGTCTTTTGTACCGTGGAAGATCACACCACCACCCTGATCATTCAGGTCCTTACCGGCAGGCACACCTTCGGGACGCATGGGCAGCAGTCCGCCGTCATACCAGTATACTTCCACTTCAGGCATCGCTACCTTCGGCATATTGTCGCGGGAGGGGAATACATATTTCACCATCTGTGCATTGGGTGCACAATCGGTCAGGAGCATGGTAGATGAGCCCTGTACTTTTGTCGGATAACCCAGGTTCAATCCTTTGAACACAGGATGCAGGATATGGCATGCCATATCACCCAGTGCACCGGTACCAAAATCCCACCAGCCTCGCCAGTTCCATGGATGATAAATATTATTGAACGGTCGTTTGTTTGCCGGCCCGATGAAGAGATCCCAGTTCAGGGTCGAAGGAACAGGGTCGGCTTGCTTGGGAGTCATCAGCCCTTGCGGCCAGATGGGTCGGTCGGTAAAAGTATCCACTTTTGTCACTTCACCTATCTGTCCATCACTGATCCAGTCGATCACCTGACGTACACCCGGACCGGACGATCCCTGGTTACCCATGCTGGTTGCAACTTTATTTTTTTTTGCCAGATTGGTAAGCAAACGTGATTCATACACACTGTGGGTAAGCGGCTTTTGCACATAGACATGTTTGCCCATGGTCATGGCCTCGGCTGCGATGATGGCATGTGTGTGGTCGGCAGTAGCAACGACAACAGCATCGATACTCTTACCCAGCTCATCGTACATTTTTCTGTAATCGTAGTACTTCTTTGCTTTGGGGAAGTAATCGAAGACACGCTGACTGTATTTCCAGTCTACGTCGGCAAGTCCGATAATATTCTGACTCTCCAGATTCTTCAGGTTAGCAAAACCCATACCGCCCACACCGACGCCGACGATATTCAGTTTATCACTTGGAGCCATGTGTCCCATACTCTTGCCAAGTACATTGGAGGGCACGATGGTTAATCCGGCAGCGGCAAAAGCACCCCTTTCCAGAAATTTTCTTCTTGAAATTTTTGATGACATAAGCTTTCTTTTTTGTATTTTTAAATGATAAGGTAATTAATATGCTATATTGCGTGCTAATCTATAAATAAGCCGTAAATATAGCAAAAATATTTTTGAATGAGAAAATTTCCCGTTCTATTCGTTAAAAACGTTCATAAAAGCACTATCCGCACATATAACAGATCACACAACGCATACGCAGCATCTGAAGTGTATGTCATATTCCCGATTCGTACGATTCTTAGTGAAAGCATTTCTTATAAAAAATCATTGCTATTCAACCCTCAATATTTATCAGATAATTCTGATATTCATTCCAGAGCGCTTCAACAGAATGTTGTTCACCTAATACATGTTTGATTGCCCCATCAAAGCTCCAGGGTATGATCTCAAGTGTTGATTGATTAAATTGTCGTAAAAAGTCCTTCTCTTTTGTTGTCAGCCAGTCCAGAAAGAAGCCTGTGGTCTGATAGCCGTCCAGCCAGTGTCCTCCGGGTCTGCGGTTGGTGGGTGGGAAATATCCGTTGTGTGCACGTACGGCATCGGCCATACCTTCGATAAAAGCAAAAAATATCTTACTGGTACCGTAGCTGCCTATCCCCTGAGGTTCCAGCTGAAAACCATGGGTAAGCTCATGGTACAGCACGCCGGTGGTTTCGTATAACACCTTGTCATCACCACCTGTCCGGGCCGATTGTTCCACCCACCGGCTGCTGTAAAAGATACTTATCTCCGGTACCCCTCCGCCCTTCGCCGAAATACCTTCCACATCTTCAATCGTGTAATTAATTTTCCTGATCGCCGGGATACTGTCTTCTGAACTCCGGTAAAGTGTTTTGACCACTCCCAGGATACTTTCTCTGATCAACAGGTGCGGATCGGGTACGATGCGGTCATAAATGGTTGCTCCCTCGGTGCCGGTTGCCTTATTTACAAAATGGATCGCCGGATAGTGAAACCGATCCCACGACGCTGTTTTTTCATTGGAAACGATTGGGTTTTTAGTGCCGCAGGAGAACAGCATCAGTGTAGCTGTCAGTATAAAAAATAAATGTTTTGTCATTTTTTAATCAGTTAATGGGTGAATGAATAGGGTTTGTCATAACCGGATGATTTTTTGTTGGGTTTACGGCTCATCTCAAAGAGGATCTCTTCTCCGTTCGCAATGTCAGCGTGTGTAAGAGCTGTTTTATTGACAAATTTAGTTATTTTATCTGCTTAAAGAGAAATTTATCCTATTTTTGTGATTAGCAGAAAATAACCATCGGTATTTTTGTTTGTTTATTTGTCAAATATGACTGATATATTCAATATAATTTAAATATAAGAGAATGAACCAAAACACTTTTCTGGGCCTTATTGAACAGAGTGTAAGGAACCACTGGGAGCTTCCGGTCATGACTGACTTCCAGGGCAGGACGCACTATTACAAAGACTTTGCCCGTGAGATTGACCAGCTGCATGATTTCTTTAAGGCTGCCGGCATTCAGCGGGGCGACAAAATTTCTCTATGTGGAAAAAATTCCGCCAACTGGGCCATCGCCTTTTTCGCCACGCTCTCATATGGTGCCGTTTCGGTCAGTATCCTGCATGAGTTCGATAAGGAAAGTGTGCAATTCATCGTCGATCATTCCGATTCAATCATGTTTTTCACTGACGACAACATATGGCAGGATATCGATGAAAGCACACTCCCGAAAATTGAAACGGTGATATCTCTCAATAACTTCTCACTGCTGAAATCATCGTCGGAGGCATGCACCCAATTTGCTGCGGAGGCACCTGCTTATTTCGAAAAGAAGTATGAAAAGGGTTTTTTCGTGAATGATATCTCCTTCCGAACAGAAAAGCCGGAGGAGCTGGCAGTGATCAATTACACCTCGGGCACTACCAGCAGTCCCAAGGGAGTGATGATCCCCTACAGAAGCTTATGGTCCAACACCAAAACTGCCAACGACGCCCTGGAGTTTATTCATGCGGGTGACAAGATCGTCTGTATGTTGCCCATGGCACATACCTACGGGCTTGCGTTTGAGATACTCAACTCCATCTCCATGGGATGTCACATTCATTTCCTTGGGAAGACACCTTCACCAAAGGTACTTCTGGAAGCATTTGCCAGAGTAAAACCAAAGCTGGTGCTGGCTGTGCCGCTTATCATCGAAAAGATTGTCAATAAGAGTGTCCTCCCCAAGCTGCAGGAGGGAGCTGCAAGGATACTGACGAAGATCCCGCTTCTCGATGCCATCGTCTACACGAAAGTGCGTAAGTCGATGATTGATGCTTTTGGAGGTAATCTGAATGAGGTCGTGATTGGGGGCGCTGCCATCAACCCCGATGTGGAGAAGTTCCTCCGGAAGGTGAAATTCCCTTATTCCGTGGGTTACGGTATGACGGAGTGCGGGCCGCTGATCTCCTACTCCTACTGGACCGAATTCAAAGAGCACTCCTGCGGCAGGATCGTAGACAGGATGCAGGTGAGGATAGACTCTGATGACCCGCACAACACAGTGGGTGAGATACAGGTCAGGGGCACCAACGTGATGCTGGGATACTACAAAAATGAAGAGGCCACAAAACACACCTTTACCGATGATGGATGGCTGAAAACAGGTGATCTGGGGTTGCTGGACAAGGATGATTTTGTCTTTATCAAAGGGCGGGATAAGAATATGATCCTGGGACCCTCCGGACAGAATATCTATCCTGAAGAGATTGAAGAGAAAATCAACGGTTCACCTTTTGTGAATGAGTCGCTGATCATCGAAGAGAACAGGAAAATCGTTGCATTGATCGTTCCCGACTTCGATGTTTTAAAAGAACATGGTATTACCGGTGACAAGCTGACACCTTTCTTCGATCATCTGATCATAGAGATCAACACCAAATTGCACAATTACGGCAAGATCACCTCCTTCCGCATTCAGGAGGAAGAGTTTGAGAAAACACCCAAGCGGAGCATCAGGCGGTTCAAATACCAGCAGAAGTAAGATAGTCAACCCCTCTATTTACACCAGCAAGCCATCGCATGATTGAATATGTGAGGGCCACATTGCTATGCATTGTGGTTCTGGCGCTTGCCTTTGGCTGATCAGATCTCCTTTTGGGGGACTGAAAAGAGGTTCCTGCGGGAGGTGATGCAGCTATTTTCCAACAGGGCTAAGCTGTATTATCTTCGGTACTCGTTCGGTACTCCTTCGAATATCGTTC
>LSQX01354334.1_pt1 | contig 10449 bp, 6 predicted proteins | sample 654561 | NCBI WGS metagenome assembly LSQX01 (sample SAMN04489861, study PRJNA283612) | anaerobic digester metagenome | isolation source: 4 biogas reactors fed with cattle manure at either 37C or 55C with and... | place: Denmark: Kongens Lyngby | collected 2014
ATTGAAAACACCTCGTACTTTCCTCTACTCGCACTTTGTGTGTTTTCAATCCGCCGTACACAATAATCACACACAACGGCGGATTGAGGGGGAGCAACATCCTCGTCACATCAATGTCACAACCCCCTCAATCTCGCCCTACAGCTACTCGCGGGACGGCGTGGCAACCGTCCCCTACAACATAAAAATAAACATATTTTTCCATATTGAGAATTGCTGAGATAGCCTCCGTGGCGTGCAGGAAACAGGGTTAAATGGTATAATTATAAGGTTATGAGAATCGTCCCACCAGCGCGAATTCAGCCTAAGGTATTCCGGGCTTTTAAAGCATCGATAGACACCGTGTCGAGGCATGCTTACCTTTTGCTATTCCCAATTTTACTGGATTTATACTTCCTTTTCGGCAAGCGGTTTTTGATTTTTGATCAATTTGAAGCAGCTCTAAATTCTTTCACTTTGCCACCAACTGCCTCTGCTGAGGTTGTCACAGTCTGGCAGGAAATGACCGAGGCTATCCTCGCCCTGATCGAAAATTTTAGCCTGTCCGCCTTTTTGCGCAGCTACCCGATTGGAGTACCCAGCGTGCTCGCCTTTAGAAACCTGTCAGAAAACCCTGCGGGCAGCTTTACATCCGTCCAGGTACAAAGCGGAGGGCAGGCGTTCGCATATATACTCATTTTTTCGATGATTGGGTTTATTTTAGGCGCGTTATTCTTCATTCTGATCGCTTTGTCAATTTCAAAACAGCCAATCTATTCAAAGCAGAGTAGTATTCTTAATAATCTGAGTTCATTATTTTTGATTCCACTTTCATCGATTGTCGTTTTCTTCCTGATTATCACACCAGCGCTTATCCTGATCTCAGTGATCAGTGCCCTGGTGCCAATTTTTGGATCGATTGGATACTTCTTTTTAAGTTTGATCCTTATTTCAGCTTTTATTCCCCTGTTTTTTATACCCCACGATATCGTGCTGTTCGACAATAAGTTCGTCAACTCGATCAGGAACAGTATCAAGACAGTCAGACCGACAAACGGGAAGACCTCAATTTTTATTCTCCTGGCATTTCTGATTACCTATTTAACTAATTTCCTCTGGCAGGTACCAGCAGACAATTCGTGGATGCTGATCGTTTCCATAATCGGGCATGCCCTGGTAACTACGCTGATGTACGTAGCCAGTTTTCATTTCTACATCGACGCGCAACAAAGCGTAATAAATTCACAAATTCCAGACGCTGATATACCTCAGTCTCTGAATCAATAAGCGGAGAACATTTTGAAAAAAAATAATTCTGTCAATTACGATGCAGAAGCCATTCAAATCCTGGAAGGACTCGAAGCCGTACGCAGACGCCCGGGGATGTATGTCGGCGGCACTGACTCCAAGGCGCTGCACCATTTAATCTATGAAGTTGTGGACAACTCGATTGATGAAGCCCTGGCTGGAAGCGCTACCGAGATAGCCGTCACGATCCATGCTGATGAGAGCGTCACGGTCAGGGATGACGGTCGTGGCATTCCTGTCGATATCCATCGTGAAAAAGGAATATCAGCTTTACAAGTTGTTATGACGGTATTGCATGCCGGCGGCAAGTTTGGCGGAGGCAGCTATAAAGTCTCCGGCGGCTTGCACGGTGTTGGCGTTTCGGCTGTTAACGCGCTTTCGGAATGGTGTGAAGTAACGGTCCAACGGGATCACAAAATTTATTTCCAACGCTATGAAAAAGGCATTCCGCAAGGCGAAGTCGCCGCGGTTGGCACCTATAAGGGTGACAAAACCGGAACTTCCACTACCTTCCGGTACGACCGCTCCATCTTCCTGGAAGAAGCCAGTTTCCGTTTTGAAACACTTGCCCAAAGGTTCAGGGAAATGGCTTTCGTTACCCGCGGCATCACCATCAAGCTGATTGATGAAAGAGCCGGCAGAGAGATGACCTTCCATTTTGAAGGCGGAATCGCGTCGTTTGCGCGTTATGTCAACCGCAACCGCCAGACCCTGCATCCCATGATTTACGGAGAAAAAGAGGTCGCTGGTGTAAATATTGAGTTTGCCGTCCAGTATACCGACACATACTCAGAATCGATCTACAGCTTCGCCAACACAATCAACACAGGTGACGGTGGTACTCACCTTACCGGTCTTCGGGCTGCAATTACCCGCAGCATTAACGATTATGGTCGTAAATCTGGTTTGCTCAAGGACAGCGATCAGAACTTCACTGGTGAAGATACACGCGAGGGGTTGACCGGCATAATCAGTATCAAGCATCCTGATCCACAATTTGAGAGTCAGACCAAGGTGAAATTGATGAACGCGGACGTGCAAACCTACGTCCAGCAAGTCGTTGGCGAGACCATTTCCACCTTCCTGGATGAGAATCCCAGCGCTGGGAAAGCGATTATCCAAAAATGTCTGACTTCTGCTCGTGCGCGTGATGCTGCCAAGAAAGCGCGCGACCTGGTGATCCGCAAGTCAGCGCTTGAGTCGATGACCCTGCCCGGAAAACTCGCCGATTGCTCCGAGCGTGACCCGAACAAATCTGAGATGTTTATTGTAGAAGGTGAGTCGGCTGGAGGTTCTGCAAAACAAGGACGTGACCGGCATTTCCAGGCAATTTTGCCTCTGCGGGGGAAAATCCTGAATACCGAGCGTGCCCGCCTGGACAAGATCCTGGGCAACCGGGAAGTCAGAGCCCTGGTTTCAGCCCTTGGAACCGGAATAGGTGATTCTTTTGACCTGAAAGGTTTACGTTACGGGAAAGTAATCATCATGACCGATGCCGACGTTGACGGCGCCCACATTCGCACGCTTCTGTTGACCCTGTTTTTCAGATACATGCAGCCGCTGATTGACGAGGGTCACCTGTATATCGCCCAGCCACCGCTCTATCGGGTCAGCTTCCGCAACCAGGTCGCCTATGCCTATAGTGATGCCGAAATGGAAAGAATCGCGGCAAGAATGGGTGGTATTGGCAAAGTAAACCTCTCACGTTACAAGGGTCTTGGTGAAATGAATCCTGAACAGTTGTGGGAAACTACCATGAACCCTGAAAATCGCACCTTGCTTCAAGTGGACATCGAAGACGCTGTTGAAGCAGATCAGACCTTCGATATGCTCATGGGTTCTGAAGTCCCGCCGCGGCGGCGTTTTATTCAGACCCATGCCAAAGAGGTTCGCAATCTGGATGTATAAAGGATCATCGCCTGAGTAGTCAGGCGATTTTTCTACCAATGGAACGCAAAATTATTCACCTTGACCTGGATGCTTTCTTCTGTTCAGTCGAAGAGTTGCTTGACCCAACTCTGAAAGGGAAAGCTTTCGCTGTCGGTGGAAGTCCGAGCGGTCGCGGGGTGATTACCTCGGCTTCCTATGCTGCCAGGCTGCACGGTGTGCGCTCAGCCATGCCCACACGCGAAGCCCTTCACCTGTTGCCTGATCTGATATTGGTTCGCAGTGGTTTTCGGCATTATAGTGAGTATTCCAAAAAGGTGATGGATATTCTGCGGGACACATCGCCAATTGTTGAGGCGGTATCCATAGATGAAGCATTTTTGGATGTCAGTGATATGCCCCAGCCGATTGGTTCAATCGCGCTTGATTTACAAAAACGGGTCATGGATGAAACCGGGTTGCCCTGCTCACTGGGCTGCGCAACCAGCCGGCTGGTCGCTAAAATGGCGAATGATTTCGGCAAGAAACAGGTGAAATCCGGTCGTTCTCCTCAAAAAATTACAGTGGTGGAACCGGGCAAAGAGGAAGAATTCCTGGCTCCACTTGACATACAGGCACTCTGGGGAGTCGGTCCGAAAACTGCCGCCCACCTGCGCCAGCGGGGAATCACGACGATCGGCAGGCTGGCGGCATTGAGTGACGCCGATATCAGGATATTTTTTGGTAAGCATGGTGAATCGATGCGTCGCCGGGCAAGGGGCATCGATCATACGCCGATTTATCCTGAAAGCAGTGACCCAAAGTCGGTCAGTAATGAAATTACTTTTCATGAAGACCAGGACGATGAAGGGAATTTGTTGAAAATTTTGCGGGGGCTTTCTGAGAAAGTTGGTTCACGCCTGCGTAAGGCGGAGTTGGCAGGCAGTGTTGTCCAGATCAAGATCCGTTATTCCGATTTTTCAACCTACACCCGCCAAACCAGCATTAAAGAATGCACAAATCTCGACCAGAATATCTATGAGGAAGCTCAAAACCTATTTTTGAAGCACTGGTCGAGAGGACGGGCAGTAAGGCTGCTGGGGGTCGGCGTAACCAACCTTGACAAACCCCACCGCCAGCTCGGATTGTTTGACGATGATGGTGCCAAAAAAGAAGACCTCACAAAGGCGGTTGATGACCTGCGCGATCGCTTCGGGAAAGACATCATCAAACGCGCTGACACACTGAAGGGGAAAAACAGGTGACAATTCGTAATCCTCGTCACCCTCTTTTTGAATCCAGGCGTTCTCCCTGATTCTGTCAGAGCCTTATTGATTGGATTATTTTTTAATCAAAATTGCTCTGGCAGGTGCTGCTTCACGCCCGATCAGTTTCAAAGGAAGGCAAATTAATTCATACTCCCCTGCCCGGGCTTCCCGCAAATCCAGGGTCTCAAGAACGACCACGTTGTTTGAAAGTAAGATCTGATGCGGAACTTCGATATCTTCATACGGTGCAATTGAGAGATAATCAATCCCAACTAATTTTATCCCTTTATCCACCACCCACCTGGCTCCGCTTCGGTCGAGCGCGACAAGTTTTTCATCAAATGGTAAAGAAGAATCAGCCCATCTTTTTCCACTGGTGGTCTTAAAAAGCAGCCTGGTTACATCTTCCAAACCCAACGACTCCAAAAATTCGGCATCGATACTGGTTTTATTATCGGGCACTTCAACAACGTTCACCGGTCCAATCAGACGATTCAGGTCCAGGTCATCTGTACTGGCGCCACCTTTGATAAAATGTAAAGGCATATCAATATGGGTGCCGGAATGTGCCCCGAAGCGTAGTAAGCTATCATTAAAACCTGCGCCTTCGTCAATCCGGTTCTCCCAGGCGATTTCCACTGGTGGTTCCCCTGGCCAAAGCAGCATGCCGTTCCTGATTCCGACTGAAATATCGATAATCTCCATCCTCACTCCTCATACATATTGCTTTTGATAGTTTTCGCAAGCAAAATTGTTTACAATATTGTAATTGAAGAGGTCATATGAACAAAGTTTTCATTGTAGGTATTGGTCAAACGCCAGTCTCTGAGAGCTGGGATAAGTCGTTAAAGGAATTAGCAGGCGATGCTGGTTTGATGGCAATCGAAGATGCTGGCATTGGCTACCCGGATGGCTTGTTTGTCGGTAACATGATGGCGATCACAGCCAATCACCAGGCTCAGTTTGGCACATTAATGGCTGACTGGCTTGGTTTCCACCACAAACCGGCATTAGCAGTAGAAACTGCCTGCAGTTCCGGGTCGTCTGCATTTCGTATGGCGCTGATGGCAATTGCGAGCGGTGAAATGGAAACAGCGCTGGTAATTGGAGCCGAAAAGATGACTGATTCACCCGGAAGCGAAATCACTGCCAGCCTTGCCACGGCGGCAGATGCTGAGCTTGAAGCCGATTTTGGTCTCTCTTTCGTCGGATTAAACGCACTGCTGATGCGCCGATACATGCATGAATATGGCTGGAAGCATGAAGATTTTTCAGATTTCTCCATCAATGCCCACGCCAACGCAGCCCACAACCCAAATGCCCGTTTCCGGAATCCGATCACCCGCGATTCTTTCACCCGTTCTCCGATGATCTCTGATCCGATCAACCTGCTGGATGCCTCACCAGTGTCAGATGGTGCCGCAGCCATCATTTTATCTTCCCGTCCAATTCAAAACGGTCGAAAACCGGTGTCTGTTGTCGCTTCTGCTTCGATGACCGACACGCTTTCGCTGCAACATCGCGAAAAGGCTGTCCATCTGAAAGCAGCCGAAGCCTCCGCCAAAACTGCATACGCCCAGGCAGGTTTATCACCCTCTGACATCGATCTGTTCGAATATCACGACGCATTCTCGATCATGTCGGCGCTTTCACTTGAAGCTGCTGGATTTTGCGCTCCGGGTGAAGGACCCAGGCTCGCCAAGGAAGGCAAAATAAAGTTCAACAGTGACATTCCCGTCGCCACAATGGGTGGACTTAAAGCCCGGGGGCATCCTGTTGGAGCAACCGGAGTCTACCAGCTGGTGGAAGCTACGCTGCAATTACAGGGGTTGGCTGGTCCCACCCAGGTAAAGCGCAATCGTTATGCCATGACGCAAAACATTGGTGGCTCAGGTTCGAATATAGTGACCCATATACTTCAGTCCGAGTGATACAATTAAATACCAATTCGCAAAAAAGAACTCAAAAGAACTCAAAGGAGAGCGGCGATGAAGCAGTTCCACGTTACCAAGGCGTCACGCGATAAATATCAATTTGATGAGATATTATTTTCCAAAAGTGGCAATGTGATTTTTGCAAACTTCCAGGCATCCAGAGATTTTGCCCACCGCATGAATCAACTCCGCCCTGATCCGCAAAATCCCGAGACTTACATCTCGCCGGCAGAGATTAACGCACTTGGTCTGATCGACGAGATTCTCCACCAGGTCGTGGATGAATACTATAAGACCCATGGTCGCAGTATCCGGACAGCCCTCGCCCGCCATCTGATTAACACTTTTGGTCGTAGTGAGGTGATTGCCACTTTAACCAGTTTTAACGAGCTTTTCCCCCCTTCGGAGGTCTATCGCGGGAATCAAACCGTCCAGGAATATCTTAAAGGAACTGATGAAGGAGTGACCAATTATGATGTCACACTGGAAGAGTTGCTCATGACCTGGCTGACAAATATGAACCCTGCTGCAGCCCGTTATCGTGAGATTTTCGACGATCGCCCGCTTTATTCTTCCACATCCTACGCCCGTCTGATTGACGCGATTCAATCTTTTTTCAAAACACAACCTGCCTTCGGTCCGGACGGTCAGGATCTCATCACCATGCTGCGCACACCTGCGACCCAGGTTCCAGATTCTCTCACCGGGCAGCTGGAATTCATCAAAGAAATGTGGTCCAAATATCTCGGGGATGACCTTCTGCGTTTACTGGGAAGCCTCGATATGCTCAAAGAAGAAGCCAGGGCAAAAGCAATGTTTGTCCAGGCTGGAGCAGATTTCTCCAATCCTGAAACCCATGTCCCTGAATATCGTGCCGGCTATGATGCCTGGGGAACCCCCCTGGTGGAAACCGAAAATTACAGTCCGGATAGTGACTGGATGCCGCGCGTGGTCATGCTCGCGAAAAACACTTTTGTCTGGCTAAATCAACTCTCCCGCCAATATCAACGCCCGATCGAACGGCTCGACCAGATTCCAGATGAAACCCTGGATCAGCTTGCCCGCTGGGGTTTCACCGGTTTATGGCTGATTGGTCTGTGGGAACGCAGTGACGCCTCTCGTAAGATTAAGCAAATGTGCGGCAACCCGGACGCTGTTTCGTCCGCTTATTCTCTCTCCCACTATGAAATTGCTGAACGGCTCGGTGGTGAATCGGCTTACTATAACCTCAGCCAGCGCTGCGGAGCCCGAGGGATACGCCTGGCGAGCGATATGGTGCCCAACCATATGGGCATTGACTCCGATTGGGTCTATGACCATCCCGACTGGTTCATCCAGTCTGACCATTCACCCTTCCCGGTATACACCTTCGATGGTCCGGATCTGTCCAGCAGACCGGGTATCAGCATTAACCTTGAAGATCATTACTACACACGGTCTGATGCCGCGGTGGTTTTCAAGCATTACGATCACGATACAGGTCGAACGCGCTTCATCTATCACGGCAACGACGGAACCAGCATGCCCTGGAACGATACCGCGCAGCTTAACTACCTGGACCCCGAAGTGCGGGAAGCTGTAATTCAGACCATCCTGGCTGTCGCGCGGCAATTCCCGATCATTCGTTTCGACGCCGCCATGACTCTGACCAAAAAACACTATCAGCGGCTTTGGTTCCCCCAGCCTGGCAGCGGAGGTGACATCCCGTCGCGTGCCGATCATGCCATGACGAAAGAAACCTTCGACCAGGCAATGCCCGAAGAATTTTGGCGGGAGGTTGTCGACCGTGTGGCTCAGGAAGTGCCGGATACTCTTCTGCTTGCTGAAGCGTTTTGGTTGATGGAAGGCTATTTCGTGCGCACTCTCGGTATGCACAGGGTCTATAACAGTGCTTTCATGAACATGCTTCGCAACGAGGAAAACGAAAAATATCGCCAGTTGATTAAGAACACCTTAACTTATGATCCACAGATCCTCAAGCGTTATGTCAACTTCATGAACAACCCTGATGAAAAAACCGCTGCCGAACAATTTGGAAAAGGTGATAAATACTTTGGGATTTGCACTCTGCTCTCAACCATGCCTGGGCTGCCAATGTTTGGTCATGGTCAGGTTGAAGGCTACACCGAAAAGTATGGCATGGAATATTACCGTCCTTATTGGGATGAAACTCCCGATCAGGGCTTGGTAAATCACCACGCTTCGGTCATATTCCCGCTTTTACATCGACGGCAAATATTCGCTGAAGCCGACAATTTCCGGCTATATGATTTCTATACCGAAAACGGATCGGTTGATGAAAACGTTTTCGCCTATAGCAACCATCACAACGGTCAATCAGCCTTAATCGTCTATAACAACCGTTCCGGAGACACTGCCGGGTGGATCAAACAATCAGCCCCGTTCCTGGTCAAAGACGGTCATGACGGGCATCTGTTACAGAGCGATCTCACAGACGCCCTGAACCTGCAAGGGGGTAATGACGCCTATGTGCTTTATTGGGATAATGTCTCCAGGCTCTATTATGTTCGTTCGCTTGCCGATATCCGTGAACGAGGTCTGTTCTTCGAATTGCCTGCATACAGCCACATGGTTTTGTTGGATTTCAAGGTTGTTTATGGCAGCCATTACGCCGCCCTCCACGAATCACTGGCTGGTGAAGGTGTTGCTGACCTGGCGGCAACTCTGGAGGAACTCTCCCTTGCTCCATTGTTACATCCCTTGCGCGGTCTGATCAATGCTTACGAGCTCAAAAGGCAGGTTGAAAATCCGGACGATCCAGGCATATTGACACGGAATCTGGCAGCGCTCCGTCGAGCCGGAGAGACTGAACCAGGTTCGTTAGAGCTGGACCAGGCAAATCAAGAAGCCCGGAAGTTGGTTGAAGCGATACTTGACCCAGAATTAGTGAGCAAACGTTACGGTCTGGCAGCAATGGAAAGCACCAGTCTTGCAGTCTCGGAAATTCTGGAAGAGCTTGTGGATGATCCTCTTAAAAAGTATGTTTTTCTAATCTGGGCATACATGGCAAACCTGGCAGGTCCGGTCAGTCAGCCCAGCTCCGCCAGCCTGAACCAGGAAATTGCCCTGCGTAAACCTGTCTTTAGCTTGCTAAACAAAACATTGAATGAACTCGGTTTCACAGAATATGAAGCCTGGAAAAATGTGCAGCTCATACAGGTTTTACTTACCTGTCTGCAGCCCCTCAGCAATGCGGACAGTCCAGAAACACAGCTTACCAGCTGGTTGAAGCACCAAACAGTACTCGAATACCTGGAGGTCAATACCTATAACGACATCAGGTGGTTCAATAAAGAACGTTTTGAGGACTTTATCTGGTACCAAAGGGCTGGGAAGTATTTCGGATTAGCCTTGCGTGAAACCACAGACCTCATCGAGATCATCGAAGCGATTCTTTCACATGAAAAAGCTTTCAACCTGATTTCTGAAGCCGAAGAAAGCTCAGAATACCAGCTGGATAAGTTGATCGGGAATATCGCCGACGTGTAAGATTCGCTTTTTGTCCGTACGAATGTGTCTAGGGGACGGCTGCCATGCCGTCCCGCGAACAAACGTATGGCGTGATGTCTGTTCCGGCGAATTCGGTAAGCTCCTTGTTGGCAAAGGTTCAGATTCTTACTTTGTATACTTCGCATCACTTCGTTCAGAATAACAAAACCCAGATCCTGTTCCCTGTTCCCTGTTCTCTATTCCCTGTTCGCGGTTCACGGCTGCCATGCGATCCCACAATCCACTGTTGTGTGTGGTCATTGTGTACGGCGGATTGAGGGGGGGTAACATCGCCGGCACACCAAGGTTACAACCCCCTCAATCACGCCCTACGGAAAGATGGCTTCGCCGGAACGGGACAAGCCGCGTTCCCTACGAAAAGATGGCTTCGCCGGAACGGGACAAGCCGCGTTCCCTACAAAAAGATGGCTTCGCCGGAACGCGGGGTACACGTTCATTAGGTTTAGATTCCACAATCAGCCAATTTATTGAGTTCCTCATTTGAGTGATCGTAAAAACACCTTCTTCCTCGTTGAGATCAGGTTATTCTGGAAAGTGAGAAACTCGGGCTTTAAGAAAAAAGA
>LSQX01091489.1_pt1 | contig 10448 bp, 6 predicted proteins | sample 654561 | NCBI WGS metagenome assembly LSQX01 (sample SAMN04489861, study PRJNA283612) | anaerobic digester metagenome | isolation source: 4 biogas reactors fed with cattle manure at either 37C or 55C with and... | place: Denmark: Kongens Lyngby | collected 2014
CAAACAGTTTCAATGCGGCTTTTCCCCCCGGTACCAGGTACACCCCAAATTTTGTCGCTTATATTCTATCATTCATTGGCTACGCTTACAACCACACCAAGAAAAGGGCCAAAGATATTCTATGACCCTCTTAAAAGATAGGGGAACAGGTCCTTTTGTTTAAATACGAAACCCAGTCAAGTATTCCAATTGTTCCTGCCAGTCTTAACATAAGCATCGTTTTCTTCCATTATCGACAGCTGCTCCGTTTTATTCAATAGACTGTTATATAAGCTTCTTGTAGCATTATCACATCTTAGAAGTATCTTTTCTAACATGAAGCCATAGTCTGCAACCTCGGCCATTTTTACGTCCTTTGCCGCATAGTAGTCGAATCCTTTAAGACGCCTGTTGACTTCCACATCTACTACAGGCCAATTACCAACGTTATTTCTTGCTTTGCCCTGGGTGGCATAAACATTTACATTTGAATAATTCAATCTGTAGAAATAATCCTGAACGGCTTTGTCGACACCCGCTGCATCTCCGACAACAACTTTTATATTGTTTAAATATATGTTATACAGCCTTTCTTCAATATTATTGTTAAGTCTTTTTATTGCCCTAGGTCCGGCTATAAATACTATCAACTTTATCACCTCGTTTATGCCTTAGAGCGTCCCACTTATCCAAAAAAGGCTTTACCAGTTCAATTACTATCTTTCCACTATAATCTCTTTCCTGAGAGCTTTGATTCCTTTATCATCTTTTCAATTGGAATTATCGCTTCTACCTTCCACAATCATGATTTCTTCCGGGGTTAGTCCATAGAATCTATAGACCATCTTATCCAGCTCACGTTCCAAACCTGTAATATCGGCTAGGGGATTTTCACTCCGTATATCAAGGATTTTGCGTACAAGCCCGGCAGCTTTCTTTTTATTGCTATCAGATGCTTTTGGTATGGGCGTATCTTTTAAGTATTCTGCCTTTATTGCCACGTTTAAGAATTTGGTGGCATAGAGGTAATTAATGATGCTGGAATTCAATACTGCCAGAAGATAATAAATATCTGCATTGTTGTCTCGCGGAACAATAAAGTTTAACCCTTGTGTGCCATAAACCCCAATTTCGTCTATTGTCGCAACAATTCTTGTCTTTAATCTTGGATTCCTCGTGCCTTGTACTAAAATCTTAGGCACATGATCAAGCTGCTTCTTTACTCGGGGTCTATGGAGACAATACCATGAAGTTGCTCGTTCAGTAGCACTTCGACTATTCTTTAGCTCATATTCAAAACTCTTTAACCATTGCAAAGCATTTGGATACTTATTAATATTGACGTCTTCGTTTATATATAAAATTCGCCGCTCCGTATTTCTAATATGCCATTTTTCAAAATCCCGTCCCAATAGGACCGGGTGGAGTAAGTCCTGTTCAATTCTTGTCTTGGATATCTGTTCCTCTGTAGGCAGAAAAGCTTCATTATTTCCAGTGACAATTCCCTGAAACACATCATAGCGTTCTTTTATACGTTCGTGTTTATCACTGAAAATCTTATTAATAATTGCTTCGCCGCCCGAATCATGTGAAAAGCTTATTACATTACCGTATTTGTTAAAATGGTCAGCGGCAACCTCTGTAATGATAGGTTTTTTAAAATCCAAAGCATTGACAAGCTTTATTCTATCCGTACAAGGTTTTTTCAGAAACAATATGCAAACGTCATTATTGGCTTCAAATATTTTATCGCCTAAATATAGAACCTCTTTTAACCAGCGATTGTTCAGCATTAAATCACGGAGTTTCTTGTATGAAAGATTGTTGAAAATCTGCTGCGGCACTATAAATGTAACACAGCCCCTGTTATTCACCAGGCTTTCTAAAGAGAGTTCAAAAAACAAGCCAAAAACGTCATAACGTTTATAAAAGGTCTTATATTTCCGGGCGAAATACTTCTTCTGTTCCTTGGAAACAAGTTCAACGTTAAGGTATGGCGGATTACCTATTACCACATCAAATCCGCCCTTGTTATGAAACACCTCGGAAAAATACAACTTCCACAGGAAGAAAGGTATTACCTGCCCGCCACTGACAAATTCCTTAATGCTTTTTTCTGCTTTTTCGATTTTGGAACCGTACTTTTCCTTTATCATTTCTCTTTCATTTTTAACTAACTCATTTCGCTGTTTTTCATTATGTATTCCTGAGTATTTTATCTCCACATTTTTTAACCGTCTTTCATAGTTCGATTTTTTTATGCTTAAATTCGAATTGATTATCTTAATCATCAAATCATGAACTTCATCCCTTAGCTCTGATTTTCGTGAGACACTTGACTCGTTAAGATATCTATTTTTTGTTTGTTGGAAATTTTCAATCAGTTGATCAACTTCATCTTTAAACAACATATTACTCTTTTTGATCTCTGTACCCAGATCAAAGTCTATTCCTAAGAATTCAGAAACCAAACTATCTCCTTGCATAATGCGGAAATCTAGATTAGGCAAGGGCTTAATATTTTTTATATCGTCTTCATCTACCACGAGTGAAAGCCAAAGTCGTAATTTTGCAATCTCTACTGCGCCCGGATCTATATCAACCCCATACAGGGAATGCTCAATACACCGTCGTTTAAAATTATAAGGATGTCTATCCTTATCCTGCAGGAAGTTTGATAACACATTCCTCGCCTTTACAATCTCATTCATCATGCCTACAGGAAAAGCTCCGGAGCCTACCGCAGGATCACATACTGTAATATCCGAAAGTTTTTGATCAATCAGTTCAGCGTTATCCCGTATGCTTCTTAGTAGTGCCGGCTTGAATTTTGTAGACTTTTGGGCTCCCTTATTTATTAATTCTTCTTTAATCAATGCTGCAGCATCATATTCACTGACATTTTCACCAATATTAACAAAAGCTTCGATGGCTTCCTTTTCTACTTTTCCATCAAGTTCGCTTGTTAAATAATATATCAAACTCTGTTTGCACATATAGTGGACAATTTCCCGGGGTGTATAATAAACGCCGAATTTCTTGTTGAATTTGTTTTCCTCACCGGTATTACCACTTTTCAGTACTTTCATGTATTCATCAAAATTGTCCGGACGAATTGCATTAAATTTTTCATAGGCTTTCCCAAGCAATTCAGGGTCTATTGCTACTTCTCTTTCCAATGGTTCATCTTCCTTAACAGTGAAATTAAAACGTTCAAAAACGTTTAGTATACCATCACCAATATCCCCTTCCTTTGTCTTATTGTTGTTGTAAAATAATTCGTCCGGTAGATTAATTTCAGTGTTAATCCAATCATAATTGCCGATTGGGTCAAAAAGACCGCCGTTTAAAAATGGGATTTTACAGTCAAACCGGCTGTAATAATGGTCATCATGGCTGCGGTCGTTACGCAGAGCGTCATAAAAAAGTGGTTCAAGAATATCGTTAAAGAAATTATTATAATCCCCATATTTCTTCATGAATAATTCAATCAAAAACTGTTTTGAGCCATTTCCCCAGTCTTTATCCTTTGGCACTCCAAACCAGCCTTTTTTTTGTAAAAAGTATAAAAAAACAATCTGGCCTAAAAGTTTCTTCGCAAAGTTCACCGTATCAACATTTTTAACCTCAAAATCAGCTTTAACTCTCGGATTGTTTTTTACAACCTTATCCAGTTCTTCTTTTGTGCGCAGGAAAAGGTTCCGATATTCTCTGAAAAATTCTTTAGTAACGGTTTCTATGTTAAAGGCTTCTTCTATTTCTTTTAACGTAGGACTTTGTTTGTCATTTGTCAGAATATCTATGAACCTGCTTTGTGCAGTGTGACTCTTTTCATTTGAACCCACTAAAAACGACCAACGACGCGCCGGGGTAAAATCTTGTTTTACTTTGGTTTGGCCAGATTTGTTTTGTTCAAATATATAATCCATCTTTATAAATGAAAACCGCCAGTCCTCTTGCTCCGGTGAAACAAAGGCTACCAAAGCACCATCTTTTAGTTTCCCGCCCCGGCTTCCGTTCAAATACCAGGCAATGAAATTACGCTGCATAGTACGGGCTCGTTCAAGGGAGACATCCTTTTTAAGAGTCACAATAAGTATATCTATTTCGTTTTCGCCATCAAAAAACTTACCTATTCTTTCAAGTGTCTTAATATATGGTCTGTAAGCATAAGGAATAAAATTTCCTTTGTATATAAACGTAGAGACCTCAATCTTGTTTAAAAGATTCTTTATAAAAACAGTAAATCTATTCTTGTCGAAAGGGCTTTCAAAGGTATCTTTAATAATCTTTTGTGCCTGCTTTTTATCCATGTTTTACTCACCTGCCAAATACATTGATAGTATAACTTCCCGCTTACCAAGTACAGCACGATTCTGTTCAGCATAATGGCTTTCCAGCAGCTTAACAGGGATATAGGTTTGTAGAACGGCCAATACCTTTAGTGGGTTTAATAACTCAGCTTTCAAGGCATTAAGAGCCTTAAGCGTTCTTTGAGTTGTTTTTTTTGGTAATCCGCCTTTTTCAAGCATGGCTAGCACCTTATTAAGATAGATTTCCTGGTCATCGGTAAGTTTTTGAGTGTTTTTCATAGTTGCTTTTAGAATACGCATTATATTAGTAGCACTATCACGCCCACCCCCTTTTCTTGGTTCAACTATTTCCTCGGTTGTTGCAATGATAAATGCTTCCTTATTACTGTCCAAAAGACTATACACCTTTTCTGACAGGCTTTTTCTCTTCTCATCTGGTCCGCTTTCAAGCAGTTTTGCTGCTGTAATAAAATCCAATTCTTTTGCTGTTTTCCCGTCAGCTTGAGCGATAAAAAATTTCTGCAGTTTTCCACGCCGGAAATATGTTATAAGGGCTTCTTTATTGTCACGCCCTAGTTTTGCCGAGCGTGCTTTGCGCGGCAATTGTTTGATGCTTTCAAAGAGTTCTGGATTCTTTTCTCGAATCTCTCGAATAACGTGTAGATATTTAAGTTCGCTATCATCTTCGCTAGTCTCTTCTATTGCACTCTTCGAAGTTAATCGATCGAATAGTTCATGTGAGCCTATAGGTTCACCCTGGGTTAAAAGTTCAGCATCACCGCCAAGTAATGTCAAAAAAGCATTTATCTTACCCTCTGCCGCTTCTTTTAATTTTATCTGATCATTGGACTGAGTGGTTGGGAAAAAATTGAAAGTATAAATAGCATCAAAGGGTGTATCAATTCGGTTAATACGTCCGACCCTTTGCATCATGCGCGTTGGATTCCACGGTATATCATAATTGACTACTACATTAGAACGGTGAAGGTTAACCCCTTCTGATAACACTTCGGTTGTTACCAGTATTCTATATTCGTTCTTTTTTTGCTTGGAACGTGCATCAAAATTCTGGATTACTTCGTCACGCACTGTCTCTTTTGAATCGCCGGTAAACAAAAGTATTTTTTTCTTATAATATTTTTCTAAACTATTACATAAGTATTCTGCTGTTTCCTTTGATTCAGTGAATATAATTACATGATTATTCTTTAAAATGGGGTTATTATCCATCTCCTTTATAAATTTCAAGAGTTTCGGGTCCCGTTTAACATCCTGCCATAGTCTCTTAATCTGCAAAAGGACCTCATAGTCATGCTGCAAATCATATTTAAAGTCTTCTCTAAAGTCCTTACTATCATATTTTTCAACCTTTCCCTCATCTATTAATTGTTGTACTGCTACATCATCATCCTCTTCTAATAGTTCAAATACCTTATTAATATGTTTTTTACTTACATATACGTTGCCGTTTTCCATTTCTTTAATAAATCTTTCGTAAGAATCCAGAAACCTATTAATTGAGTTTTTAAAAGCATAAAAACTGCTTTCCAATCGTTTAACAAGTAGGATTTTCATGAATTTGCCTAAATTTTTCTGGGACTGTTCTTCAAGCTGATCTATCTTTCCTGTATAGTAAAGCATCGGCATATAACGAGCATATTTAAACTTATTTGTAATTAGCTCAATAGTCTTATTGAATATATCATCTTCTTTTTTGTTCAATTCATAGTATAACGGCTCTGGTTTTTTCACTTCCGGAAATTTTAGCCCTTGCTCCTGCAAGTCATTGGAAAAATAGTCTTCGATTTCAGTTCTAGTACGTCGAACCATAAGATACTTAAGAACTTTATCGCGAATCTCTTTCGAGTTTTCCTTAACTGTTTCCATATATTTATAGTAGTCATGCTTTCTGTCAAGGTTTTTAATCTTCTTTTCCAACCTTGCAAAAAAAGCTTCCAGGTCAGGCAGGTTAGGAATTGTACTTTTTTTTGAGTTCTGAAACAACTTAATAAGGTTTAATATGTCTTTCGGAGTATTATTATAAGGAGTTGCCGTTACCAAAATAACTCTTTTCCCTCTGCATATTTCAGCTAGTTTTTCATAAGTAACAGTCGTCTCAGTTCGGAAACGGTGAGCCTCATCTATAATAATATTTGTATACTTGTCTGTGCCGGTATTTAATATATGATCAAGTTTCCCAAGTGATTCGTAGTCAGCATGAACTCTGAAATCAGAAAAAACATTCGGCCAGGAACCTGGATTTGACTTTTCCAATAGCATAGGCGGAGCAATAACAAGTGTTCTACCATCAAGTTGACCCGCCAACATCGCAGATATATATGTTTTCCCTAATCCTACAACATCTGAAATAAATACACCTCCGTATTCCAAAAGTATCTTTTTGGCATTTAGTACTGCCTGTTCCTGGTATTCCAGCCGTTTAAAATCCGGCGGAAGATACTTCACGAATACTTCGTCTGTTTGATTGAGTTCATCCTTGAAATATTCATAAAGAAATTTCAAATATAGCTGATATGGCGTTATATTTTGGGTCAGCCAGGTTTTTTGCTTTATTGTCTGAATATACTTTTCACTTACATCTACCGCATCACTCCATAGCTCCTCGAACTTATTCCTAGCATATTCATAATCGTTTCTGTTTTTTAGCTCTACGTTAAATTCAAAATTATCAACCAATCCTGACTGTGTAAAATTACTAGACCCCGTGATAACTCGTCCTGCATCCCTATCGCCTTCTTTAAATGTCATAATATATAGTTTGGCATGAATATTTTGTGAAGGATACGCTCTTATTTCTAGTTTGCCGCATTCAATCCATTCAATAAACTTATACACCCCTTCTTCAACATCTTTATTATCTTCGGAATCTTCCATTTCTTTTTTTATTATAGCTTCGACTTGCTGCTTGGTCTCTGCATGAGAAAAGTCAATGATTTGCTGTTCATTTCTATTAGCCTTCTCCATCAAATCGTATGTTCTCCTGTCAGTACCAATGCCAATTAATATTCTAATCTTTTCTGTGTCTTCTAGCGACTTATAAATTGCATGAAAACCGCTAGAATAAAAATATCCTACCAAACAATCGAAGAATCTTGTACTCTTTATTAGGACTCCAAATCGTTCTTTTAGGCTTTGATTTTCTTCATTAGTGATAAATGACAAATCGGTATTCATTTATCTCTCTCCTTCTTATCAATTGCTTTTTCAATCCAATATTTATCCCTATAACAGGTTCGAGTTCGATCATTGTGTTTGTGCTGCGGTATCCGTTTATTGCACTTATGAAGCTGTAATAATCCGGTACTCCGTTTTTATTCCCAAAGGTCTTCCATGCAAGCGAAACCAGTAGGAGTAAATGCTTGACAAAGAAGCCACCCTAGGCAACATAGTTCAACGGGCCGTACAGTTTTAAGATAAACAGAGCATTTACTTCGAAAACTATGAAACCTCGACCGCCTTTTGGTCACAAAAGTTCACTCCCTCTGGTTTTTCGGCCACCAATCGCAATTATCTTGTATGTACTAAGACTAGATAATCAATTTTAATATTCTATAACTCCCTCCTTTTTCCTGCCCGATGCTGGAGACATAGGCAAAAACCGTCAATTCACTTGACAATCGGGGTTAAACATTGAAGAATAATAGTGAGGATACCGATATATATAGAGTAAAAAGAGTGTAGAGGGTGTTGATATGAATCTTAAAAGCAAGCCCAAGGATAAAGATGACAAGGTTCCAAAGTATGAGAAGATAGCGCTGGATATTGCCTACAGCATTGCCAATGGTGAATGGAAAGAGGGAGAGATGGTTACCGGCCGGTCAACGTTGTCCGGCAAGTACAGCGTTTCCCCCGAGACCATAAGGAGGTCGCTGGCCCTTCTGGAGGAACTCCAGGTAATCACCGTAATAGAAAAAAAGGGTGTCCTGATAAAATCAAAGGAAGCGGCAAATACCTTCATAAAGGAATACCAGTCCAAGGACAGGATCCTGTCCATGAGGGAAGAAATAGCCAAGCTTATGGAGCAAAAAAAGGCCATAGAAGAATCGGTAATGGAAAGGCTGGACTCTATAATCGAGCAGGCCATGCTTCTTAGAAACATTGGAATAATATACCCGCTGGAGCTTAAAATACCGGAAAAAAGCCACCTCGTAGGCAAGTCCATAGGCGAAGTGCGTTTCTGGAACCACACCGGCGCGACCATAATCGGGATTAATCGCTCGGGTCACCTGTACCTGTCACCGGGACCCAAGATGAAGTTCTATTCAAACGATATCATCCTATATGTGGGAAACGGGCAAAAAATCTCTGACAAGGTAAAAAGGTACGTTAACCGGCAAAACCCAATTAGCGCTGTCTAATAATACCCGGCATTCTATAAATCTCAAATCAGGGCTGCTGTCGCAAAAAGATAGCAGCTTTTTCTAATTTTTTTCTGACAACTTTATTGACAATAATAAGTAGCCTGTGATATTATAAAAAAGCAAAGGCAACTTATGTATATGTTATAAGTTGTCACATGATGTAGAGTTATACACAAAGACCAATAGGATTTCAAAGGAGGGTAGTCATATGACAATATTAAAAACAGGCCAGCTAATCAAGCACACTGACGGAAAAACTGAAAAGGACCAGTACGTTATGCGCCTTATATCCATTGAAGAACTCGGCGATGTAGTGGCACTCGAAAAATATGTCTATGACCTACTCCCCAATAAACAGGTTCTTTGCATGGATTCTTACGAAGAAATGCTTGACGATATGAAACGGGGAGCAAAGGTGATAGGGGTGTTCAACGAGGCAAAGGACCTGATTGCGTACCGTTATATAGGATTCCCCGGCAATAACCCGAAAAATCTTGGCAATGATATAAACCTGCCGGAGCAGGAGCTGCCGAAGGTAGCCCACCTTGAAACAACGGTTGTACACCCGGACTACAGAGGTAACTCGCTGCAAAGCCTGACATTGCAGAAGGCCATACCGATGGTTCAAGACTTGGGATACAGCCACCTGCTTTGCACGGTATCCCCGCAGAATATATACAGCCTTTATAATATAATGAAAAACGGGTTGAGGGTAAAGGCACTGAAGAAAAAATACGGCAAATCTGAGGACGGCAGCGACGGGCTGTGGAGGTTTATCCTTCACAGGAATTTGAAACCCAGGGCCGTAAGAAAAACAAGCGCCCTCTTTAGCGTACCCGTTGCTGACATTGAGCCCCAGAGAGAACTGATTGACCAGGGATTTGTAGGGTTGTGGCTTTCAAGGGAAGCCGGGCTGCTAAACTACGTACTTTTTGAAGATAACCTGGCATTTCAGGCTCTTTCAAAAAGCCTGCTCTTATAACTTTTCAAACGACCTGCTCCATCATCAGAGCAGGCCGTTTTCTTTAAAGCTGAAATACCTGTCCCCCGCCACTATTATGTGGTCCACCACTTTTACGGATATCGGCTCAAGGGCACTGCTTATCCTCCCGGTTACCTCTATGTCCGCCCTTGAAGGCTGCAAGCTGCCCCCGGGATGGTTGTGGGCAAGTATTACACTGCTTGCCTTATGCCGCAGCACCGCCTCCACCACCAACCTGGGGTATACCGGCGCCTCGGTAAGGGTTCCTTCCTGGACAAGGGCTGCATAGTTCACCCTGTTTTGCGTATCAAGGCACAAAACATAAAATACCTCGTAGGCCCTCCCGGCGAAAAGGGAAATGGCGTAGTCCCCGGCCTTGGAGGATGAATCCAGTTTGGGCTTTTCACCCCACCTCGCCTTAAAATATCTCCTGGCAAGTGACGGGACAAGCGAAACCAGTATGGCGGTGTTCTCGCTAACGCCGCATCTTTTACTTATATCCTTTGGTTCCGCTTCAAAAAGGCCTGCAAGCGAGCCGAATTCTTTTATCATCCGGTGGGCCAGTTCGTTGGTATCCCTCCTGGGGATACAGTAAAAGAGCAGCAGCTCCAGCACCTGGTGGTCCTCGAAGGCATCCAGCCCCTCCGAAAGGAACCTGTCTTTAACCCTTTTCCTGTGTCCTTCGTGCATACCCATAACTACCCATACTCCTGTTTTTTCCTTTTACATATTCTACAAGAATCCCCCATTTCCTCCCTAATCCTGCCAATTGCACCAATAAGGAAAAACAGC
>LSQX01130890.1_pt1 | contig 10448 bp, 6 predicted proteins | sample 654561 | NCBI WGS metagenome assembly LSQX01 (sample SAMN04489861, study PRJNA283612) | anaerobic digester metagenome | isolation source: 4 biogas reactors fed with cattle manure at either 37C or 55C with and... | place: Denmark: Kongens Lyngby | collected 2014
TATCAACATATCAGCAACATTGTAAAGCGTTTGTATAAAATTTGAAAGTATAAAAGGCAATGCAAACATTATAAGTTGTAATGCAACATTTCCTTTTGTCAGATTATTTTCAACAGTTTGTTTCTTCATTTGTATCTCCCCAACAAAATAGTATTATTTAAATTTTTCAATACATAACAATACATAATCAGTTTAGTGATATGCATAGTTCAATTAATTTTTAATTTATATATCCATGAGCAAATACATTCAAGGTATTCCGGGTTTTCAGACAATAATTCTATATTCATATTTTCTATCCTTTCGTTATTGAATTTGTCGTGTTACTATATTATAATACTTTAGAAACATTATACAACAATTTTGTTGCCAAGCAATCAAACCAACAAATATACTTGCATAACTTCTTTTGCATGATTTTTTCCAGTTTAATGCATAATATGTGAGTAGTATATATAATCGTAGCTCATTCATTATTTCGTACTACATAATAATAATACACAAAAACGTTATTGCAAATGTAAAGGAGGAAAATGTAAATGGATTTTAAATATTTGACATATTTGCTGAATGAAAAAAAGTACCAGGAATTAAAGTTGGAGTTACAAGATTCTGAAGTGGCAGACATTGCTGAATTTATGGATAATTTAGAGAAAAAGCAGGCTTTTTTATTTTTCAGACTTTTGCCAAAGGAAATGGCGGCTGACGTATTCTCATACCTTTCTACCGAAAAACAAGCTGAAATATCAGACTTGGTAAAAGAAGAAGAATTACGCAATATACTAAATGATCTATACNNAAGAAATGCCTGCAAATGTAGTAAAAAAGATATTAAAAAACACTCCTATTTTTGAGCGCAAATTAATTAATCAGTTTCTTAAATACCCTCAGAATTCTGCAGGTAGCATAATGACAATAGAATATGTTGACTTGAAGAAGGAAATGCTTGTTGAGGAGTCAATTGAAAGAATAAGAAAAACTGCACCTGACAAGGAAACCATCTACACTTGCTATGTGGTTGATTCAGAAAGGCACTTAGAAGGCACGCTCTCTTTAAAAGACCTGGTATTGGCTCATAAAGACACAAAAGTCAAAGACATAATGCGTAAGGAACCAATATTTGCAAATACACATGATGATCAGGAATATGTTGCAGATATATTTAAAAAATATGATTTTCTGGCATTGCCTATTGTAGACAATGAAAAAAGACTTGTCGGTATTGTAACAATTGATGATATTGTTGATGTAATTGAAGAGGAAAACACTGAAGACTTTTATAAAATGGCAGCCATAGAACCAACTCAAGAAGAGTACATCCATGCCGGAATTTTCACCCTTGCCCGCAAGAGAATTGTTTGGCTTTTGGTACTTATGTTTTCTGCTACTTTTACAGGCTATATAATCAGGAGCTATGAAGATACTCTGCAATCTGTTGTTGCACTTGCTGCATTTATCCCCATGCTGATGGATACCGGCGGAAATGCTGGTTCACAGGCTTCCACACTTGTAATCAGAAGTATTGTTCTTGGAGAAGTAGCATTTAAAGATATCCTTAGAGTTATTTGGAAGGAATTTAGAGTAAGTTCTTTAGTGGGCATTGTATTAGCTGTACTGAACTTTTTAAGAATATATTTTCTTGAGGGTTACCCTTTTCCCATTGCTTTGACCGTTTCAGCAACCCTTATATTTACTGTAATCATTGCAAAGGTTGTTGGTGGGATGTTGCCGATTTTCGCTAATAAACTAAAGCTTGATCCTGCTATTATGGCAAGTCCCTTAATTACAACAATTGTAGATGTACTTACTTTAATTATTTATTTCTATTTTGCAACACTGTTTATTGACATTGGTTAATAAACAGTGTTGCAAAAACGCAATGCAATTGTAAGTTTAGGTCATTAATGTAATAGCCCCCTATTTTGCTAGATGGTAGAACTTAACTTCTGTTACACCACTTCCAACTCTCCAACTATTACTATCTTGATTATGAAGGGTTCTTATGATTTAATGTACTCTTTTTCTATCTACAAATAACTTATGTTTTAGCAAATCCGCTAATTCTGTAACTAAATCATTCATAAAATTAGTAATTATTATGCTTTTGTCTAATTACTAACTTTACCTATGCTAGAATTCACATTTTTTACAATTTCGATAAAAATCAGGTGGTATGCTATGAGATTTACCAATTCCCTCCTTATCCCTACACAGCTTAATAAAATATTTTAACAAATCCAAATCTTCTTTTGTATATGTATTATCCGCCATCCTGCTAAGAATCTTCTTCCACAAACCAACTTGCAATTCCAATATGTTCCTATAACTATATTTACACAACCAACTATATACTCGTCCTTTTTCACAGACAAAGCCCCTATATAGTATTTCTGCATATATATTGTTCTTACCCAATGGCATTTTTTCATCCCCTTTACTATAGTTAATAGGTTAGAGAACTTAAAATGCCTCTAACCTATTAACTATAGTAATTATTCTAATACTTTAATTGGCTTCTTGCAAAATTCACACCACTTTTTTAGTCCAATATATGCTAGTTGATGATGGTAAATCACTTGTAGGTATATTTCATATTAAAGCTAGGGAACCTCCCATTGTAAATCCTGCTGTTGCCCCACCTATAGCACCGGAAGCGACTGCCCCTGCATATTCTTTCCAGTCTTTGTTAAACTGTCCATCATCAAGGTAGTCTGTCACAGCTGTAATAGCTACATTTATTGCGGCTCCTACAGCGGCTCCAATTCCTGCTGCTGCAAGGTTGAAAAAGTGTCCGCTTGGATCATTAAATAGTACAGGATTATTCCCACAATATGTGTACAAATTCAAACTTAACGGATCATCTTCTTTACCTGTATAGGTATCCGCAGTTGTAAATCTACCTATTACCGGGTTATAATACCTTGCCCTTAAGTAATACGTGCCTGTCTCGCTGTCCCAGTACTCGCCGCAATACCTGAACGGGTTATTGTCACCTATGCGTAATCCCTTCTCAACTCCAAAGGCATCATAGTCGTAATCCTTTACAATACTGCCTTTGTTGCCGGTCAAGTGAATGACATCGCCATGACCGTTAAACAGATAGTAGCCTTCTGTTGCGGTGGTGTCATGCCAATATCCCTTTATAAGGTTAATCCCTCGTATATACCTTGATATTACCTGATTTGAAGCACCCAGTTCAAGTACTAAATTCTGTCCGTCCCATATGCTTGTGGTTGTAACTCCATCAATAGTTTTACTGTGTCTTAATCCGTTTGCATCGTAAGTGTAGTATATTTCTTTTCCATTGTCTATGGCACTTATCAATTGGTTAAATCCGTCGTAACTGTAGAAGCTGACTTCTTCAGTTTGCTGTGTTCCTGCCACATATGAATTGAAAGACAGTGCCGCTGAGTCATTATCTGTAATTACTATTCTCTTCTTGAATATCTGGTTTCCGTTATAGTCATAACCGTATCTGGTTATTTCTTTGCTGTGGTCTGTATCCTTTGTCTCTTCTAGCAGTCTGCTTGCTGAATCATAGGTGTAATGTGTTGTGCTTATTCCATTTTCGTCCCTAACCAGCATACCGCTTCTATTGCTGTTATCATCATATGAATATCTTATTTCCTGTATAATGGAATCGTTTAGGGTTTCAGTCTCGGTATAAAGTCTTCCAAGCCCATCATATGTATATTCAGTTAACTTTCCGGTAATAACATCTTTTTTGCTGATCTGATTGCCATCATAATTATAAGCATATTCATAATTTGACAGTGCTTCTGTACCGTTATAGTTTATCATTTTTGTCAGTTTATTGGCAAGGTTATACTCATAGCTGGTGCTGTTACCATTTGCGTATACAAGTGACTTCCGGTTTCCATTTTCATCATAACCGTAGCTTGCAATAACCTGACTATTTTCTTTTAAATTCAACAGTCTGTCCATTTCATCATATTCATAGTCAAGGTTAGTTTTTATGTCTGTTCCTTGTTTTAAAATAAAGGTTTTCCTGTTGCCGTTTGCATCATAAGTATATTCCTTGACTATATCTCCGGTGGTTTCGGCAACCAACCTTCCGAAAGCATCATATTTATAACCGATAGTTGTTCCGTCTCCTGAAGCAGTGATGATATTTCCTGTTTGCGCATAGCTGTAGGAATAAGCCTTGTTTCCGCTGCTGTCAGGGGTTTTGACTCTCTTTGTCTTAAGCCTGTTCAGTTCATCGTATTCCATTGTTGTAATATTTTTATTCCGGTCGGTATAGGTTACAAGGTTGTCATTCAAGTCGTAAACATAGGTTTCTTCTTTTCCTGATGGGTCTGTCAGCTTGGTCAGGCGATTTAACTCGTCATACTCATATTTGGTTACTGAGTATTCATTATCACTTCCTTCTGCAATATCATCAAGTCCTTTAATGTCAAGTTTGGAGTTAAGTCCGGTATACATTCTGAGTTTATTGCCTGCAGGGTCATAATAGTACTGAACATAGTTTTCCTTTGCACTGTTAGCACTATGTCTACCTCGATCGTTGTCAGATTTCACCATAACCAGCATATTGCGCACATTGTACTCATAGCTTTGATTCCTGATTACTGTAAATGAATTTACAATACCTTGTTCGGTCAAATATTCTTCGCCTATTTCTTCCTCTGTTTTGTTGCCATTCCTATCATAATAATATCTTGTTGCGGAACAAATGAATACATTTTTCTTTTCAAAAGGAGTTGCAGTCTCTATCAATCTGTCAATACTGTCATATCTATAAAAAACTTTTGTACCTTTAAAGTCGGAAGAGGATTTGAGTCTGCCGAAGCTGTCATAAACATTCTGGGCAAAATTCCCTTCTGCATTGTAGGTGGTTATAACTTTGCCTTCAAAATTATAATCATACTTTGCGGTATAGGGTTCACTCCGGTTTTCATCAAAAGCTCTTGCGTTTTTCTCTTCTATTCTGTTGCCGACATAGTCATACTTGAATTCATCTTTATATGCCAAATTATCATGTATCCGTTCCTGCTTTGCAAGATTGCCGTGTTTGTCGGTGTATTCTATTGTTGTTATTGAAGGTGAATTTACATCCCCCGATATTGTTTTGCTAACCTTGTAATATGTTGTATTGTCACCATAATCATAATATGCGTCGTTGTAATCATAGGTTTCCCTGTATAATTCAACTGCGCCGCCGGTTACTGCTTTGGTCTTTATTCTTCCGTCACTGGTGTAACTGTAATGAGTTATTGCGCCTTTTACAAGATCAGTCAAGCTTTTCAGCCTGAACATGCCATCATAGTCATTTCTGGATAATGCTTTTTCATCACTGCTTCCACCTGCTTGTCCGTCTTTCACAAAGACCCGGGTTTCCTTTGCATTTCCAAATTCATCATACAGCACTTTGGTTTTAGCTCCATTTTCATCTGTAAACACCATGCTGTTTTCGGTAAGATCGGCTTTGTATACCCAAGTTTTGAAGCTTGAATTTCCAATGCCATGATCGGTATTGATTTGTTTTGTGAGTCTGTCAAGGTAATCGTATTCATAACCGGCTATATTTCCGTTTGCATCCTGAAATTTTTTCAGATTGCCAAAATAATCATATTCATATATTTCATCAATTGTTCCTTCAGGATTCCCGCTTCTGCTTATTATGTCCTTATTATTCGCGTCTTTTACCCCTTCACACCACATGCGGGTGAGGTATGCCCCTTCTCCTGTAGCACCGTTATAGTCATAATTTACAATTACGGTGTTTGTGTCACTCCAACCGGAAGTACTGTCAGAAAGATATTTTGTTTCTCTTGTTACATTTCCGCTTGTGTCATATTCATAACCGGTTTTCCTTTTAAGTTCAGTGTTTTCAAATATTTCAGCATATTCTATTGTCTTACCGTCAGCTGAAGGTGTATATTTCTCGGTTACCATTGTGCCTTCATTCATTTTATAGGTTCTGCTTGTCATATAGTTATATATGCTGTGGTATGTATAGGTTGTCTTGTGCGGATCGCTGTTCATTGTTGCAGGGTCAAGTTCATTGTTTGCCAATCTGTTTGCCTGCGTGTCCCAATAGTCGGTTACATTTTTATAGTCGTCATAGCTGTAATCCTGGACAGTCTCCATAAATTCACCGGGATTGTTCCTGTTTTCGCTTCTATCGGTTACTTGCCTCAAGAGCTTGTTATCATCATACTTGTATATTGTTGTGTATTTGTGATTGGCTCCCTCATTCACAACCTGCTCCAGTAGCATTTTTTTATTGTATGAATGTACATCTGTGCTTTCTATCCTATCTCCTTGTGTGTTTGTAGACAAAGATTTTGTCATGTAATTGTCGGTTACGGTTTCTATTCTATATGTATCAGGCATGGCATCCTGGCTTACATACATTGGATATCCGTCGTACTGCCCCTCATCGTTATATTTCTTGTAGGAGTACTCCCTGAAATTGTATATCTGTCCATCTGTTGCTGTATCATACCTTTGTTTGACCTGATAAAAGTACATTGAGCCTTCCATACCGCAGTTTTTTATGTTTTTATCAGGTTTAAGGTCAGTGCTCCCTAACCATATATCGTTGTTCCCGTCCTTACCTGAATACTGTATTCCTGTGTTATAATCATAGAAGGTTTTAGCTCCTGTGGGGTACTCAACGCTGCTCAAACATGCGTAGTAATTATATACGCCTTCAAAATAATTGTTCTCCGGGTTGCTGTAATGCGCTATGTTCCTGTCCACAATAGAGTCCCTTGAGTACTTGCAGATGTAGTTATATCTTATCGTCCTTTTTTCGTTGGGGTTTACACTGCAGCTCACACTTTTGAGTACTGTTTCTCCTTTGCTTCTTGCTCCGTTTGTATCACCTGCAAGTCCTTTTACTTCCTGCTTTTGATATGTAACCACCTTGTCCCCGACGGAAATGGTAACATCATGGTCATCATAGGATATACTGATTTCTCTTCCTACCGTATCGGTTATTTTGCTTATTACCGGATAGCCGTTTCTCATGATGTGGTCAAATTTGATTTCATTTCCGAATCTGTCGGCCATGCAAATTAACGGTCCGTGTTCAGCAAAATATATTTTCTTACCGTCTTTTTCAGTAAGGACATATTTTGACTTCCCATTGTTGTATGTTGTGTCCTTCTCAAATTTCAAATCCTTTAAGGTATAATCCTTCAGCTTTGAATAATTTGAGTCGTCATCAAGGTCTATCTGCCAGACTCCTGAACTTCCGTAATGAAGATAAAGGGCATCTCCCCTCTTTTCTATAAATGGGAATTCAAGAGCCCATCCTGCGCCTATGTCAAAATATTTTTCAAAAACTGTCTTTTGTGAAATTTTTGTACCATAGCCGAAATTCTTTGTTACTCCGGCATAACGCTTGACCTCGAACTCCGAATAGGAGATGGTTACCAAAAACTTATCTCCGTTATTGTCGGTCATGTAATAACTGCTGTCGGCTTCACCGCTGTTAAAGTGTTCCACCAGTTCCTCGGCATAACTCTTGTATCCCGCAGGGTACACTGTTTGCCCTCCATAGGGTACAGGATCGGACTTTGTTGTTTTCTCCGTTACAATATTCTTCTTTGAGGTTGTTATTTTCCCTTCAACCAAATAGCCTACCACCGATTTCTCCATCGGAGTAAATACCACTTCAGGCTCTTTCATGTTTGACTGCTGCATATTGTAATATCTTGTAATCGCAAGATCAAGTCCATTTTTTCCTTCCAGGTACAAATCGGTAGTCCTTATCTCCAGATTGCCTGTTGCCGGATCAACTTTTTCTTCCTGTACATTCTGCATTGAAAACGCAGGCTCTATTCCTTTTTTATTAATTCCCTTCGGGTACTCATAATTGTTGTAGATAAAGCTTCTGTCGTTGTCATCAGCATATATTACGGTAAAATTCAGTGCTGCAAACATTGCAAGGAGCAGCAAGCTATATAAAGTTTTTCTCATCAATGTCCGGCACCCCCTAATTCTCTATCTACTTCACTCCAGTTCTTTTTTGTCTTTTTGAGTTCTATTATCTTGTCCGGGCTGACATTGTATTGTTTTGAAAGGGCATCTACCCTTACCATATCAAAATCCCTGAGTCCGTTCTTCCTGCACTTGTTTACAGTATCATTACTTATATCAAGCTGATTTATATAATGTTGCTCCCGTTCTTCCAATGTTTCTTTCTTTGATGCTTTAACAGTTTTTGAGGTTTTCTCTTCTTTTTCTGATTCCTTCGTTTTCTCTAACTTCTCCGTGTTCTCTGATTTCTCTATTTTACCTTTTTTCATTTGTTCTGTGCCTTTACGGCTCATATCTGCCTCTTCTTCAATACTTGCTTCATCTGCATCTGCATCATCTATTCCCATAACATCAGTTACTTCTTTCCATGTTCTTGCTTTATAGTTCTTTTTTGATCCTCTATATAAATTTCCTTTCTTTTTAGCATCTTCCTCATCCGCCATTCTTTCGTTGAAGTCAGTGGTTTTACCTTTGAGTTCAAGTATTTCTTCAGGTGCTTTATCGGATTTTATTGCAATCTCTTCCGCTTTTTCAATATCCCTGACTCCGTATCCCTCATTGTATAGCTCCAATACCTTCTCCTTTGGAAGTCTTTTTGCTTCTTCAATACCTGACAAAAGCTTTTGTGAAACTGCTTCCCATGTTTTCAGTTCCGCTTTCAGCTTCAATATCTCTTCTTCAGTTTTTCCATATGCATCCGCAAGGCTTTTTACAGTTATATCCCTGTTCAGCTCTTCAGCTTTTTCCATAATCATTTTTAATTCTTCTTCATCCATTTCGTCTATGGTCGAAAACTCAGAGGTATTGTATACCGAATTGCTGACACTCTCGGGTATGTTTTCATTCTTGGCAGTCGCAGCTACGGCAAATACTGTTGCTGTAATGGCTATTGCCAAAATTGTTATGGTTGAAATTATTTTAATTTTCATTTATTTGTCCTCGCTTTCTGTTATTTATTATTGGCAATATTAGTATTCTTTTCTCGTTATGGTCACGTTTTCAATACTGTTGGCACTTTCAATAGGGTTGCCGTTTCTGTCCATAATTACAGCCCTGTCTATTTTGTCATCTACCAAAACATTGATATGTTTTTCTGAATTGTTATGTATTATCACATCCAAGCCAAGACCTTGGTTCTCAGGAGCAATCAACATAAATTCTGTTAAGACCAAAACATCCACTCTATCTTTTGATATAAAACTTTCATAATAATGACGCTCTCCAGCATTTCCAATAACGTCAACACTGCATACGTTCTCATAAAAAACAAGGGTTATTTTGGGTCTTATTCTTGTCTTAAACATTTTTATCTTATTGCTTTCCTTAGAAAAAACATGAAAATTCTGTCCCCCCACTAAAAAACTTTCCAGCTTTATTTCAATCTCCTTGTTGAAGGGCTCATCACTAGTAGGCGGATCACCCTTATCCTCAATGGGAACTATTTCAACGCTATAGTTGATATTGGAATGACCTGTTATATTTGATTTGAATTTGATTGAATTAACAGAGCCTGTCCATTTTTTACCCTCACTTATGTAAATAGGGGTGCTAAATACTATCTCCCCTGTATTTGCTGAAAACTTATCAATTGTTATGCTTGTGTCCTGTACTTTTCCTGCTTGAGTTTCCCTGTCAAATGTCTCACTGCAAAGATCAACTACTTCAAGTTCGTTTGGATTGTAATTCACTTTGTATTTGTATATGGCACTCTCTGTTGCATTATAGGCATTAAAAACAAAGTAAAATTCATTCCCCTTCTTGCAACTTATGTCGTTGTCTCCCGGCTGATTTGGAGTCGGATATGGTCCTGGCGGCTCGGTAGGTTCAGGCGTTAGAACGGGTGTATTTGTCGGAGGCGCCAAAGTGGGTGTTGATGCATCCTCTGCTGGAAACCTGTCAATTATGCCCAATATGTAACGCTTCATCAATGCGTAGTCGGTACTGTTTACGCTTCCATCTGCATTTACATCGGCTGCAACAAGTCCGTACTGCACAGGAAACTCATTTATTGCTGTCTCTTATACNNCAAAGTATATACCGTTTCATCAGTGCATAGTCAGTACTGTTTACACTCCCGTCCCCATTTACATCTCCATACCTCAAAGATGAATCCTTAGCGTTTGTCAATGTGCCGGGTGCAACAATGATAATGCCTGTCAACATAATAACAATTAATAGAGCTGAAATCTTTTTGAATGATTTTGTGCTGTTCATTTTAACCTCCCCTAAATTTCTCTATATTTTTTGGATTGAATATATATAAAAAAGCATGAAAGAACCATTAAACCGTACTTTCATACTTTATATCAAAATGTCAGAAAACTTTCTTATATTTGTATAGTTGCACGATCTTACATCACGTTTCATAATTTACCATATATTGCGTGTTACTGTCAACATAAACTTTTAATTTGAGTTTCCTATTTGAGTTTCCC
>LSQX01295048.1_pt1 | contig 10448 bp, 11 predicted proteins | sample 654561 | NCBI WGS metagenome assembly LSQX01 (sample SAMN04489861, study PRJNA283612) | anaerobic digester metagenome | isolation source: 4 biogas reactors fed with cattle manure at either 37C or 55C with and... | place: Denmark: Kongens Lyngby | collected 2014
CTTTTCACTATCCTTCGGTTGCACTGATTCTTCTTCTGTTATTATTTCAGTTCTCAAAAAATTCTTATATAATTGATCATCAAGGTCTACTCTGTCTGTAATCATGAGAAAAGTAAAGTTACCATCTATCTTTCTGTTTATTTTGTTCACAAACATCCCCATAGAATAAGATTTTCCGCTGCCCTGGGTATGCCAGAATACACCTAACTTGCCCCCAAGTTCTTTTCTATTTTTAAAGGCTTCTATGGAATTATTGATCCCCAAGAACTGATGATTCTTTGCAATTATTTTTTCTCTTTTATTCTCATAGAGGATAAAGTTTTCAATATAATCCAGTAAAGTTTCATGACTGAATAGGCCATCAATAAGGTAAGTTAGACTTGTACCGAATTTCCTAATGGATTTTCTGTCGACTATATCCTCTTCCGTCATTCTAAGCCATTCAAAGAAATGTTCATAATCGGCGGTGTAACTGCCCAACCTTGTTTCCGTACCGTTTGAAAGGACACAAAATTGATTAAAATAGAACAATTGAGGGATATCCCTTAGATAATCTTTTAAATTCTTATCATAGGCCGTCTTTAGTTTTACATCCGAGTTTTTTAATTCAATAAAAACCAAAGGCAATCCGTTTATGAATAGTATCAAGTCCGGCCTTCTGTATCCGTATTCACCTTTTATCCACATTTGTGATACCAAAGTATATTGATTTCTATAAGCATTGTTAAAGGCAATTAAACGGACAATATCCTGCTTCTTCTTTCCGTTCAATTCATATTCTACTCTTATATTGTCTTTTATTAATTTGTAATTATCATAATTTGTATCTTTCAGGTCTTTATTAGATATGTATTGTCTGAAATCTGTTACTATATCTTTTAATATATTCTCCGGAATTTGTGGGTTCACTTCCTTTAAACTTTTAAATAATATATCGGGGAGTATTACCTCCTTAATATTGTTCCTGCCTGTGCCGTCTTTTTCTATCTCTAAAATATTATCCCTCGAAAAAACCTTGTTCGGTTCAATAAAAGCATCTATAAAATCATATTTATCGGGACACAGTCTATCTATACAAGCCTTTTCTATCATATCTTCCGTTAAAATTTTTCCCACAATATCCCCCCTTTATTTTACTTCTATGGTTCCGTTCATAAGTCTGGGTAGTAGTAAGTCTCGTTGTTTGGCCAGGTTTTGGTTTTGAAGTTGTAGATTGTTTATTTTGTCCTGGATATCTACATGAATTTTGTCATAATCAATTCTTAATTTTTCTGGTGCTATGTAAAATCTTATATTATTTAGTGTTCTTTGATTCAAATGTAATACATTTGCCCCATTTGAAAAGGTGGATATATATCTAGAGATACCCCCATATCTTAGCAACGAATACATATATGATTTTTCTATCTTCAGATCATCAAGTAATATTAAATCAGCAGAAAAAACTAATTCCTCATAATGTAGTCTAGGCACCAGGCAAACTTGTCCTATAACCCTTCTGTCTTGTGTCATGTCTGTTATAGCCATTATTAAATCATTTTTCTTTATATAATGTCTGTCAGATATTTTTCCATCATAAAATCTTAACCCATCATAATTATATCCACCATAAGCATTTACTGATTTTAATGTTAGCATAGCTATACCTAAATCTTTTTCAACTTCTTTCGTAGAGTAGGATATACCTCTAACCAAGTTGCATATGTCTTCAAGTTTTACTTCTTCCCACCCCTCCGGTATTCCTTTTTCAAATCTAGTATTTTCATGGCCGGGAAATCTCATTCTGACAAACCATTCTTTATATATTTCTTCTGCTGTTTTTTCAAGTATTTCTATTCTTCTATTGTTATTTTCGATTAATTCGTCATAGGTTGAAAGAATATCTGCTATTTTTTCTTGAGTTTCTGGGTCTGGAATTTGGAACTTGAATTTCCTTATTGTCTCCAGTGTTATACTTGCCTGATTTGCCGCGCCTTGTGCACTATTTACACAATAATATTTGAAATCATCGGCTTTTAATCTGTAAAACAAAAAGTTATTGCTAAATTTTTTTTTTGGTATTATTTTTACAATGTTTTGATTTAAATACGAGTTGTTAAGGTACTTAGGTACCCTTACAATTTTACCAACTATCGATTTAGGATTGTTCAACCAGGAACCAACCGTTTGGCATAGAATATCCATTTCTTTTAATTTAAATTCCTCATATTCATCTTTTGGATCAACATAAACAATATTCTCCTTTGATATTTTCCACTCAGTAAAATCAGACACTCTAACAACTGGAACACCTTTATCCTTATAAAATGAACTCTTGAACGCAAATCCTTTTAGGGTTTTTATTTTGTCCTCTAACCTTACTTCTCTCCATCTACTCATACTCTATCACCAATTTATTTAAGTTCTTTTCTATCTTCTTTTCCAATTCCCTAGCCTCTTCGCTCAATTCCTTAAATTCATCGTTTAGATTAAATACCTCATCCCTAAATTCCTCCGCTGTCATTCCATCGTCTTCAATAACTACTCCAACATATCGTCCGGGATTTAGCGAATAGTCTTGGTCTATTATACCATCTTCTCCTTCTAGCCTTGCTACTTTACACAGTCCTACTATATCTTCATATTTGCCTTCGGGGAATCTTTCCATTAGCCAGTCTATTTGTTTTTGATAGTATTTCTTTTTATCTTCCGTCTCCGCACCGTCTCTGCTATTTTCATACTCTTTTATCAGATTATAGAATGATTCACTATCTCCTTCATATAATCGGGTAATTATACTCAGGTTTTTTATCTGTTCTTCCGAAAATTTTCTGAGTGCCCTGTCTACTTGAGTAAAAATATTTCTGGCATCTATAAACAATATTTCATCTTTATTTTTCTTCGCTCTATCGAAGAACCAAAGGGTTGCAGGTAAGGTTACTGTAATAAACATATTTGAAGGCAGTGCCACCATTTGTGATATTATTCCGTCTTTTATTAATGCCTTTCTTATTTCTTTTTCACTATGGCCCGCATCTGATGCGGAATTTGCCATTACCAGTGCTGCCCTTCCGTTTTCATTTAACGCCGTAGCAAATTGATTTATCCAGAGATAGTTTGCATTGGGTACCCTTGGATTTTTACCTTTAGTTTGCGGTATTCCATATTTGTTGAATCTCTTTTGGGTTTTTACTAAATCAAGTTCCACATTATCAACATTAAAGGGTGGATTTGCCATCACGTAATCAAAATTTTCGTATGAATCATGGGGATCCACATAATATGAATTTCCTTCTATAATATCCCCTCTAATATTGTTCAGAAATAGGTTCATTTTGGCAAGATTTGCTGTCTCCCCTGTTCTTTCTACCCCATAGGCCCTAAGATTAATGTCATTTTCGCCGTTTTCTTTTTGTCTTTTTATGTAATGAGCCGTTTGAACAAACATTCCGCCGGATCCGCATGCAGGATCCAATATCTTTCCCTCTGTTGGTCTTAATACCTCCACCATATATTGCACTACGGTTCTGGGTGTAAAAAACTCTCCCCCGCCCTGTCCTTCCGCCAGAGCAAAGTTGCCCAGAAAGTATTCATATATTTCTCCAAATATATCGGATTTTACATCAGTAGGTATATCATTAAAATTTCTAAGTAATCTGTTCAATATTTTATTATTATCTTCCCTGCTTAAATTGTGATAACTGTCTTTAGGCAGTATTCCCACTAATTCTTGTGAATGTTTTTCTATTCCTTCTATAGCTTCCTTTATTTTATTTGCTATATCCTCTTCTTCGCTTAAATTTAATAGGTAATCATATCTTGATTCATCAGGTAAGTAAAATCCGCATAGCTCCTTTGCTATATCTTCTATTCTTCTTTCCCTTCTGCCGCCTTTGAGTTTTTCATGTTCATCATTAATTTCTTTTTCGAAGGCTGCGTACTTACTGTCCGCGAATTTTAAAAATATAAGTCCGAGTATCGGTGTAGAGTATTCTGATGCTTTGAGGCCGGTATTTGCCCTCAATTCATCTGCTGTATCCCATAACCTTTTTTCTAAATCTTTTATTGTTTTGGTGTCCAAATTTATTCCCCCTGTAGCTATTTTGAAATCCTTACTCTAAATCTTCAAAAATCCCGCATATATATTCTATAAAAAACCGTTATCATAAATTTTATTTTATAATTCCTATAAAAAACTGTTATGTTGCGCATTAAGGTATGTTTAATAAGCAAAATGCGTATTTATGTATAATTATGTATACTACAATTGTTACATATTGTGGAATAATAAACAAGCGTAATTTCAATAATGATTTCAAACATATAATGAAAAACAGCCTTGGGATTGTACTGTTTAAAATCAGGTGACAAATTTGTTCTCCCTGAACCTAGCAAAAACAGCATGTACATCCCGCACTTTTCCCTTTTCTATATCCTCATATCCTTCCTGCAATTTCATTTTGATTTCCTCCAAACCCATTAAATCAGCATTTATTGAAGGTAAGGCTTTTTCAGCTCTTTCTTTAACAACAGGGTTTATTCCTAAATTTATTGTAATTGGTTTTTTCATTTTACCCACCTCCTTGTGTCGTATGTAACGTGTTTGCAGTTATATTGCCAAAAATGTCCCACGTGAAACATTTTGTCGAAACACATTTGTTAGCCTAGCCTAATTCTGTTCATAAACAACCTATAAGCCAATATGTTCAATATTATCATGTATACCAAGCCCACAATATAATATTGATTATATGTGAGATAAAGACAACCGCCCCTAACTACGGAACTGATAAGTTTTGCCGACCAGAATCCCGGGGCAAAGGAGAAGAATAATTCCCTTGCACCGTTAAAAAACAGGGCTATAATTAGGTATTGTTTCATGTGAAACATTGTCGAAAAGTATTTTGAAACTTTGTTTTCGGGTTATATGCAAAATAAAAAACGCCCCCTTTAGGGTATAAGATTTTTATTTTTCAATCTGTTCGCCCCAAGGGAGTGTTCTCTCTGATTCTTTTTCCGGTTTTGTCAGTATCAGTCTATGGTGTATGGTAATAAAGCTATATGTCTGGATCTTTTGATGGCCTTTGTCAATTCCCTTTGGTGAATTGCACAGTTGCCTGAAATCCTTCTCGGTAAAATTTTACCTCTTTCAGTTACATATTTCCGTAGTTGTTGTACGTCTTTATAATCAATATTTTTTGTTTTGTTGGCACAAAAAACACAGATTTTCCTTCGTGTTTTACGTCTTCTTCTATTATCGCTTACCACATTTTCCCTGGTTTCTAAAACCTAGACAATTATATATCCGGGTTTTTCACCTTATTATGTATAATAAGGTGGTGGTGTCACAGGATTCAACCACTCGGATCAATACTTTCGTATTAAAACCCTGTATTGCCTTGATAACCTTTTTATTATCAAGTCCTACAAGACTGTGGCTGTTAGCCACTCCTAACATTCATGTATCCCCAAAGTCTTTCAACTCAGTGTACTTTGGAGATTGATTTATATTAAAGTTAATACTAATTTACCAATCCAAGTATTTGTTTTCTATCCTTTAACCACAAACCAGGTTTTTCACCTGCCTTTCCTTCTAGTATTTTATTTATCTCACTCCATCGTCCCCATTCGGTTTTCCCGTTAAATTTTATTTTATCTTCTATCAGTTTATCTTTAATGGGTTTGGGGATTTTTTCTTTGAATCCATAGCTTCTTCTGCCTATCACCATTGCTGCACTGTTGTGTATATTCATTTTGTATTGATGTGAATATTTATATAATCCTATTATGCTTGTATATTGCGGTTTTACTTTTATCAGTTGTATTCCTTCTCTATAGCATGCTGTCTCCAGCATTGTCAGTAATTTTGAATATATGAATTGATGTTTTATTCTGGCAAATTTTCTACTTACATCTTTGTCGTCTTTAAACTTTAAATCTTCTATTGCTACTGCGCAGTTATAGGTTTCAGCTATTGATACTACCTGTTTTACTAATTCTCCACACAGGTTTTCCCTTCTGTTTGTACGCGCATATAGTAGTTCATGCTGTTTTAGGTACCAATGTTTTTTGTAGTTTCCGCTGCTGTCTATATATGTCAGTGCAAATCCGTCCTGAGATTGGGGTTTCCCTTTTTGGTTTTATCTCCCCTCGAGTATATTCTGTTATTCCTGCAATCTTTCCACTCCCCATTAGAGATTAGTCCTTTACATCTTCTTAAAAACATCTTTTTTGTTCCGAATATCACCGGTGGAACAGCACCGGTATCAATGAAACTTTTATAATAGTCGGCTCTTCTCTTTCTTTTTTCAAGTTTTTTCAGAAGTGCGTTTCTTTTCTTTTTTGATAGTTTGTCGTTTTGCAGTTGTTTCTCTATCGCCTTTACTTTTTTATTATAATTGTCATGATTTATTTTAACCAATTCTTTTTGGGATTGTATTATCTGTCTTGCGTTTTCTACCGCGTCTTTAGCTTGGCGGATATTCAGGTTGTATTTTCTTGCTGCTTCTTTCTCCAGGTCCCCTATTTTTCTGCCTTCAAGTAATCTTTTAGCCGTCATTATTCCATCTTTGAAGGGTTCTTATATCCACCCCTAATATTTTGCTTGCTTTTGATATACTGATCATTTTTTCCACATATTTCACCTCTGATATCAGTATATCAAAATTTGTATATGCTGTCTGTTAATTTTTATATGTTTGTCTAAAATTGTACATATATTCAGCAACTGCTGTTCCCTCCTGTTCTCTAAAATGGAATATCCTCATCTTCATCCATTGCCTGAAATTCGCTGATATCTATATCGACAGATGTAAAATCATTATCTTGCTTAGTAGGAACGGTTTGTTTTCCTTTGCTGCCCCAATCTAAAAATTCTACATTATCGGCTATAACCTCTGTAAAGTATCGTCTCTCTCCCGTCTGTGTTTCGTAGGTTCTGGTTTGGAGTCTTCCTTCGAGTCCTACCAACCTGCCTTTTGCAAGATAATTAGCACAGTTTTCCGCAGTTTTTCCCCATACTGCTACATTAAAAAAATCTGCCTCCTTTTCCTTGGAGTAAATCCTGTTTACCGCTATTCTGAAACTAGCTACAGCCTTTCCGTTTGCAGTAAAACGCAGTTCCGGATCCGTAGCAAGGCGCCCTATTAAAATTACCCTGTTCATCTCTTCCCCACCTTTAATATTATTCTTTATACTCTGACTATCAAATGTCTCAATACATCATCGATGATCTTCAGGTTCCTGTTCAGCTCTTTTATGACCTCCGTTCCGGAACTGAAATTTACCAGAACATAGTACCCTTCATTGACTTTGTCAATTTCATAAGCTAGTCTCCTATTACCCCATTCATCGACGTTTTCGATTGCACCTTCGGTTTCGATTATACCCCTGAGTCTTTCCAGCAATTGAGTCCTTTTTTCTTCTTCAACACTAGGTTTTAGGATATACACTAGTTCATATTTGTTCATTTTAACACCTCCCTTTGGACTGGCGGCCCTATTTTTCATAGGGCAGAGAAATGATTTTCTCACATTAAAATATTATACCATTTGATTATGTTATTTGCAAATTATACTTCGAAATTTCATGGTTTAATCCCTTGTTTAAAAACGGTGGGTCCCTTATGATTATGGCAAAATAACCAAACTTTATTCCAAAATTTATTTTTACATTTTTATATGTATATTAACTCAGATTACGGTAATCCTATAGTTAAATAGCCCCCACAACAAGATAGAATTATTATTCATTCCAATCTTCCCCTTATAACGAAGGAGAGAGTGATCACGTGATCACTCTCTATTTATTGTCATCAGGTTCTCTGTCTTCCTTTTTTGTTACCTTTCGTATTCTCTTTTCAAGTACCGGCCTGGAAAGCCAAATCTGCTTTTCACAACCCAAACATTTTATCCTGAAGTCCGCCCCTGTTCTCAAAATTTCGAACCTCTTATTTCCGCAGGGATGTTGTTTTTTTAAATCAACAATATCCCCCACATCCAATTTCATAGGCACCAAAATCACCCCGGTTTATTTGTTATTTTTTTGTTGTATTATTACGCTTTTTTCATAGGGAATTTTTATACCCGCATCGTCTAAAGCCTCTTTAAATCTCTTTCTCATCAGACGTTCCACAGCCCACTGTTCCATAGGCACGGTTTTTGCTATAATCAAAATTACAACAGCAGATTTTTCCAAATTCGATACTCCCAATACAGTTGGGCCTTCTAAAATCTTGTCATTTTCCAGCTTTAATTTTTCGCTGGCCTCCTTGAGCACATTTATGGCGCTATCAATATTCTCTTCATAGGCAATGGGTATTTCCACCAATGCCCTCATTTTCCCCGCACTTTTGTTGGTTACCCTGCTGATTTTTCCGTTCGGAATAATGTGAAGATCCCCACTAAAGTCTCTTATCTTTGTCACCCTTAGTGCCATTTCTTCCACTATACCATCTACACCGTCTACCTCTACATAATGGCCTACACCGAACTGTTCTTCAAACAATATAAAAAAACCTGTTATAATGTCCCTTACAAGACTTTGAGCTCCAAAACCCAGAGCCAACCCACCTACTCCCGCAGTTGCTATTAATCCTGTAACCTCTATTCCAAAAAATTTGATAATTGCCGTAAACGCTATGAAGTAGATAATATACTTGATCGAACTCTTCATAAGCCCTTTCATAGTGTTTACCCTCATAAAATCTATATTCAATTTCGACTTTTTTTGTCTCTCAACAAACTTGTCAATAACCGAATTGATAAGTTTAATGGTAAACCTTGCTACAACTATAACCACAATTATCTTTACCGCAATCTTCGTAATTTGGGAGAATTGTTCCGAACGTTCCAGAAAGTCCATAGTTTCCTTAAATATGTTTGTCAAAACTCCCCTGATATATTCCATAAAATTTCCCCCGCTTTGTTTTATATGCCCGTTTTCTATTACGCCCTTCTAACCTGATTCATCCGTACAAAAACATTAAGGTATGTGTTTTTTTATGGTCTCAACTACCCTTTGTGCCATCCGTTTATTCCCTTCTATTGTGGGATGTATGCCATCGATGTACAGGTCTTCCCTTCCCTTTTTATTGACAAGATCATAAAAGTCCTCAAAAAAGTCTATTGTTTCTGTCTGCTGTTTATGCCCGAAATACATGATCCAATTTCTGAGTAATACTATCCTTTTATTGATTTTCCCCGGATCGCCGGCCAGGTTAAAGTCTTGTCCCATCATGGAAGGTATAATAGGTATGGGCACGCCTATTATGGGATGTATTCTATAATGATATGCTTGATATACCATGGTGGCCAGGTTGGAATATATTACAGCATCGGGTAATTGAGAAGCTAAATCGTTTGAACCCCCCATTATCAATACATATTCCGGTTTTTCTTCTACAACCTCCCGCCCAAATCTGGATAACATTCCTGCTGTAGTATCCCCGCAGATACCTTTGTTTTTAACATCTATTTTTAAATTTTCTCCCACAATTTGTGGCCAACTGTTTTTTCTGGTCATTTTAAACCCAAATGTCAGGCTATCCCCCATACAAACAAGTTTCAATTTTTCATCCCCTTACAGATTTTTTATTTAATTATCAAACAAACATGTCAGGAATTCTTCCTTGGTGATCCTTCCCAGGTAGTCGCTGACCGGAAAATCTGCCAATGCTTTTTCTACTTCTACCTCGTCATATTTTATACCTTTCAGCCTTTCCTCCAACACTGCCACGTCTTCCTTACCAAAAAAATCACCGTATATCTTGCAATTCTCTATCAACCCTTTGGTCACTTGAAGCCTTGCTTCTACACCGCCACCGGTGAACCTTTTATAGCCCTTATAATTAAATTTGGGGGATCTGCCAAAATTCCATTCCCATGTGTTATATTTTTCATCTACCATTTTCTGTATAGCCTTTTTATCTTCATCTGTCAGTTCATGAATTTTTACAGGTTCGTTTTCATATTCGAATATATTTTTCAACAGCAATTCCCTGAATTCAAACACGTCAATATCTTCTTTCAAATAGGGCTTGATATTAGTAACTCTACTCGATACAGATTTTATACCTTTTGACTCTATTTTATCCCTTTTAACATTTAACGCCTTTGACAAAACATCCAGCTGAGAATCAAATAGAAGGGTTCCGTGATTTAATACTCTCCCCCTCGTTATACTCTGTGCTACACCTGAAAATTTCTTTCCGTCAATAGTGATATCGTTTCTTCCCGACAATTCACACGGTATTCCCAGTTTTTCCAATGCCTTCAAGACGGGAATTGTATAGGCTTTAAAATCTATTTCCCCCAATGAATCCGCTTTTATAATAAAGGAAAAATTTAAATTCCCCATATCATGGTAAACCGCTCCACCGCCTGTGACCCTGCGAACAACCTGAATATCGTTTTCCTTGACATATTCCATGTTGATCTCTTCAATGGTATTTTGATTTTTCCCTACTATTA
>LSQX01255754.1_pt2 | contig 10447 bp, 7 predicted proteins | sample 654561 | NCBI WGS metagenome assembly LSQX01 (sample SAMN04489861, study PRJNA283612) | anaerobic digester metagenome | isolation source: 4 biogas reactors fed with cattle manure at either 37C or 55C with and... | place: Denmark: Kongens Lyngby | collected 2014
GAGATATTGAATTACAAGACAAAGAAATAATAGATAAATTTTTCACTAACAACCCTTATCGCTCAGCAGAAAGTTGTTTCTCAAACTTATATGGTTGGGCCCACAAATATAAAACTCAATATGCCATTTGGCGAGACTTTCTCCTTGTTAAGTTTACAAGTGATAGAGGTGGTTGTTCATATTTAACTCCTTTTGGGAAAGGTAATCTTACATCTGCTATAGAAATTTTGGTGGATGAGTGTGGTTGCCCTGTAAAATTTGAGATGTCTGGGGTAACTAATGCAATGAAAGAAGAGATTGAAAATGCACTTCCTCGTAGATTTGAATTTACAAGACAGCGTGCTAATTATGATTATATTTATACATCAGAAAAATTGATTAATCTTTCAGGCAAGAAGCTTCAGAGCAAACGCAATCATATAAACCGTTTTAAAGCTCAACAAACAGATTGGAAATACATTTCAATAACAGAAAACCCCGGTGAAGCCGTAAGGTGTAAAGATATGTTGCAGAAATGGTATGATATAAACAAAGAATCGTCAGACGAATCTTTGGAAGATGATTTTAAAACGACATCACTTTTTTTAGACAACTTTGAGGCTATGAAGCTTAAAGCAGGAGCTATAGAAGTGAACGGTGAGATTATAGCTTTCTCAATGGGAGCACATTTAAACGAAGATACTTTTATTGTCCATGTGGAGAAAGCCTTTGCAGATATTCAAGGTGCATACCCATTAATTAATCAGCAGTTTGTGCTGAACGAGGCTTCTGAATATACTTATATCAATCGCGAAGAAGACATGGGTTATCCATCTTTACGAAAAGCCAAGTTATCGTATCGTCCCGATATATTGTTGGAGAAGTATATTGTGAAAGAAAAAAATAGATAATGATACGTTATATCACTCCTGATACAAAACATCAAATTCTTGAAATGTGGAGGGTCTGTTTCGGAGACTCGCAGCCTTATTTTGATATTTATTTTAGAGAAAAGTATAAAGATGAAAACACTTTGGCCTATTTCGTGGGCGATAAGGTTGTAGCATCTTTGCAACTTTTGCACTACAGCTTCACTTATTGCGGTACAGAGATACCTATTGCTTATATATCTGGAGCTTGCACACTTCCCGAAGAACGTAAGAAAGGATATATGGAGGCTTTGTTGAAAAGAACATTTCATGAAATAGCAAAAAGGAATATTCCTCTCTCATTATTAGTTCCAGAGGAGGATTGGTTATTGAGCTTTTACGATAGGTATGGATATGCGCAGACGTTTGATGCGGGTGCAGATATAATTTTACTTGATGAGTTGCTAAAACGACACTCCAATGACTTATCTACTGCATATAAAGAGTTTGATAGTTTGTTTAGAAATCAAGAAATGACTGTGCAGAAAACATACAACGACTTTCGGGTAGTTGTGGATGAGACTGCAGGTTATGATTTTCCCTTAAAGAAAAGTCTTGCAGGTATGGCGCGTGTAATTGATGCTAGGCTAATGCTTGAATTGTTTGCCAAACAATATCCTGAAAAAACGTTTTCTATTGAAGTAACAGATAATATACTTATAGACAATAATCTACTCTTATCTATTGATAATGGAGTTGTTTCTGATGTTAGTGTGAAACATGCTGCTCATATCCAGTTAACTATCTGTGATTTAGCGCAAGCCTTATTAGGATATCATACATCAGAAAAAGCAGCGTTGTTTAAAGGTGTTTTCCCAGAATATCACCCTCAAATTCATTTTATGATGGAGTAATATTCTCTAATTTTTAAGCTACTCAATCAATCTTATTATTTGCTCGGTAGTTTTAGTAATGTTTCTTTTGGCAATGTCCTTAAGCATGGCTTCTTTGAGTGACATTGTACTAGGTGTAGTTGAGAAGAGTGAGGCAAATCCTCGTTCCAAAAGAATTTCTTTATCTTCAACACTTCCACCTATAGCTATTACAGGAATGTTTTTTTTGCTTGCAGCATCGAGAATACCACTTGCAGCTTTGCCCATAGCTGTTTGTTTATCTAGCTTGCCTTCAGCTGTAATCACTAAGTCAGTATTTTGCAAATGTGTTTCAAAATCAACTGCCTCCAAAATCATTTCAATGCCAGGTTTTAATTGAGCATTTAAGAAAGCAACAAAACCTCCACCCAACCCTCCAGCGGCACCAGAACCTGATATCCTGTTAAGGTTTAGCCCTTTTTCTTTTTCAATTAATTGGCGAAATCTTTCCATCCCTTCGTCCAACTCTTTTATCATTTTCTCGTTTGCACCTTTTTGAGGAGCGTACACATAAGCTGCTCCATTTGGTCCAGAGAAAGAGTTATTCACATCGCATGCTATGATGAAATGTGCTTCTTTTAACTCTGGCATTACTTTCGATTCATCTATCGAGTAAATAGATTTCAGTGCATTACCAGTTCCATCTGTTTCTTTTCCATTTATATCTAAAAAACGAAAGCCCAGTGCCTTTAGCATTCCTGTGCCAGCATCATTGGTAGCGCTTCCTCCAATTCCCACAAGGAATGAGTGACAACCACGTTTCAATGCATCTTTTATTATTTCACCTGTTCCAAAAGTTGTAGTTCTTGAGGGATTTTGTTCTGTCTTATCTAAGAGGGTGAGGCCGCTGGTAATCGCCATTTCTATAACAGCTGTTTTACCTTTCTGCACCAATCCATACTTCACTTCAATGGGTTGCATTAGTGGATTGTGTGCTTTTACCTTAATCTTTTCACCACCAAGAGCACTCACCAATGTGTTCATAGTTCCTTCGCCTCCATCAGCAATGGGTAGTTTTACTATTTCACAATTTGGGATAGTTTTTTTGATGCCCTTTTCAATTGCATTAGCAACTTCTATTGATGTGAGGGAGCCCTTGAATGAATCTGGGGCAATGATTATCTTTTTCATTGTGTGTGGAAAATTCTATTTTAAGCAGCACGCATTTAAATCACAGCCATTTCTTCTTTTTAAAGAAATAAAGAATAATTAGCGACGAGAAAATCATAAGTCCAATAGAAACAGGATATCCATACTTAGTGCTCAGCTCGGGCATCAACGAGAAGTTCATACCATATATACTAGCGATAAGGGTGGGAGGCATAAAGATTACCGATACAATAGTAAATATTTTGATAATCTTGTTCTGTTCAATGTTTACATATCCCAAGAAAGTATCTTGTAAATAGTCTAATCGGTCGAAGCTGAATTTTACGTGCTCTATCAGAGAGGTAATGTCTTTAAGTATTATGTTAAGTTTGGGCTGTAGATCCGAGTGCATAAACTCGCTGCGTAACATACTTGAAACAGTTCGCTGTTTGTCAATAATATTCTCACGCAATAGCATGGTTTTTTCTTGTAGGTCTTTTATTTCTGTAAGTAAGTCTTCGTCTGCCTCTTGAATGGTGAGACTATTACTGAGGTGAGTAATTTTTTGGGTCATACTCTCAATCATGTCGGCATCAAACTCTACACGAGTTTCCAATAGTGCTATTAATACATGTGTACCTGTAGGGTAGTTTTTAGGATTTGCTGATATTTTCTTTATTGTTTCATTAAATGAACTCAGCTCTTGGCTTCTTACAGTAATAAGAATATCGTTTTTTAAGATAAACGATACTGGCTCGCTTTCGTAGTTAGAAAGAAGAAAGTTGGAGTTCACAACTATTGTATCGACTGTCTCGATATATCTTGCCGACATCTCAATTTCTATCATCTCTTCTTCTTCCTGAATGTATATCTTAAGGTAGTCTTCAAGTTCGTTTTCAACCTCTTCGTCTACATCATTTAGGTCTATCCAAAGAAAACTTTGAATGGAGTGATCTTTCAGGAAATTTAAATCTCTGCTCAAACGTATGACATTGTCTTTGTGATAAAAGAGTTTGAGTTCCGCCATTACTTGGTTGTTTTTTGGGAGTGAATGAAAATAATGCTCTCTTGTTTATTACCTCACTATGTTTATGCAATATAAGGCTCTAGCATATTGGTAATATCCTCAAATTGAGCAATTGAAAGTTGTTCGGGGCGTTTTGTGAAAATAGGATCTTGCAATACCTCGGTATTTTCTCCAATTATAGGTTTTACAGAATTGCGTAACATTTTGCGCCGTCTGTTGAAGCTTGTTTTTACGACTGTTTTAAACAGCTTCTCATTGCAATTCATAGCCGTACGATTGTTGCGAACAAGTCTAACAACTGCCGATTTTACTTTTGGTGGTGGTGTAAAAGCATCTTCGTCTACTGTGAAAAGATACTCCACATCATACCATGCTTGTAGCAAAACACTAAGTATACCGTAAATTTTGTTTCCAGGCACCGCGGCCAATCTCATAGCTACTTCTCTCTGAATCATTCCTGTACAACAGGGTATAGTGTCTCTATAATCGAGCACTTTAAAGAATATTTGGGTCGATATATTGTAGGGGTAGTTGCCAATCACACAAAAAGGGGTGTTGTATAAACGAGCTAAGTCTAGCTGTAGAAAGTCGTCCTCAATTATTCTTTCGTGTTTTAAATCAGTAAAGTTTTTTTTGAGGTAGGCTACAGAGTCTCTGTCGAGTTCTACTACTGTAAGGTCTTTTTCTTTATCAACTAAAAGTCGAGTTAGAACGCCTGTTCCAGGCCCAACCTCTAGTACAGGTAAATCGGGAAATCCATCTAGCGTATCGGCAATGCGTTTTGCAATAGAGTTATCATTTAGAAAATGTTGTCCTAGACTTTTCTTGGGTCTTACCGAATGCATAAGCTGTTTTTGTTTAATTTGAATTAAGACAAAGGTAATTATTTTATTGTAAATGTTGTGATGTACAGTTTGTAAAGTTGTAGAGAAGGTCTTATTCTTTATGTGCTTACATAGTTATACTAAGTAACCCTGCCTTTGTATTTATACATATTATAGTATATACACAAAGGCAGATAAGTTTTGATAGCTAGTAGTTTAACTTGCTATGTAACTCTATTTCTTGATAAGGAAATTGAAATCATCTTTATCTGATAGTTCCACTGTATCTTTTTCGTAATGGAAAATGCGTGCACTGCGAGAACCAATCATTTCCATTTTGTTGTTTTCTAGTTGAAGCATACAACCTTCGCGTAGTCCCACCACATAAACTTCTTTGTTGGCGTGAATAAATTCTGTAATACGTGTTTCGCGTGTTTCGCCACCATGCGTATCATTAGTATCGTCCAAGTAGTGAGGGTTTATTTGAAAAGGAACCAAATTTAAAGTGTCAAAACTTGGTGGCTCTGTAATTGGCATATCGTTGGTGGTTTTTAGTGTTGGGCAAGCAATGTTCGAACCTGCACTCCATCCAACATAAGGTGTTCCTTCTTTTACTTTCTTTACTATAGCTTCCATTAGATTGTTCTCTTGAAGCATTCTTACTAGTTGCCAAGTGTTTCCTCCACCTACCATAATTGCTTCGGCTTTCTCTACGGCTTCTATCATGTTGTCATAAGTGTGTATACCAGTTACTTTGTGCCCAACTTCAGCAAGGCGATTGTTCACTTTATCTACATACTCATCAAATGAGAATGTAACAGCTGCATAGGGTATAAACAGGCAGTTAATTGGTTTGTCACCTAAAAAATCTTTGATGTTATGTTTTGGATAGTCTAAATACGCCTCACCAGGATTGGTAGAGTTGCTGATTAATAATAGTCTCATGAAAGTTTGATTTTAAGTTTATTAATTAAATGAGTGTTTATACAAAAATAGCCAATAAAGTTGAGTTTCCTTCTTTTTGAACTGAAAATAAATTAAATTTGTTTTCTAAATTAAATATGATGGATGAATTGATAAGAAATATAAGAACAGATTTGCGTCTTGCTATGAATGGAGTTGTTTCTTCAAGCATGCGTGATAAGGGCATGGATTATAAAATGAATTTTGGCGTAGATATACCACGTATAAAAGAGATTGCAGAAAAGTATGAGTCGAATGCTGCACTAGCCAAAGAACTTTGGAAATTGGATGTGCGTGAGTTGAAGATATTGTCAACTATGCTGTACCCAATAGATGAATTTAAAGAAGAAAATGCCAATGAGTGGGCCAATGAGATACCCAATCAGGAGATAAGAGAGAATTTGTGCAGAAACTTATTGCAAGAGTTGTCTTATGCCGATGAGTTGGTGCAAAAGTGGGGTGTAGATTCAAATCAATCTTTGCGTCTGACTGGTTTTTGGCTCTATGTACGTTTGATGCTTGTAGAGGCAGATGTTTTGCAACGAATAGATACGCTACCTATAGTGGAGAAAGCACTGGTAGATGTTCACTCCCAAGATAGTTTGTTGAGTACTGCTGCACTTAATGTGTTAAAACAAGTAGTAAGGAGAGACCAAGAAGGGGCTGATAGTATAATGAAGCAATTAGAAAAGTTTTCTACTTCAGAGAAACCTGAGGAGAAGGAAATCTACAACAATTTGCAGTTTGAACTAAAAATAAGGTCCTAACCTTTAAAGTTTCTTTTTATAAAAAATACAGCAAACACTAGGTTTAGAATAAGCAATATGCCCGTGCCTGCATAGAAGAGTGCCTTCCACTCTGGAGATGTGAAGTAAAAGTACAAAGTGGCTATAGCAATCAATCCTATAAGGATATATAAAACGCGAGTAATTTTTTTCTTTTTGTTCATTATTGTTTGGCTCTTAATTAGTCTCTTACAAAAGTAGCAAAAAGATTTACTTTGCAGTGATAATAGTTTGGAATAAATGATGGGTAATCTTTTTGGTTACCCATTTTGCTTTTTAAATCACACATAGTTAGTGTCTCGTTTAATTAGGTTTAAGATTTAAGTTGTGCAAAACAGTGTGTTTATTTAATTTACAACTAAAAGTGATTCTAGCTTTTGCACAACAGATGTTTACAAGGGTTGTTTTTCCATCATTTTGAGTTTGTTTTGAATTCACTTGCTACGCTTTGAAACAATTCTAAACATTTTCCCCGCGGGGAATTCAAGTTTCAAGTCATTAAAACTCAATCCACCGTGGAGGAAATGTCTTTCCCCACATAAAAAGCCAATTCGTCACAGCTTATTGAGCATTTGCGCCACGTTTTTCCATTTGTTGAGATTTTTTAGAGATTCACTATGCTAAAACTCAAACTCACGCTGGAGAATCACCTTCTTATATCTCCCTTTTTCATTCACTGACAACTTTTTCTCTGTTTATGACGTTTTTTGTTCAGGTTCACTACAAAAGTGGTCTGTTTTATCTGTTCTGAACATTTTCACCATGGGGAATTCAATTTTCATCTCATGTTCGTCTAATTCTACGTGGTGAAAATGTTTTTTGAGTCTGGAAGATCTTTTTTCGAAGGAGTAGTGTTAAAACATTACTTTCTCTTGAAAAATAATTAATGAGAAGCTCTCTTTCCTAACAAAATAGCTTTGCAATATTCTTTGATTAAACTAAAAGTGGATTGTTGTATATATACTCCTTTCACAACAGAGGGTAAACAGACCTTTAGTTACTATGCTTAGTGTGCGTTTGTGTGTTCTTTTATCCAATTCTTTATATCAGATAATACATTGAGAGATATTGTTTGTTCAATTTTCCCATATTCATCAATCTCTCCTGTAGTGCTTTCTTGAAAAAGATGATTGAGATTTGGATATGACTTTATGACGTATTGCTTGTTGTTGGCTCTTTTTAGAGCTTTTTCTATTCCGTCTAAGTTGCTTTGGTATTCAACCTGGGTGTCGTTTTCTCCATTAATAGCCAGTACGGGTATAGATAATTTTTCGATGTGTTTTAATGGATTAATTTCAAGAAAATATCTAAACCAAGGGGATATCATCTTGGCTGTTGTCTGTTCTATAAATAATTCTTTCTGTGCTCCTTTTTGCATATCAGGAGTAAGGTTTTGCCATAGTATGCCCAAATCTTGCTTTAATTGATTGCGCTCTTCATCTGTACCTGCATATTCTGTCCATTTTAATACGTTTGCATATAAGTTGAGTGTAATATTGTCAAGATTTTCTTTTCTTTCTTCTGTAAGCTTTAGTTTATCATATTCGTGTTGATGCTGTGCTAAAACCAACTCTGTGCCAGTAACACCCAATCCCGCCATTAGTACAACAAACTTTACATCACCATTCTCTACTGCTACCATAGGGGCTATTACTCCACCTTCGCTATGCCCAATTAGTCCAATATTTGTGAGGTCAATTTCTTTTCTGGTTTTTAGATAACTAATTGCAGCTTCTACATCCTCCGCAAAATCTTTAGTTGTAGCTGTAAAATACTCGCCTTCTGATTCATCAATGCCTCTTTTGTCGTATCTTAATACTGCTATTCCTTGACGTGTTAAGTAGTCAGCTAATATCCAAAATGGTTTGTGTGCAAATATTGTTTCATCCCTATCGTTGGGTCCACTACCAGCAATAAGTATAACAGCTACAGACTTTTCTGCCTGCCTTGGTAAAGTAAGTGTGCCAGCAAGGTCAATCTTCTCTTTTGTGTTGGTAAAGGTAATCTCTTCTACATCATAGGGATAAGGTGCTGTGGGCTCTTGAGGACGCAATAACTCTATCTTTTCTGTGCGAACAAGTGTAAGCGGAAGAGACATACCGCCTTGATTAAATATGCCAGTTATTGTGTCGTTGATCAGTTTGCCTTGATAGAATGCTCCTAAATTTGCTGCAACTATTTCTAGTTGCTTGTTCTTGAAAGTTGTTTTTGTAGTAGGTATGTCAAAACCTCCTTGTGTGGGGCTGTCCATAAGAGATACATATTGTGAGTCTTGTTTATTTATATGAAACACAATTTCAAGTTCCACTCCTTGTACTTTTAAGACTCCATGCCATGTGCCAACAACTTCTTGAGAAAAAAGGCTTATTGTTGATGTTAATAATAATGCCAGCCCTATTGTAAACTTGGTAATTGGTTTCATTGTTATTGTTGTTTGATTGGGGTAATATAAACTAGGTGCTAAGATAGATATCTTTTGTCTCTTATGAGAGTAAAAAGTAGAAATAGATTGCAATCTTTGGTGACTAATACTATTTTAATAAGATGCATTGCAGGTTCATATTCTCTGTAAAACAAGTGTTTGGTGTGTTTGTTTTGGCTATTTGAGAATTTAAAGCATGTTTTAGATATCTGTTAGCTGTTTTTATTATAAGTTTGTGAATCTGTAAAAACAACAAAAAGAATATGGAAATAGAAAATATAGAAATTAGTTATCTTACCCTTGAATCATTCAGAGAGTTACTCCCTTTTATGGTAGACTCTTATAAACATATTTCAGACGAAATGTGGACGGAAGATAAAATAGAGAAATTGATAGAAATCTTCCCAGAGGGTCAAGTTGCAATACTTGTAAATGGAGAAGTGGCTGGGTGTGCTTTGTCTATCATTGTAGATTATAAAATGTTTGATACACGTCACACCTACGATATTATAACAGATAATGAAAATTTTGGCACTCATACCTCTGAAGGTGATATGCTTTATGGTATTGAAGTGTTTATACAAAAAAATTACCGTGGTTTACGTCTTGGAAGAAGACTTTATGATTATCGTAAAGAGCTTTGTGAGCAATTAAACTTGAAGGGTGTTGTATTTGGAGGGCGTATTCCTAATTATCATAGGTATTCATTAGAGTATACTCCAGAGCAGTATGTAAGTAAAGTACGTAGAAAGGAGATTCATGATACGGTATTCGACTTTCAGATGGCAAACGATTTTCACCCAGTAAAGATTGTAAAAGATTACCTCAAAGGCGATGAGGCTTCTGGAAGCTATGGTGTAATCATGGAGTGGAAGAATATCTACTACGAGAAACCAGAAGCAAAACCTATTTTTTCTCAAAAAGTTATTAGGGTAGGACTCATTCAATGGCAAATGAGATTGTATAGAAACCTAGATGACGTAATGGAACAAGTAGAGTTTTTTATTGATGCTGTTTCAGGTTATCAGTCCGATTTTGTTTTGTTTCCTGAGTTCTTCAGCGCTCCACTAATGTCAGAGTATAACCACTTGCCAGAGGCTGGAGCTATTAGAGAATTGGCAAAATACTCAGAACCAATTAAAGAAAAGTTGTCAGAGTTTGCAGTTTCATATAATATAAATATTATAACGGGAAGTATGCCTGAAATGAAAAACGGACGACTTTATAATGCTGGATATCTTTGCAGGCGAGATGGTACAACTGAGCGATACGAAAAAATACATGTAACACCTGACGAGAAGCGTGTGTGGGGATTGCAAGGTGGTGAAAAGTTTCAGACTTTCGATACAGATTGTGGTAAGATAGGCGTACTTATCTGCTATGATGTGGAGTTCCCAGAATTGAGTAGAATTATGGCAGACGATGGGATGGATATTTTGTTTGTGCCTTTCTTAACTGACACTCAAAATGCTTATTCGAGAGTTAGAAACTGTGCTCAGGCGCGTGCTATTGAAAATGAATGCTATGTTGCAATTGCTGGATCGGTAGGCAACTTGC
>LSQX01217405.1_pt1 | contig 10446 bp, 9 predicted proteins | sample 654561 | NCBI WGS metagenome assembly LSQX01 (sample SAMN04489861, study PRJNA283612) | anaerobic digester metagenome | isolation source: 4 biogas reactors fed with cattle manure at either 37C or 55C with and... | place: Denmark: Kongens Lyngby | collected 2014
CTGAATAAAAGCCAGTTTAATACAAATATGCCGGGGCATTTATGCCCCGGCATTTTAAAGGGGTATTGGAACGTGTTATTGCTGAATATAATGTAATGCTTCTCCATCAAGAACCACTTCATCCTTTTGGTTATAACATTTGGTTGCCAGCTTTAACATACGTTTGTCTTCCAGTTTATCGATGATAGATACTTCAGCGGTGATAGTATCACCCACATATACCGGCTTTTTAAAGCGTATATTCTGCTGTGCATAGACATGCCCTAAAGCCAGTTTACTGATGGTGGCAGATATAAAGCCCAGTACATAAACACCTGGAGCAATAATATTGCCAAAGCGTGTCCTCTTGCTATATTCACTGTCCAGATGCATAGGATTCATGTCACCGGTTATACCACACCAGAATACCACATCTGAGTCAGTGACAGTTTTGGCAAACCTTGCAACATCACCGATCTTAAAATCATCCCATTGTTTTACATCTTTGCTGTAATCCATTACTACTAACCCCTGCCTTTGCATTTTTATTTAAAATCATTGTGCCCGAATAAGTTAAATAGAATTACAGTTTTAATTCATATAAAGATTCAAACTGGTCTTTAAGCTCAGTTCTGAAATCAGGATGAGCGATCTCTATCAAGCGGCGGGCTCTTTCCACAATACTCTGGCCGCGCAGATGAGCTGTACCGAATTCAGTGACCACATAGTCCACATCGTTTCTGCTGGTACTTACTGCATCACCAGGATTAAATGTGGCTACAATTCTTGATATAGTACCCTTTTTAGCTGTTGCAGGCATGGCAATAATAGATTTACCGCCTTTAGACCAGGTTGCACCACGGACAAAGTCTACCTGCCCGCCGATTCCGCTGAATTGTTTTGCATTGATGGTCTCGGCGCAAACCTGTCCCTGCAGATCTACTGACAAAGCAGAGTTCACAGAGAACATACGGTCATTCATACTGATTACATGGGCATTGTTAACATAATCTACCGGACGGAACTCAACCATGGAATTTTCATGAAGCCATTCATACAATTCAGTGGTGCCGGATGCAAAAGTAGCAATTGCTTTATTAGGATGCAGGTTTTTGCGTTTGCCGTTGATCACTCCTAATTGCATCAGTTCCATCGCTCCATCAGAAATCAATTCAGTATGAACACCCAGATCATTTTTTTCAGTTAAAAAGCCCATGATGGCATTGGGAATCGCACCCATCCCCAGCTGCAGGCAGGCTCCATCAACAACCAGTTCAGCAATATTTTTGCCTATGGCCGATTCCACTTCACCGATGGATGGTTTTTCCATAACCCATAAAGGCCGGTCACTGGGAATGAAGTAATCGATATCCCTAACATGAATAAGTGTATCACCCATGGTTCTGGGCATTTTAGTATTCACTTCAGCGATAACCAGCTTGGCAGCATCTACCGCAGCGCGTTCATAGTCTACTGAGATCCCAAAGGAACAGTAGCCAAAACGATCCGGGGGAGATACGTGTATAATGGCTGCATCAATGGGGATGATCCCGCGTCTGAAAGCACCGGGGGCATCTGAAAAGTGCATAGGCACAAAAGGTGCTCTTCCTTCCTGAACAGCTTTGCGGGTATTTTTACCGGCAAACACAGTAATATGATTAACACATGCCGGATCAACATCATCCTGGCAATATAACCCGGGCCCCATAGCCAGACCGTGGATAAAGGATACACCGGTGAATTCTTTTTCACGTTTCAATAAAGCTTCAGCAAATAGCTGTGGTTCACCAGTTGCATGACCATATGAAATTTGATAGCCGTTTTTTATTTTTGTAACTGCTTCATCCGCCGTTACAATTCTCGATTGATAATAATCTTTCCAGTTCATAATCACATCTCCTAATGCATAATGATATTTGTTTATACTATTGCCTGTACCCGTATACTACAGGCATAAATAACCACCATCAATATTGACTAGCTGGCCGGTCATATAACTGGAGGCATTAGAAGCGAGAAACACTACTGCGCCAGTTAATTCTTCAGGTTCACACCATCTTCCCATCGGAATACGACTGGTCAGTTCGTCATATACCTGTTTGTCTTCTATTAATTTTGTATTTAATTCTGTTGCAACGTAACCCGGGGCAATAGCATTTACATTGATATTATAGGGTGCCCACTCCAGGGCTAAAACTTTCGTAAATTGTGCAACAGCACCCTTGCTGGCAGTATAGGGCCCCCGATTGGGCTGAGCTACGGTAGCCAGTAATGAGGCAATATTGATAACTTTACCGCTGCCTTTTTGTACTAATATTCTGCCCACTTCCCGGGAACATAAGAATACGCCTTTTAAATTGACCCTTATTACTGCATCCCAGTCTTCTTCGCTCATTTCTATACAGGGATCGCGTCTTTGGATACCGGCATTGTTGACCAGGATATCTACTGTCCCAAATTTTTCAACGGTGGCATCCACCATATTTTTTACGGAAGCAGCATCTCCCACGTCGACCTTTACCGGCAAAGCTTTTCTTCCCATTTGCTCAATCAATCCGGCAGTATCTGCAGCAGCCCCAAAATCTATATCTGCTACTGTCACATCTGCTCCGGCTTCAGCTAATCCTTTGGCCATAGCAGCGCCCAAGCCACGTCCGGCGCCGGTTACTATGGCAACTTTTCCATCTAAACGGAACATGTCCATATAATTTTCCTCCTACAACATAAGACTATTAGCGCATCAGGTTGACCAACCACATAACTGATATGGGAAAGTATGTGGTTATTAATAACACTGGTATACAGCAGGCGATAAACCCAAGTATTGGTTTCAGCAACTTATCCATGGTTAACCCGCTGATGCGGCAGGCAACAAACAAGTTACAGGCAAAGGGCGGAGTGATCATACCAATTTCCAGGTTGAGCAGCATAACTGCACCAAAGTGGATGGGATCAATGCCAAAAGCCTGAGCAGCAGGGATCAAAATCGGTCCCAAGAGCAGAATACTGGTATTGGTTTCCATAAACATGCCAACCAAAATCAAAACAACATTAACGATCAACAGGAACATAGCAGGACTGTCAGTTACACCCAGCATAAACTGGGATAAAGCTGCACCGGCACCGGCAAAGGTAAACATCTTGGTAGCTACACCTGCAAATGCGATCAGCAAGCAAATACCTGCACTGGTTATTGCACTCTTTTTAGTTAAAGCTATTAGTCCCATATTGTCTTTATCTTTAAATAACAAAGGATAAATTACCCAGCCGGCAAAAAAACCGTAAAATACTGCTACAGCACCGGCTTCAGTAGGAGTAAGGATACCGCCGTAAACACCTACGAAAATAATCAGCGGCATTAAAATAGCAACGATGGCACGGGGTGATTTGCTGCCTACGTCTTTGGCATAGCTTTTAATTGTAAAAGGTTCTTCCGGAAGGATTTCCTGCTTCGCAAAGAAGATGCGGTTATAAATTACATAAACTAATACAATCATGATTCCGGCCATTGCCGTTGACAACCATACTTCGGCGACTGGTACGGCAGCAGTCATAGCATATACGATACCAGGAATGCTTGGGGGAATCAGAATGCCAATAAAGCCTGATGCCGCCACCAACGCAGTAGCATATCTTTTTTCATAACCGGCTTTTAACATTTCCGGAACCATCATACTTCCTATTGCACTTACAGTTGCCACTGAAGAACCGGAAATGGTTCCAAACAAAGCCGAAGTTACAACAACTGTTGCGCCAACACTTCCTCTGATGCGGCCCAGTATAGCTCTTACCCAGCTCATGAGAGCCCGGGAAATACCGCCCAGGGTCATCAAGTCACCAGCATAAATAAAGGCTGGTATGGCCAGATAAGGAAAGGAATCAAGGGATCCGAAAATGGCAGTTGGTATACTGCTGATATCCTGTCCGCCAACCACCATGCTCAGCATGGCACCCATGCCTGCTGCAAAGGGAATCGGCACGCGAAGGCAGGCCAGCGCAATAAATGCGACCATAAATATTACTATAAGGAGCATGCGCAGTCTCCTCCTTCCTCAGGATCCTCATATCCGGTCTTGCCATAACCATTGAGATTCAAGACGACATTCAAAAGACTGTGAATAATCATCATTATCAAACCCAAAAGCATAAAGCCAGTGACGATCCACATCGGTACCTGTGCCGCCGGGGAAACCATACTGTAATTAAACTGGTCAGCGACCAGTAAATAAGTCTGATATACAACCATGCTTAAAAAGAAGGCTGCCAGTAAATCTCTCGCGGCATTAGCGATCTTTATTATCTGAGCATGTTTTTGGGGATTAGTGTTTTTTACTTTTTCAAGCATTATTTCTATAAAATTAATTTCAATGTGTTCACGTTCCATTGTGGCTATAGCACCACCCAGATAGGAGGAAGCTATAAAGGCATACCGTATTATTTCTTCTGACCATGGCAGGGGGCTTTCCAGGAAATACCTGAAAATTACCTGTACAAACATTAAAGTAAGCATAGCCAGGAAGATGGGGACGGTAATGGCATATTCAATGGAGCCTAGGAAATTGTTAAACTTATTAAGTGTTGATGCCATAATTCTTTTCCTCTCCTGTCATCAATATCCAAAAAATCAACATTTAGAGCAGGAATGGGCGTTTACCAGTCAGTAAACGCCCATTCTAACGCCTGCTTAAACCGGTAAGCTAAAATTATTCTCCAGCTCTGAGTCTGTCCATAACATCTTTGCCATACAGTTCATCATTCTTAGGATCGTTCATGATATTTTTTCCAATTTCCTGAGCTCTGGCAATCAGCTCCGGACTAGGTTCAATAATTTCTACGCCTTTTTCTTCCATGTTTTGGTAGAACTCAGCAACATCAGCACGGTTTCTTTCTAACTGAGCGGCACAGTATTTTTCAGCTTCTTCGGCAATAATGTTTTGTTGTTCTTCACTGAGTTTATTCCAGGTTTTTTCACTGATGATCAATACGGTTCCGCTGTAAATATGCTGCAGTTTAGTCATATAAGGCTGGAACTGATAGTATCCATAGGAATAGGTCAGGATCGCTCCATTGTCTTGTCCGTCGATGGTCTTCTGCTGCAGAGCAGTAGGAAGTTCGGTAACTGCCATCGGCGTGGGAAGAGCTCCCAATTGTTTAAAGAATTCAATATACATCGGAATTTCAGGAACTCTTATTTTCAACCCTTCCAGATCATTTGCTCCGGAAATAGGATGCTTTGAGTTGGTCAGCGCACGATAATCGTTTTCACCCCAACCCAGAACGATAATACCTTTTTCAGCCAGTCTTTTTTCTATAACTTCGCCCATCCAGCCATTCAGATAACGGGCATCTACATCGTCATAATCTTTGAACAGGAATGGAAGCTGGGTGAATCCCAAATCCGGGAATAAAGCTGCCAGTCCTACGTCAGAGGTCATTTCCATATCCAGGTCGCCGCGCATAACTGATTCAGTCATTTGGCGCTCTCCGCCATGGACCCCGGCAAATTCAGGGGAAATGATTACTGATCCATTAGTTCTTTCTTTAACAGCATTGATAAAGTCTTCTGAAACTGTTGCATAGGAGTGTTCCGGTGAGGAAGTTGCTCCCCAGTGAAGTGTGATCGCTTCAGCTGGTGCTTTATCTCCATTATCAGCCGGTGCGGGTTCTTTGTCGCCGCCGCCGCAGCCAACTACTGCAAAAGCAAATGCCATAACCAGTATCAGAGCAATAAATTTCTTAACTTGTTTTTTCAATTTCAATACCCCTTCCTTAAATTAAGTCGTTTATGGAGACCCTACTTATTTAGTTTCATCCCACCTCCTAAGTACAGGGTTATTAGGAATATTGCAGCATTAAATCTTTGTTTTTACCGGTTAAGCACCTTTGTCCGCAGATGATTCGAAAGCAATCAGTGCTGCTCCCAAAGCGCCGGTCAGTTGAGATCTGGGTGCCACAATAATTGGTACTTTAAGCTCTTTTTCCATGGCTTTAACAACGCCAATGTTCTTTGCTACGCCCCCGGTCATAACCACCTGGGGTGTTAAACCCACCCGACCGGTCAAACCGGCAACTCTTCGGGCTACAGATTGGTGGATCCCTGCAACTATATCAGGAATATGCTTGCCCGCTGCCAACTGGGATATTACCTCTGATTCAGCGAACACCGTACAAGTACTGCTGATGGGTACTATGTTTTCGGCTTGTTCCCCCAGTTCTCCCAATCGACTTACATCAATCTCCAAAACTCTAGCCATAACTTCCAGGAAGCGCCCGGTTCCGGCAGCACACTTTTCATTCATTACAAAGTTGCTTACATAGCCCTGGTTATCCAGTTTTATAACCTTGGCATCCTGCCCGCCGATATCTATAATGGTTCTGGCATTCGGTACCAGGAAATGAACTCCTTTCGCATGACAGGTTATCTCACTGATCTGTTCATCGGCATCAGGGAAAGTCATCCTGCCATAACCGGTGACTACCAGTTTACTGATATCGCTTCGTTCAATACCTGCCGCACTCAAAGTTTCCTGCAGAGCTCTTGAAGGTCCAGATGTGCCGGTACCTACTGGTACTACTGTTTCGGCTATGATCTCTTTTCCATCTTTTAAAATCAATACTTTCGATGAAGCAGAACCGATGTCAACTCCCATGGTTAACAATCCAATTTCCTCCCTAATATAAAATTTCTTCAGACTTGTTTTTACTTGTATTTGCTGAATACTATTCTTTAATGTTTATTGCAAGGATTGTACCAACAGTTTTTCTTTTTATAAATCACCTGTAATTCACGCTTTCGCGGTCTTTACAACAAGTTCATTTACTGTTTTTTATCTCTTGGTCGATGCATCCATGCATCATACTGGTTAATTCGCATCATGTGAGATTATCTTCCCTGCAGTATCTCGGAAAAAGCCTGCAGGCGAGTTCTCACCTGTTCAACTGTATCCATCTGCTGCTCAATTTCCACATGCAGCAAAGGGATCCCGGCTTCCTCTGCATCAACTTTGATGTATGGATAATCATATTCTTCGGGATCACAGAATTTCATCATCATCACTACAATCCCATCAGCCTGGTTTTCTTTTACCAGATCTTTTATTATGGTTCCCCGAAGCTTGACCGGGTCATGCACAGTTGCACATCCTTCAAAATCAGCAAATCGTTTTGCCAGCCGCAGATAAGAATCAGCATCATCCTGATAAGCAGTTCTGAATTGGCGGGAACCTTGTGCCAGATCATCGGCTACTACTGCCATGCCAAACTCAGCCATTATATGCAGGATGGAGACCGGCTCTGTCATAATACCTGTCACTACTACCTTTTTCCCCTGCCATTCATGAGCAGGTATAGATTGCAGTTCAGCTATCAATTGTTCAAGCCACTCACTGTGTTTCTCCCTGGGCACAAAGAAGGAGGACTTGATCACCATATGTCTGTAATATGGAGTAATAATATCCAGATGCTGATTAGCTGCTGCAAAAAATCGGTTCATCAGTTCCCGGTGTCGGCTGAAAACGCTGATGCTATTCTGCAAAGCTTCCGATGTAATGTCCTGACCTGATATTTCACTTAAGCTTTGTCCTACTTGTCTATATTCATCTGCCAGGTATTCAATGCCGGCATTTATTTTACGATGATCCGGCAATACCAAGCCTATAACCGGAACTTCGGGGTTGGTTTCTTTTAATAACAACGGTATACAGCGCATTGTATCACAGGTATTAGGTGATACATATGCATCAATGTCCTTGTATACTCCATTTAGAGAAAACTCCATGACTGCTTTCATAATCGAGCAGCAGAATGTCTGTAAATATTCACTGGCTTTGGAAATAGTCGTTTGTCCGCCCCACAATCCTACCGGCAGCATTCCGGCAGCATGGATCAGTTCTTCTGCTCCTGAACTATGAATAGGCAGACAGCCTACCACTTTTCCTCCGGTTTCTTCTTTCCATTCCTGCACAACTTTGCCGGGATGGTTAGCAGCCCATTCGAACCTATCTAATAATTCATTCATATTTTTCATACCTATTTACCTCCTGAAGCAGCTGCTGCCCTGCGCTGATCGATGATCTCATAAAGGGCTTGCACCCTGGTTTCATACTGAGCTTCGGAAAAAGCGCGGGGGTCATTCTGATCTCCATCGACCACTACTGTAGGTACACCTGTAACTTCAGTAATTTTCCTTGACATCGCATACTGGGCAAAGTCCTGGGCTTTACAGCTGCGATTGGAATGGAATATTACACCGTCAATATCCAGTTCCTTGATCAGCCGGGTCATATTTTTCACCCGGTAATCGAAATTCCTGTTGATAAAAATAGAGGTATAGGCCTTGGCCAGGCTTCTTAAATCATGGGTATCATAAGGCAACACCCAGTTATCCGGGTATGTGGATCCTACCATGCAGGCTCCATAGTTTTTTAAAGATCTCATCATAGCTTTAAGATTGAACCAGAAAGGAATACCATCCCAGAGTATGCGGTATTTTTCATTTTCCAGGTATCCTTCTCCCCGGGCAGCTTTTTCTGCCAGTTCATCTCTAAGCAAAGTAAAAAATTCAACTGCTTTTTCGTTGCCCCGCATACATACGATCAAAGCCATATAGTTAAAAAAGTCTATGCCGTTAAAAGGACATGGGTGATTGCGCCCAAAATCTGCGCATTCTTTCCAGAGCAGTGATGCCTTATTGGAAAGCTCCATAGACTCATGAAAGCGCTCATAATTAAAAGGTTTTCCGGTGATCTCTTCCAGTTGGGAAATCAAATGTTTAAATTGTCCTACCATAAAATCTACCGCATGTTCATCCACTTCATCATCATGGCTGAAAGGCATGTCGATCATAAGAAGCGGAACATTTAGGCGGCGTGACAGTATTTCGTACCATTTGGTCACGGTATTGCAGATATTATTACAGCATACCAGCAGATCAGGGACTGGAAGTTTTCCAGCTACACAATCCCCGGCCTCAACATAGCCCAGATTGGTTCTGGCATATGAGCAGATGTCAGTTGAATAGCCCATGGATTCTGCGATTTCCATCATTTCCATGGAGCCTTTTTTAGCTGCGATAGCTGCCGCGTGGTTTTCCGGATATATCGTAATAATGTCCATTGCTTCCAGAAACTCCCGGGGAGCAATAGAGGTAACCCAGGCAACCAGTTTGCCTTCTTCCTTGGCCCGAAGAGCTTCTGCATAATATTCTGCCTGTAAAGTTTTAACAGCGTCTTTGGCTAATACTTTAGTCATTAATTCTCCTCCTCCTGGGACCTGTTAATGCCGAAACATTAAGCTTAAATTAGGCAAGGGCCGGGATAATCCGTTCATTACTGCGTCTAATCTGCCAAATATAGTTTATAAAACCGGCCCAATCCCTAAAACAAATTACTTGGTAAAGAGTTATGCTTCCACTTTGATCAAAATGGAGTCTCCCTGAGTCAGTCCGCCACAGATTCCCATAACTCCGTATCCGCCGCCCCGGCGTGTGAGCTCATGGATCATGGTCAGCACGATTCTTGCACCACTGGCGCAGTTGGCATGGCCTGTTGCAATAGCACTGCCGTTAACATTCAGTTTATTCTTGATATCCTGGTATTTATCTTCATCACCATCGGCTAATATTTTAGAACTAACCAGCGGTACACAGGCAAATGCTTCATTGATTTCGACGATATCCATATCATCTATAGTCAGGGCAGCATCAGCAAGGCATTTCTTAATGGCTACAGCTGGTGCGATGGGGAGTTTTCTGGGATCAGCACCGGTAGTTACAGTACCCACAACTGTTGCCAGAGGTTTAACTCCCAATTCTTCAGCCTTGGCACGGGTAGTTACAATCAGTGCAGTTGCTCCATCATTAAGTCCAGGTGCATTTCCGGCAGTTATGCCGCCAATATTATTGAAAACAGGAGGCAGCTTAGCCAGTTTTTCCAGGGTGGAATCAGCTCTGTACTGTTCGTCAATATCCAGAACTTTTATGCTGCCGTCTTTTTGTTTGAATTCCCAGGGTTTAATTTCATCTTTGAATTTTCCGGTTTTCCAGGCTTCACCATATTTTTGATGGCTGCCCAGTGCCCATTCATCCTGCTCCTGACGGCTTATGCCATATTCTACTGCTACTTCTCCTGAATCAACTGAAACCGGATTGTAACGTACATATCCCAGCGGGAACAGCGGATCAACCATTTCCAGGGCACCAATTTTATTGCCTTTGAATCTCATGTTGCGAAGCAAGAAAGGAACCGAAGAAAAATGTGTAGCTCCGCCACATAAAACAATTTCTGCATCTCCTGCTTTGATAGCGCGAATTGCATACATTAATGCGGAACTTCCTGATACACATGCTTTGTCTATAGTGCAGCAGGGTGTTTCAGGAGGCATTCCGGCTTCCAGCAAACTTTGTCTGCCTATTACCGGTGTAAATACATCATCGGTATTGGAAGTGTCGCCACATCCCCACCATACTTC
>LSQX01076776.1_pt1 | contig 10443 bp, 11 predicted proteins | sample 654561 | NCBI WGS metagenome assembly LSQX01 (sample SAMN04489861, study PRJNA283612) | anaerobic digester metagenome | isolation source: 4 biogas reactors fed with cattle manure at either 37C or 55C with and... | place: Denmark: Kongens Lyngby | collected 2014
ACCTATGGTTGCACTCACGGCTTTACCTGCTACTAAAAACATACACAAATCTGTACATTCTAGAGTTCGCTGAACTCTAAGAATGTTTTTTGCGATGTTCGATCTTTCAGTAGCAGATCCACCTCCTTTTTTCTTGGATTTGTATTTTCAAGAAAGTGATCGTTGCTCTCTCTTTTTAAGTTTTAGTACTGTTCACGCGTGTAGTACCTCCTGTTCTTTGGGTTTCGACAAGCCGGTGTCTTATCGTCTTTGTCCCACCTTTGCAAAGTCTTAACCGTCACTCCGAGCATCGCAGCAAATTCTTTTGGTTTATATATGTTTTTCATGCGTCTACTGAAGTAAATGGTTTATTTAACCGTTGGGGTGCTCCTTTGAATTTATAATGGCCAGTCCCGCGAGCGCGGCCGCTCCCGGTTCTTGCCACGGTTCTTCAACGATATATACTTGGCGGTTGGCGGCTTCTTTCTGAAACGCTTCATATTCGATATAAAGTTCGGCGGCCCCCTTGGAGGGTTGAAGAATCGCCGAGGCTTGTTTTCCGAAAGCAGATTGCTTCGTGCCAAAAGACGAAACCGCCTTAGCTAAAGTTTTCCAATCGTCCGCGGTATTCGTAGCTCCCACCCCCAACATGGCTATTGCGAGAGGGTGGTTCGCCAAAAAGCGGGCGAGTTTATTTTCGTCTTCCCAACGTCTTGCCACGCCGGAGAGCAAGTACGCCGCTGGAATGCCAACGAAAAGTCTACCTCCTAAATTCCCAGCCAGCTTTTCCATGGTTTGCGGTCTTGCGTCGGGGCGATTAGTGTTATCTCTTGCCCCCGTACCCCACGTCAAGCCCACGGTGCCGGCTGTAATCAACGGCAAAAGCCCTGGATATTTTTTGAAAATTGCGTCTAAGCCTGTGGCATTAAATTCGGGCAAGTGATCCAAATACGTCCCGTAAAGCGTATGCAGGGCAATCATTGCTGGTGCGGTGAGTCTCCGTCTAGAAAACACCGTTCTTTTCTTCTCACTTGCAAACTTTATCATCCGGGGAAGTAAATACGGACGAAGGGCAGAACGCTTCTCTAAATAAGGAATTAAAGCCTTCACCAAATCATTAATGATTTCGCCATCGAAGGGGTGGAAGTCACTGACATTGGCAGGTTCTTTTCGGCGTTGAATCAATTCGGCAAATTCTTCGGGTTTGAGTAATACGCCAAGCGCGGTCAACGTTGTCAAAACATCGGATAAGGGATGTGACCCCATCTGGTCAAGCAATGTGTTGGAAAAAGGTTCTTCCTGTTTCTTCATTATACCAAGTTCTTCCATCAAAAGCGAGGCCATATGAGTAGCCTTGGGCGAAAGAGGAGTCGCGGGAATGTCCTTTACAATGTCGGATTCTTTTTTAATCCCCGCGCTTGCCACCTTCGCCAACACTTTAGCTGTACGATCAGCCCCAACCCAAACAAAGGAAATGTCAAAAAATCGGGGGTTGGGATTAATGGCGTACACTTGTCGGCCGTCAGGCAAAATTTCGCACATGTGTTTTTTCAGGTGCACGCAGTATTGGTTTCGCTTATATGCTTTGTTCCCACAAATGGAACAAACATCAAATTTCACTTTGCAACCCATTGACACGTCCCAAAGTTTCCCTTTATCTGCATCCGAGGCGATATTGGGAGCTTTGCTTCTGTCCAACCGTACAATGAGTTCCACTCGATGCATTCGCGGGTTAAAATGAGCTAAAAGAATTTTCCCGCTTGCTTTTTGGGGATCTTTATTCTTGTGGTGCACGTAAGCACACCCGAACGTTTCAAATGTTTTGTAAGACTGGAGAATATCTTTTTCATGGAAATAATCTCCGTTTACATTGGGTCCCCAAATTTCACCCGATCCCAACGCTGTTAGCAAAAGATACACGTAGTTGGGATCAGAGCGAATGTTCTCCGCAATAAAGCGTTGTATTTCCGGCGAAAGTTCCGATGCGGTCTTTGTTAGTGTAACCGAAGGAGAAACTTCTTCAATTGTGCATTCTTCGAATTGTTGCTGAAATAGCACTTGTTTAATCAACGCGCACCACCCTTTCGGTTACAATTGCATCCGTTCAAGTTCGTCGTTTACGCGCCGCCGTACCAAGGTTCTAAACGCAAAGTCGTCTACCGGTGTTGGCGCCAGGTCGCGCAATTTGTTAACGTGCGCTTCAATGTCTTCTGGCCTTGGATTTTCTACGCCTTGCGCCCTTAAATAGTCGCCGTAATCTTTGCCAGCACGAATGAGAAGCATTTCTTGTTCCAACGGAGATTTCGTACGTTGACGCATGAGTTCTTCTATCCGCGCGTTCCTCGAAGCAACTTCCCGCTCTCGGTCAAGTACGGCGTCGGACAGATTTACAATGCCCTTAGAGGCTTCCATGAGTGGCGTACGAATTGCCTCGGCGATTTGTCTCAAACGTTGCTGGTCGGTGCGCGAACGACTGGATTCGACGTCGGCCAAATTGCTCACCATTTGCAGGCCGAACAATTGATCCCCGCCTTGATACGTAGTGGCGTCCAACATACTCTTTACGACAATAGGATGCTTTGCAGTCGATGGATTAAAATCCACTATCACATCAAAGTGTTCTCTGGCAAGAGCGTTGCCCTCATACTCCGGGTAACGGTTCGTGAAATTTTGCCAATATTTATCGGGCCTACGTTCGCGTTTGTCAATGATTTTGTTAACCAAATGACCGCCTAGCGCACTTGCACCTCCGATAACCATCGGTATTGTGGCTGCAGAAATATAGGGCTTTGCCGCCCGAGCGACACCAGCAGCCGTCCTTAACGCGGAGCGCAGTATGTTTCTGTTGCTTGCCTCTTTTGTTAACCGCAAGGACTCGCCCTCCTGTTCCATTTTCATTTTTTCTTGATGATACTTCCAAGCGAGCATAGCGGCAATGGCGCCGCCACCCACAATGGAGAGATTTCGCATAGAGCGCATGGTCTTTTTCGTGCTGTCGGATAAGGCTTTTGAATCAAAATTTTTAAAAAAATCCCGTCCCTCTCTTGCGAATTCCCCTAGTTCAGAACTGGCATCTTGCAAGGAACTAAGCCCGACATCTAGTTTCCCCAAGCGACGAGAAAGGAATTTCTTGGCTTGGTCCCGGCCCACATGATATTTGCCGGAATAATAATCCTTTGCCATTTTCGCGGATCGAACAGCTTGTGTAAAGTCGGAGGGAGCGATTGCTTCTTTGACCATTTTTTTGGTCACATCGCCACCACCTTTAATTTTCTTTTACGATTTCTTGCAGAAGTTCTTGGGCCTCTTCTTCCCCTAGCTCATCTACGAGCGCAGCGAGATAAGCGAGTTCTTCGTTTTCCCGCTCTTCTTCGGCTGCGGCAACGTTTTGCGCCAATTCGGGGTTTTGGGCAGCCTCTTCAAGAAGCTCTTCTACTTCTTCATCGCTGAGTTCATCAATTATTTGTTCGATGGCTGCAACCTTTTCCAACTCCTCGCAATGACTAAAGAGGAGTTCGCCTAAATATTCAGGGGTAAGTCCAGTATATTCGGCTATCTTAACAATGGCGTCTTCAAATTCGGCGTCTTTGGCAATCTTCTCCAGCCCTTGGTCGAAAAGGTACTCTAGTTCTTCTTTAGATATACCCGCGAACTTTTCCATCGTATCTCCCTCATTTCTTGTTTTGTATCGTCTGGCCGCCAAGCGCTTGCCGGCAGCGGCAGAACCAATGCCAATGCTCGCTGCCGCGCTCGCCAGAAGTGCATTTCTCAACAAGGGGGGTAAATCTCGAAAATGTGTGCTCAAATTGTCACCCCCATAATGTCGCGACAGGGACGTCCCTGTCGCGACTTACTTTCTTATTCCAGCCCTAAATCGCTAGCAACCTTTTCCAGTCCTTGAGCAACGATGTATTCAATTTCTTCGTCGGTCAAGTCGACGCCAGCTGTTTTTTCCCGATTGGTTTTCCGCTTCTTCAGACCATAGGCGGTCCCAGCTCCAATTCCAGCGGCGGCACCAAGACCAAGACCTAATCTAACCTTTGGATTAGCCCATAAAGCCGAACCACCACTGCGGATTTTGCCTAAAGCTTCTGCAAGGCGTAGGCGAGCTTCGGCTCCAAAGCCTGCTCCGTCGAGTCTTCTTTGATCAGCCAAGCTGGCGACTTTTTCTAAGCCTTGAGCAATAATGTATTCGATTTCTTCATCGGTGAAATTGAGACCGGCAGATTTTTCTAAATTCTTCCGTCTCTTCAAGGCGTACGCGCCTCCAGCCGCAAGGCCGGCGGCTGCAGCTCCGATTCCAACCCCGAGTCTAGCTTTTGGATTGGCCCACAAGGCGCGAGCTGCTCCGCCAGCTTTACCAGCTCCGCCCCGAATGGCTCCGCCAGCTCTCCGGGCCCCACCCTTTGCGGATTGCCAGGCGCGGGATGCCTGGTTTTTCGCCGCATCAAGAAAACCACCGTCTGCTGCAATCTTCTCTAGTCCTTGCTCGAAGATGTATTCAATTTCCTCATCGCTAAGATATGCGGAGGCGGTTTTCTCTACACCCTCTTCAGCCATTGCTTCCGCTAACTCTGCTTCGGCTGCTGCTCTGAGCAAAAGGTCACGCCTAGCTTCTTGGAGTTCTTCAACGAGTTGAAGCTTCTCTTCGTTACCCAATTCATCATCGTCTTGGGCTTCGTTTGTTTGTTCGTGAAGCGCCACGGCTTCTTGACCAATTTGCACTAGCTGGTTGAGGTCTTCAGGAGACATGTCATAAGCCTCTGCCACTTTTTCGAAAGCATCATACAAAATTTCGGTTTCTTGTTCCTCGGCGATCTTTTCGAGTCCTTGCTCGAAAAGATACTCCAAATCGTCTTCTGTCAAATCATTATCATGGGCAAATTTTAAAAGCTCGTTCATTTGATGTACCTCCATTTTTTTAGTATTTAGCCAATATAGCCGTGATTTCCGGGCTGCATGCGCCTGGGAAGGTTTTTGGTTGTAAATGAATTAGGTAAAGGGTCGTTGCTCAAAATTCGCGCTTTCGCTCCTTTGGCTTTCGTTCCAATGTCTTTGGCTTCCATGTATAGGAACCCCGTTTTCAAAGCTTTACCAGGCACTTTCTTAACTCCAGAAATCAACCTCCTAACCGAAGCGACTTTTTCCAAATCGGTTAAACAAACTTCCTTTTCGGTCAACATTTTACCATACGCAGCGACCTTTTGCAAAAGTTCATCCGTGTCGTCAACAAGAAAATTGCCTTCGGGTATGATGACGTTGTCATAGTTGACGCGAGCAAGCTCGCATGCCGCCTTCAGGAGTTCTTCGGGTCCACCCACCTTGCGAACGGAGATAAACACCGTTTCTGGGCCGTGTTCGTGCATGCGGTGGATCAACCGTTTTAAAATCCCAGGACGTTCTTCCATGGTTTTGATCGCTATATCATCCAGACGATCGCGCAACCTTTGCTCAAGTTTAGCCACTTCGGCAAAATCAATAACCTCAGGGAAATCCTTTTTCTCTTCAACGTCAAGCGAAAAAAGAGAATCGTCAATCTTGCGCTTCGCGGAAACAGGTGCCTCAATCGATTGGATGGTATTTATTACGTTTGCTGGATTGGCCACGGCAAATTCGAACGTCTTGTCGTTCACTGTCTTAAACAGTTTTAAGAAAATTTTCGTATTGGCGTATTGGCACGTTCTGGCGATTTGTTCAGGATTGAGTTCTTCCCGCTTGGCGATATCGGCGATGATGGTTTCTAGAAGTTTATTCTCCGCATCCCCATCGATGCGCTTAAAATATCGCTCGTACGCTTCTTGGCCTAGTTGTTTGCAATCCACGGCCGCCCCCCCTTTCCTCTTATTGTAACACAAAACAAAGGTTCGCGATTAAAGACTTCTTTTTTGCTTCTTTCGGCGCCGATGTAGGGCAATCCTAGCACCGATACTCGCAGCACCCAAACTGACGAGCGTCGGGTGACGCTGCTAACTTTAAAAATATTGAAAACCCATACCCTACCCCCTAAATAAATGGTCTCTTTGTAAATAGATGTGACACAAACTTGGCGTACAGCGTTGCTTGGAATCCGTCGTCCGGACTCGTGTGATCGTAAAGGAACTTGCGGCTTCGTTCAGAGTATTCCTTCGTCAGCGATGTGAAGTCATCTGCAAACGTACGGTTGCTATCAAACCTAAACGGTTTATTCATGTACTCCCACTCGGGAAATATAACCTGGTTTTCCTGGATGGGGATGATGAGGTTATCCATGATGCGCGTGCGATCTGTAATATACATAAGTCTATCCGGATCCCACTTGTAAGATACGCCTTGGCTGGCGTGGAAAATTTCCCACACTTTGTCAGCTCCAAGCGCTTCTTGGAGACGCAGATTTTCTTTATGCCCCGCTCCGTGATCGCAGCCCATCACCTGACAGCGGAATACCTTAAACAAACGCAAAAGTTCTTTCAAGACTTCGTCCGGTTTTACATTGGGGGCAAACTTTTTGAAATGGTAGATTTGAAACCGCTTCTGGTCCACGAACCCACCCACAACACACACATTGAACGAACCTTTGTTCTCCCCCCAATCCACACCCATAAATACGTGGTTGTTCTTGGTAATTGAGGCGTTGTATGAAGTTAAAAAGGGTCCCGTGGCGCCGGACTGAATCATGGCTTGTGTGATAGGCTTCTCCGAGGAGTCAAACGATAAGCCGAATACTTCGTTATACACCTGGTATTCGGGGTAACTTTCCACTTTTGTTATAAGGTCTTTCCAGTCGGCGGGGCGCTGTATTCTCCCTGTTTGAAGTTGGCTAATGTGAAATCCCGCTTCTTCGCTCGACGGATTCATTTTTATCCACAAGCCATTTTGCGTGCGTAAATACTTCCCACATTTTTTGCAAATAATTCCATCCTTGCCAAGTAGCTTCATGGGTTCGATGTCCATGCGGTTATGTGTGTTGCAACCTTGGCATTTAATGACCCAAACAGCTTGAAAGCTCGCCCTCCACTCTTTTTCCAAATGATTGTCCATGGTTTTGGGCGTACCTGTGTACATCAAAAGTTTGTAATCGGACGCAGTTAAAGCCTCTCGCAAAATAGGGACGTTATCCGATAAAATATCTTGGAACTCATCTATGCCCAGCATATCGGCTGAAAGACCACGCATTGTATCGGCTGTCAAAAAAGCGTATCCAATAAAAATGGTGGATTCGTTAATGAGCGTTTGCTCGAAGACTTGGTCAACCGTGTCCGTATCTATGAAGTACTTTTTGATAAATTCTGATGTGCGCATACTTTTTCGCAAGCGATCGTTGGAAAAAATTCTTGCTTGCTTCGCTGTTGGCGTAACGTAAATCGACCGAAAAAAGGGAATAAGAGCAGAGTATGTAATATATCGATTGCCTTGTGTGGTGGACTTTTCTACTTGGCGCGATGTCTTTAAAACGAGTTTTCTGTAAAGGTTATCGTAAATGGGACGTAGATACTCTCGCCAATTCCAAGAGCGCTTGGGATCGGGATCTTTAAAGAAGAACGGCTTTCCTTGTACGGGGATAAATGCTGCTGTAAAATCCGATGGTTTGATTTTAATTTTATACACCAAATTATCCCCCTTCCAAGGTTATTATACACCAAATTGGGGGTGGTGTTTTGGTATAAGAATAGTAATGAGGGAAAGAATGTTTTTCCTAGCTTAAGGAGGAGAAAGTCTTGGAATTAAAGCGAATTACAGTGGCGAAAGCGTTTGGCACTTTTTATCCGAAGGTTGTGGAATTGATTGGGAAAAAAGCAGCAGGGGGTGAAAACACCGTTTTTTCACAGGGGTTTATTGGCGGATTCGATCTGTCCTTGGTAAACGTGTTTACGAGGGTTGAAGGCATACGGCTTTTCTTGGACCCCGAGCAAAACAAATATCGTCTTTACGTTGATCTGCTGCACGACTCTTCCCTTTGTGCGCAGGGGCTTGTGTCAGATTTTGGTGACCCCGCCCATCTTCTGTATTGCGAAATTCATTTACAATTAACGGAAAATGGACTTACGGGTTATGTCCAATTTGAAGAATCGCGTTATGATATTACGATCCAAGAACCCAGCAAGTGTGGGCGTCTCAAGTTGACGTTTATGCAAATTGAGGAAACCCATCCATTAGAAAGGTCGATGAAAGCACTCGTTCGGCAGTTAGAAAGGTGTGTGCCGGATGATGTTGTAAGCACGCTAACGACGCCGGAGGATTTTAGCAATATGTTTGGTGTGTTCGCGGCCGAGGTGTTCGAAAGTCTGGTCAAACCGGAGTTCAATGCCTTCAGCGTGTTTTTGGGAGAAGAAGAAGTTTATTTCGTTGGTATAACTAAAGGGAATGTTTTAAGGCAATATTCCTTTAATTCGAAGCTTAAGGGATTTCTTGGACACTTTTCCTTCACAAAAGAAGGTGTCGCAGGAAATATCTGTACCAAGTCAGGAATTCCTATTGTGGAGTTTTACGGAACAATAGATGAATGGGGGACGATATCGTACGTAAATTGCAGGATGGCCGACAAGTGGGGTTTAATGTCGAGTGCAGAAGTGAAGTGGAAGGTTCCACTTTTCTGAGGGGGTGCTTCGGGTGAATTTTGAAGTCAGGGTGTTGCTGTACCAAACATCAATCCGAAAAATAGTTTGCTTGGATCGCGGTCAGGAACTCAAACGAGTTCCTGACAAATTTGTCGTTTTGAAAAATGGTGTGATCGGCGCCGTTTTTTCCGAGGGACCGCCTGTAAGAGTTTACCTTACATGTGAAGGAATCTTTGAGTGCGGGGAAGTTTTGCGGAATTTTATAACCAACGATGCAGAAATGGAAGTTTTTAATTTTGGGAAGTCCGTGGTGATCGAGCCTAAAAGTTTTCGCACCATCAAAGATATAAACGAAACCGTTCGCTGTCCAAGGTGCGCGGAAAGAAGGTTCAACGTGATTCAACTCACAGAGCAAACATTGTCAATAGATGAGGAAACCACCATAAACCAACAAACAGACCTTTTGATTACACACTTTTCTTGTAAAGCTTGCGGATATGTTATTGTTAGTGCTGATCCAATGAAGCAAACCGAGGCGTTGCTCCAAACAGCGAAGGAAGCGAGGGAAACGAGAAAATGATTACATCGTCCGATGATTTAGAAAGGGTACTGGGGTGTCCCGAATGCCATAGTGGCGATTTGGAGGCGGTAGTGCTTGCGGAACAAACACTCGCGGTCAAACTCCATCCAGAGAAAGGTGCGAGGATTGTCACTGGGGATATAAAGGAACTTTTTGTCAAATCTTTAACGTGTCAAAAGTGCGGCTATGTTCTCTGGGATCTTCCTGAAGAACATATGCGCGCTCTGGCCGCGAGCCGCACGGAAGGGTTTAATTTCTAAGACAAAATGGAAGGTGGAAGGTATGAGCGCGCGACGATTTGAGTGTAGAAATTGTGGAACGTATTGCGAAATGATAGAAGCATTCGCGGGTGGGTATGTTTGCTCTAGTTGTGGGTATATATATGGGTGGGGGCTGGATGATTTGTTGTTTGCGGACGGGGGTAGTACTATCTCGTGTCAGTTTTGCAAAAAAAGGCCAAAACTGACACGAGAAAACCCAGAATTATTAGGGCGGGTGACGGTGGACTCCGGACGTCTTGTTATTCTTGATCCTTGTGGGCTTGAGCGCGATAAGGTGGGTTCGCATTTTATGAAAAAAATCCGTCATTTAGAATTCAATGCAAACCAAGCGGGTGAGCTCGCGTTTGATTCTGGCGAAAAAGGAATGGCTGTCGGTTTTATATCGGGGGATGGGATTTATGACGTATGGGGCTATTTCACCGATATTCCAGGGCAAGGTAGGAAAATTTCGAAAGTAGAGATAATCCTAACTGAAGAGAGGGGGTGACGATGTGCACTTGCTCGTAATCTTCTTTGTTATGAACATGTTCTTAATGCAGGTTGTGGAGTACACATTTTGGTTGTGTTTGGATGGTCTTGGTCGAATCTTTTCATATTAGGATTTGGGGGTATGGATGTGTTTATGGAATTTGTGAGGGTCTGTGCGCCTATGCCAGACTTCGAAGCAAAGATACAAGTGGGTAGTGTGGATTATCTAATGACAGATATCATCGAGCTGCATAAAACACAGATTGTGGGTATTTGCTCTTCAGCCCCACACGAAGAACAAATGTTGCGGGCGTTCAACTTTAACCAAATTTCAGTGATTCAAATTCCGCCGAAATACGAAAAAGCCTACCTGGAGGTGATGCATCGGGTTCATAACCGGATCCTCGCTCTGAGCAAAGGGGAAAGGAACGTACTCACGGCAAAACCCGAAGCAATCTACAATGCATTTTATCACGTCCTTAGACAAGGCGGGTTAAGTGTCTGGGATAAAAAATAAGGCTCACATGAGCCTTATTTTTTAGCCTTAAAACCGTTGCGTCTATTTTATGCAGTTTTAAGTGCACACACAATTCAGAAAGCT
>LSQX01086806.1_pt1 | contig 10443 bp, 9 predicted proteins | sample 654561 | NCBI WGS metagenome assembly LSQX01 (sample SAMN04489861, study PRJNA283612) | anaerobic digester metagenome | isolation source: 4 biogas reactors fed with cattle manure at either 37C or 55C with and... | place: Denmark: Kongens Lyngby | collected 2014
GGCCGAAGGTATAGCGGAGCATCATCCCTACGGAGAGGATGGTGGCTATCGGGTTGGCAATGTCCTTTCCGGCGATATCCGGGGCACTGCCGTGGATTGGCTCATACATGCCGAAGCTGTCCTCCCGCAGCGAAGCGGAGGGGAGCATCCCGATGGAACCGGTGATCTGGGAAGCCTCGTCGCTGAGGATGTCACCGAACATGTTTCCGGTCACAATGACGTCGAACTGACGCGGGTTGCGTACCAGCTGCATCGCTGCGTTGTCCACATAGAGATGACTCAGCGCAACATCCGGGTACTCGAAAGCCAGGCGTTCCACCACCTCGCGCCAAAGCTGGCTCGAGTTGAGGATGTTTGCCTTGTCGACAGAGCAAAGTTTCTTGGTTCGCTTCTGTGCGATCTCAAAGCCCTTGCGCACAATGCGTTCGATCTCCGCCACGGTATAACTCATCGTGTCATAGGCACTGTTTTCATCCCGCCCACGCTCGCCGAAGTAGATGCCTCCGGTGAGTTCGCGAACAACCATGATATCCAGGCCTTCGCCCACAATTTCAGGTTTCAGGGGACAAGCGGCGCTCAGCTGCTTGTAGATGATGGCAGGACGAAGGTTGCAGAACAGGCCAAACTCACCACGAAGTCCCAACAGGGCCTTCTCGGGGCGGATGTCGCTGGGAAGCTTATCCCATTTTGGTCCGCCGACTGAGCCCAGAATGATGCTGTCACTCTCCTTGCACCCCTTGAGGGTCTCAGGGGGAAGGGGCTTGCCGGTGGCATCGATGGCGCATCCTCCGGCAAGGTAGGTGCTGTAGGTGAACTCGTGCCCGAACTTCTTCTGGACACGGTCAAGGACCTTGACCGCTTCCGCTACGATATCTACCCCGATGCCGTCACCCGGCACCAATGCTATATGCTTCTTCATGCTTGCTTTCCTTTCTCAACCATATAGGGGGCGAGCCCTCCTGCCTGGATCAAAGCCTGCATGAAGGAAGGGAACGGTTCGCTTTGGAATTTCTTTCCGCTGGTCTCATTGGTGATGATCCCCGTGGAGAAGTCCACACTGACCACATCCCCTGCCTTGATACCGTCACAAGCCTCTTCACACTCAAGGATAGGCAGGCCGATATTCAGCGAGTTCCGATAGAAGATACGGGCGAAGGTGCGCGCGATGACACACGAGACGCCGCTCTCCTTAATGGCTATCGGAGCGTGTTCACGACTCGAGCCGCAGCCGAAATTCTTGTCAGCTACGATGATGTCCCCCTGTTTCACCTGTTTGATGAACTCGGAGTCTATATCCTCCATGCAGTGCATGGCCAGTTCCTTGTGATTGGAAGTATTGAGATACCTCGCGGGGATGATGACGTCGGTATCGACGTTATCCCCATACCTGAAGACAGATCCTCTTGCTTGCATTATCGCTCCTCCTGCAGTTTGGCGGGGTCGGCGAGGTACCCCTTGATCGCACTTGCAGCGGCGACAGCCGGACTTGCAAGATAGACTTCACTCTTCACATGGCCCATGCGGCCAACGAAATTCCTGTTGGTGGTGCTTACCGCACGCTCCCCCTCTGCCAGGATCCCCATATGCCCGCCAAGGCAAGGGCCGCAGGTAGGGGTGGAGACAGCACAACCGCTGTCGACAAAGATATCAAACAACCCTTCATTCATCGCCTGCTTCCAGATCTTCTGGGTTGCAGGGAAGATGAGGCACCGTGCCCAAGGGGCGACCTTATGGCCCTTGAGGATGGCCGCAGCCTCACGCAGGTCACTGATACGTCCGTTGGTGCACGAACCGATCACCACCTGGTCGATCTTTATCTCACCTACCTCATCGATGGTGCGGGTGTTGGAAGGAAGGTGGGGAAAGGATACCGTGCTCTTCACCTTCGAAAGGTCAATGTCGATCACACGCTCATACTCCGCATCCTCATCAGCCTCATAGATGACAGGCTTGCGGGGACAGTGTTCGTCAAGGTAGGCAAGGGCAATATCATCGACAGGGAATATCCCGTTCTTCGCTCCCGCTTCAATGGCCATGTTGGCAACGGTGAAACGGTCGTCGATGCTAAGGGAGGCGACCCCAGGGCCTCTGAACTCCATGCTCTGGTAGAGGGCCCCGTCGACTCCGATCATACCGATGATGTGCAGGATCAGGTCCTTGCCGCTGACATGGGTATTCAATGAGCCGGTCAGATTGAACCTGATGGCTGAAGGGACCTTGAACCACGCCTGCCCGCTTGCCATGCCGCAGGCCATGTCGGTCGAGCCGACTCCAGTGGAGAAGGCGCCGAGAGCCCCGTAGGTACAGGTATGGCTGTCCGCACCGATCACCAGATCCCCGGCACCCACCAGCCCCTTCTCAGGAAGCAGGGCGTGTTCGATACCCATCTGCCCCACATCAAAGTAGTTTGTTATGGAGTGCTCTGATGCAAATGTCCTCAAGGCCTTGCACTGCTCGGCGGCCTTGATGTCCTTGTTTGGAGAGAAATGGTCGGGAACAAGGGCAACCTTGTCCTTGTCAAAAACCGTCTTTTTCCCAAACTTAGGGAACTCATTGATTGCAACGGGTGCCGTAATGTCGTTACCCAGCACCATATCAAGATCAGCCATGATCAGCTGCCCTACTCTCACCGAGTCCAGCTTTGCATGGTGAGCAAGAATCTTCTGTGTCATTGTCATGCCCATATTGGCGTCTCCTTACTCTATGTCGTCCGTTGGAGTAATCCCATCGGCGATCAGTTTGTACTCTATACTGTCACTCAAGGCCAGCCAGCTGGCCTCGATGATATCCTTACTCACACCAATGGTGGACCAGGAGTCCTGACCATCGGTCGATTCGATCAGGACCCTTACCTTGGATGCAGTCGCACTGCCCGAGTCCAGGACACGAACCTTGTAGTCTGTGAGGTGCACGCTCTTGAGGGTCGGATAGAACTGCTCGAGCACCTTGCGCAGGGCCTTGTCCAAGGCATTGACCGGTCCCTCGCCCTCAGCAGCCGTAATGGCGCTCTCCCCGCCTACCTTCACCTTCACCACCGCCTGATGGGTAGCATCAGAGAGAGGGTCTGCGTAGGGCATGCTGCCCAGCGTCTGGAAGTGCACCAGGGTAAAGAAGGGGCGATACAATCTCAAATGCCGCCGTATGACCAGGTCGAAGGAGCTCTCGGCCCCCTCAAACTGGTAGCCCTCGGCTTCAAGGCTCTTAAGCTCATCCATCAGGGTGACGGTCACCGGATCATCCTTATCCAGATCAGGGGCGATGGAAGAGATCCGCTTGGTCATAAGAGCCCTTCCTGCCACCTCGCTCATCAGAAGCCTACGTTCATTACCTACATGCTGCGGATCTATGTGCTCAAAGGAAGAGGGGTTCTTCTGCACACCATCGATGTGCATCCCCCCCTTGTGGGCGAAGGCGCTTCGCCCGATAAAGGGAGTGCCATGGGGAATGCGCACATTGGCGATCTCAGCTACCGCACGGCTGACGGGAGTCAGATTTTCCAATATGACACCATTGAGACAATCATGGCCCATCTTGGTCTCAAGGATGGCCGCTATGCTCGCAAGGTTGGCATTGCCGCACCTCTCCCCAAATCCAAGCAACGTACCCTGTACCTGCCTGGCCCCACTCTCTATTGCCGCTATGGAGGATGCCACGCCGCATCCGATGTCGTCATGGGCATGGATGCCCAAGGTGACGGAAGGGAACTGCCGTCTTGTCTCTTCGGTGATGGCCGCTACCTTTGAAGGGATCATCCCCCCGCGTGTCTCACAGAGCACCAACGTTGAGGCTCCCCCGTCAAGGGCGGCCTGCAGAGTCGCAAGCGCATACTCCTTGTTGGCCACGAAGCCATCAAAGTAGTGTTCGGCATCAAAGAACACCTCACTGCCCGACTCTACGATGAAGCGGATGCTCTCCTCGATCATCTTCAGGTTCTCTTCGAGTGTCGTCTTGATGATGTCGGTGACATGGAAGTCCCAGCTTTTGCCGAAGATGGAGACCACCTTGGTATTGCTCTTCACCAGGTTCTGCAGATTCACATCGTCTTTCGCCTCTGTGCCCCTTCTCCTGGTCGAGCCGAAACTCACCAAAGTGGCATTTTTAAGAAGCAGATCCTTAGCACGTTCAAAGAATTGGAGGTCCTTCGGGTTGGAGCCGGGATTTCCCGCTTCAATATACTGCACTCCCAAAGAATCAAGGGCACGTACTATCTTCAGCTTGTCCTCGACGGAGAAGCTGATACCCTCTCCCTGGCTGCCGTCACGCAGGGTGGAATCAAACAGGGCGACCTTACTCATCGGTTAGCTCCTTTTTTTTGTCGCTATGGCTACTGAGCATGTCGTTCTCAAAATTGGGTGCTGAAGTCACCTTCACTCCCTGCACATAGTGTGGTTCCGACTCATCAAGCATGCGGTTCACCGCAGCCAGACAAGAGAGGATGGAAGCCTCGATGACGTCGGTACTCACACCCCGACCCCGATAGACCCCATGTCCGTCGCTGATCTTCACCATGACCTCCCCAAGGGCGTCACGGTGCTCGGTGACTGCCTGCAAATTGTAGTCCTCCAAGCCGAAGGGGTGGCGGATGATCTTCTCCACCGCCCGAAGCGAAGCATAGACAGGTCCGGTGCCACAGGCGACCTCCTGATACTTCTTCTCCCCCTTCTTGAGCGTGACACAAGCTGTGCTGGTCATCATATTCCCGCTGTTCACCACGAAAGAGTCAAGCTCCCACGTGACAGGGGAACTCTTTGCGGTGCTCTCAACCAGGGCTATGAGGTCGCGGTCGGTGATAGTCTTCTTCCGGTCGGCAAGGTTTTTGAACTCGCCGAACAGACGCCTCACCTCATCCTTGCCGAGGCCGTAGCCCAGATCGACAAGACGCTTCTCAAAGGCGTGCTGGCCGCTATGCTTGCCCAGCACCAGGCTGGTGGTAAGGACACCCACGCTTTCAGGGGTCATTATCTCGTAAGTAAGGCTGTTCGCCATCATGCCATGCTGGTGGATACCGCTCTCGTGGGCAAAAGCGTTAGCACCCACTATCGCCTTGGAAGGGTTCATCTTCACCCCTGTGATGGAACTCAGTACCCGAGCCGAACGGTATATCTCCTCGGTCCTTATATTGGAGTGGAAGTTGTACTCGTCGCTGCGCGTCCTGATCGCCATTGCGATCTCTTCGAGGGCGGCATTTCCTGCACGCTCGCCAATGCCGCACAGGGTGCATTCGGCCTGGCGCGCCCCGGCCTGCAGCCCTGCCATGGTGTTCGCCGTCGCGAGGCCGAGGTCGTTGTGGCAGTGTACGGCAAGAATCGCCTTATCCACATTGGGCACCCGGTTCATCACCGAGCCCACCATCCTCTTCATATCCTCAGGGGTTGCATACCCTACCGTATCAGGCAGATTCACTACCTGTGCCCCGGCCTCTATGACAGCCTCGACAACCTTGCAAAGGTAGTCGAGGTCAGTGCGGGTGGCGTCCTCCAGGGAGAACTCCACCTCGCCACAGAGATTGCGTGCATACTTCACCATCGCGACCGCCTTTTCCAAGGCTCTCTCACGGCTCAGTTTCAGTTTGTACTCAAGATGCAGGTCGCTGGTGGCAAGGAAGGTGTGGATCCGGGGCCTTCTGGCCTCCTTCACCGCCTCCCATGCCGCATCGATATCCTTCTCAAGGGCACGTGAAAGGGAGGCTACAGTCACCTCCTTCACGGCCCGGCTTATCGCCTGCACACTGGCAAAGTCCCCCGGGGACGCTATGGCGAAACCCGCCTCGAGGATGTCCACGCCTAGAGACTCCAGCTGCTGGGCCATACGAATTTTTTCGTCAAGGTTCATGCTGTAGCCAGGTGCCTGCTCGCCATCTCTCAAAGTGGTGTCGAAAATGTAGATCCGATCGTTGTTTCCCATAGTATCCTTCCCCGAAATTATTCGTAATTATTTCTTCAGCCAGCTCATCAGGGAGCGCAGTTTCTGCCCGGTCTTCTCCAGGAGGCTCTCGCTCTCAATACGCTTCATGGCATTGAAGTAAGGTCTCTTCACCTGGTTTTCCAACAGCCAATTGCGTGCGAAGGTCCCTTCCTGAATGTCAGTGAGGATTCCTTTCATAGCCTTGCGGGTGTCGTCGGTGATGATCTTGTCCTGAGTGATGTAGTCGCCGTACTCTGCGGTGTCGCTGATGGAGTAACGCATGTAGGAGAGTCCCCCCTGGTTGATCAGGTCAACGATGAGCTTCATCTCGTGGCAGCACTCGAAATATGCCATCTCAGGCTGGTAGCCGGCTTCCACCAAGGTGTCGAATCCTGCCTTGATAAGGGCCGTGACCCCACCGCAGAGAACAGCCTGCTCACCGAAAAGGTCAGTCTCTGTCTCTTCCTTGAAGCTTGTCTCAAAGATCCCTGCCCTACCTGCTCCAAGTCCCTTTGCATAGGCAAGGGCGATATCCTTGGAGTCCCCGCTGGGGTCCTGGTGGATGGCGATCAGTGAGGGTACACCCTTGCCTTCCTGGAACTGGGTACGTACGGTGTGTCCGGGACCCTTGGGTGCTACCATGATGACGTTTACATCGGAAGGTGGGGTGATCTGACCGAAATGGATGTTGAAGCCGTGTGCGAAAGCAAGGTACTTGCCCTTGGTGAGGCCCGCTTCGATGCTTTCATAGTAGATCTGACCCTGTTTTTCATCAGGGAGAAGCATCATGATGACCTGGGCCATCTTTGCCGCTTCTGAAGCGGTGGCAACCTGCAGGCCGGCCTCTTCAGCGATCTTCCAGCTCTTCGAGCCCTTGTAGAGACCGACAACAACATCAACACCGCTTTCATGCAGGTTCAGCGCATGGGCATGGCCTTGGCTGCCGTAACCGATGATGGCGACCTTCTTGCCGTCCAGCTTTGAGAGATCAGCTTCCGAATCATAATACATTTTACTCATTGAATCCTATCCTCCGGCCATTTGGCCTTTTTGTATGAAGCGCCTCTGGGGCGTTATATGCTAATTCTCGTCTTCGTTGTAGCCGATGGAGCCCAAAGCCCTTGAGCCACGCTCGAGGGCGGTGATACCGGTACGAGACATCTCGACGATCCCGTAAGGACTCAAAAGATCATAGAAAGACTGGATCTTGTCCAGGTCCCCCGTCATCTCCAGCGTAACCGTTTCGGCGGTCACGTCGTTGATCTTCGCCTTGAAGATCTGGCCAAGCTCGATGATCTCCGTCCTGGTCGAGGCGGTTGTGGCGACCTTGACCATAACCAGCTCTCGCTGGATGGATGAAGTCCGTTTCATCTCGTAGACCCTCTTCACATCGATGAGCTTGCCCACCTGCTTCTTGATCTGTTCCACGATCTCGCGGTCCCCGCTGATGACGATGGTGATGCGGCTGAATTCGATGTTCTCTGTCTCTCCCACCGAGAGGCTGTCGATGTTGTAGCCACGGCGGCTGAAAAGCGAGACGACCCGCATCAACACACCAGGTTGGTTATTTACCAGGATGGCTAGGGTATACCTTTTTTCTCTGTTTTTCATGCTTTCTGGCTCCTTTTTGTCTGTGCTATGGATACAATCTAGTGGTCCCCTGTATAAGGGGAATCTTTCCACGGACCTAACAGATATGATCTGTCGCCGTGGTTAGCGAATAATTAGGCTTACTACGATAATAATAAGGGAGATAATGAGGAGGAGATTGGCTAGGATTATGTTGTCGGCAAGAATGCTGCGCACCGAAGTTGCGCCAGAATGCATTGTTCTGTCTGTTCCATCTGAATGGTGACTAACCTGCCTCGCAAACCCTTCCACAACACACTCCTCAAAAATGGCTGAACAGCCTTGTAAAGGTTGTATCGCGGTTTTAACATGTGTGTCAACCCTCAAAGCCAAAACAATATAAAATAATATGCATCAAACAGTATTTTTATGCATTAAAAATGCGCTTGTCTGTTATATATTGAACGCGCTCCATTTTGCCTGTACACTGGACCAATGGAAACAAAGACTTGGAAACTTGGAAGTAAAAACCTGTTTGGGAGACTGCTGCTCTACTTTATTATAGTGTTGATAGTCCCTCTCGGGCTCTTTTCCTCCTTCTACACCCTGACAGGTGATAGCAACCAGGTCCGTTATCTCCAGCGCCAAGCCAGGGACATCGTAAGCCTTGATGCAAGCCGTCTTGGAGCCATTTTGGACGAATACCGTCACAAGGCATACACCCTCTCGACCGACGACCTGATCGTCAGCATCCTGCATGAAGATTTGCTTGATGTGAATTCCAGTGCCTCCAGAGAACTGTATCAGCTGCTCTTTGGGGTGATGAGGGGCGATACCTACCTGGCCAGCGCACACCTGGTGAGCAACTCCGGCAAGGTAAGGATATCAACCCATGAGTTTCCTGAAGTCTTTGACTTGCGTTACCAGGGCAACGACTGGGACATGAACAACATCATCAGCCAGAATCAGAACGTATCACAGACAGCCTCCCTTATCAGCATCGGCGGGCACAGGACAGCCGAAAACGGCCGCCAGGTCCTAGTCTCCATACTAAGGAGGGTCTATGATCACGAGGGGAATAATCTGGGCTATCTTGTAGTGGAGATATACGCTGAGGCACTCACCGAAAACATCAACACCGACAGGGTGCTCGGCGAGGAGCTGCTGATCGACACCGTCGATTACTACGTCTCCTCACTGACACATCCCGAACAGTTCGGATCATTCAATCTCTTTCCTGAACTCGAGACCCTCAAAGGTGATTTCTCCAATAGGGTCGTGCAGGAAGGCACCTCCATTTTTGCCACAGCCAACATACCGGGAACCTCGCTCATACTGGCAGGGACGATCAGTTCGGTCCCCTTCCAGGAGAACTTGAACCAACTGCTGTGGGCCTTTGGGGTGATGATGGGCATAGGCACCATCGTAGCCATCGCCCTGGCTCTGCTCTTCTCCCGCTCCATAGCCAAACCCATCAGGAACCTCGCCGCATCCATGGAGGAGGTGGAGAGGGGAAATCTCTCAGTAAAGAAAGAGTATGCGAAGATTACAGAGTTCGCCCAGCTTGACCACTCCTTCAACATAATGGTCGAACAGATTACCACCCTGATGAACCTGACGAGGGAAGAGCAGGAAAAAGTGGCTGAAGCTGAGAGGAAGGCGCTTGAGAGCCAGATGAATCCGCACTTTCTCTTCAACACGCTCAACACCATAAAGGCCCTGGCAAAGATGCATGGGGAAGAGCAGATCTACACCATCACCATAAAACTGGGCAAGCTCCTCCGATCGACGATAGACAACCATGAAAGCGAATGCACGCTCAAGGAGAGCATGGCTCTGATCGACTCCTACCTGACCATCCAGAAAATCCGTTTCGGCGAGAAGTTGCATGTGAAAACCAAGCTCGACCCCGCCTGTGAGATGGTGAAGACCCCCAAGCTGATCATCCAACCCCTGGTTGAGAACTCCATCGTCCACGGGCTGGAACCCAAGTCCGGCGATTGGAACATAGAGGTCCTGGTTCAAGAGCAAAACGGGAGGATTTACATCACAGTCAAGGACGATGGGGTAGGTTTTCCGCCTGGAACGCTTCCAGACAACCTCGATGACCTTGCTAATTCAAGCCACGTTGGTGTATACAATGTATATAGGCGTCTTACACTCAAGTATGGAAAGCAGATGCGTTTCTCAATCGTTTCCAAGGAGAGGGAGGGTACGGTGGTATCCATTTCGTTCCCAATGGGTGAAGATGAGAGATAAGGGAGTATTGTATGAGTTACACTGTAGTTTTTGTTGAAGATGAAAAAATTGTAAGAGACGAGATAGTCTCATCCATCCGATGGAAGCTACTCGGCCTCGAGCTGGTGGGGACTGCCTCTGACGGTCTTGAAGGCGAAAAGCTCATTAAGGAACTGGAACCGGATATCGTAATCACCGACATCAGGCTTCCCGGCCTCGACGGACTCGCCATGCTCTCCCGCTGTCCGGTAAACCATGCCATCATCCTAAGCGGACACTCCGACTTCAACTACATGAAGCGAGCGATCAGGCTGGGGGTATTCGACTACCTGCTCAAGCCTGTGGATGACGAGGAGCTCGAGGGGACCCTTGCCAACCTGGTCAAGAAAATTGAGGAGGAGGACCGAGACTTCGAACAGATGAAGCAGGGCAAGAAGCCAAGTGCGCCTGAACTCATCACCCTGCCACGCAATGTGAACAACCACGTCATCGACAGCACCATAGCCTTCATAGCTGAAAACTACTCCGACCCTGTAGGGCTACAGGAGGCAGCTGCGTATCTGGAACTTTCGGAGAGCCATCTCTCACGCCTCTTCAAGGAGGTGACCGGCCTGAACTTCCTGCAGTACCTCAATGCCTGGAGGATCAACAAGTCGGTGGAGCTGATGAAGGACCCCAAGCGCAACATCGGCGAGATCGCAACCAACTGCGGCTTCCCCACCCCCGGCTACT
>LSQX01242194.1_pt1 | contig 10443 bp, 8 predicted proteins | sample 654561 | NCBI WGS metagenome assembly LSQX01 (sample SAMN04489861, study PRJNA283612) | anaerobic digester metagenome | isolation source: 4 biogas reactors fed with cattle manure at either 37C or 55C with and... | place: Denmark: Kongens Lyngby | collected 2014
CTTCGATCTCTAAGTCTCGCTCAGCTACAAGCTTTTTTAAGCGGCGGTTTTCTACCTCTAAATCATGCTTAATCTTGGCATCACTTGGAGTCATACCACCATATTTGTTCTTCCAGTTATAAAATGTGTTCCGGCTGATACCGTACTTACGGCACAGTTCTTTGACTTCCATCCCCATATCCGCTTCCTTGAGGATCTGATGAATCTGTGTATGAGTGAATCTGCTACGCATTGATCTCTCCATATCTTCTTAAGTTCTTATAAGCAACAAGTTCCCTCGTCAAACTCCTGTTGTCATGCAAGAATGCTTTGATTATAAAAAACTACTGTTGCGGGCGGATGTGTCACTCTTACAATGGTGTAAATTTTGGGGATAAGGTCACTAAAAACACCGAAAAGAAAACGAAATGCTCATTGCTATAACAAGCATAAAAATCATGTTCTTCATGATTTACCTCCTAATTGAGTATGATAAATTTACTTACGAGATTTCTATGTTTATCATTTCTGATTAGATAGATACCTGGCACAACCTTAAGACTCTTGTCATCTGTCAGATCCCACTGGTACCCTTGTCCTTGGAATAGCAAGCGTCTAACAACTTGCCCTTTAATGTTGTAGATGACATAAGCCGTATTCGGTTCAGCAGAATTGACTTTGAAAGTTACAAAGTCCACACACGGGTTGGGATAACATTGAATTCTATTAGTGATTGAAGGTATCACCTCATCATGGATTGAAACGGGTGTCTGAAAAAAATTACCGGTTCCATCGTTATAGAGAATTGTCAGATTGTTTTCTGGGGCTGTGTCTCTGGCAATGGCAATATCGCAAAATGGGTCATCATCAAATAAAGCCAAACAGCTTTTTTGCTTTTGTTCGCCATAGAAAGGAAAGGATACTATGTGCTGTTCCATAGTCCAATTATGCAGATTAATGTAAACGCCAAATGCTGATCCTCCTGGTGTACATACTATATCGGGATATGAATCATTGTTCAAATCGGCAGAAATTATAGTCCCCATATAGTGCTCATAATAACTATCATGGATCACGAAACCATTTCCTGGGACATTCTCAAGATAGTAATGGTGGTTTATTGATCCACCTTCCCAAGCATTTGTTACCAGATCTTTATCTCCGTCCTGATCAAAATCGATGGCCAGAATTCCTCCGCAATGTGATGCAGGCAGTGCTTCATAATTATAGAAGCCAGTTCCAGTGCTATAATATATCTGAATCGAGGAACTTGTAAATGCCACATCATCCAGATTATCTTCGTTAAAATCCCCGACTGCCAAAGCACTATAGGCAGAATAAACACACTGGGTATATGTTGGTGCCGAAAACTGGCCATTGCCCAGATTATACATATAGCACCAGAAAATCCGATTTGTAGAAATCTCAACAAAACCTGTAAGCACTATATCCTGAAATCCATCATTATTAAAATCGCCATGTGCATAATTGAAAGTGTGGTGTGGCATATAGTTACCAGAGAAGGGTATTATAATGGGGTCAGAGAAATTACCGTTATAATAGCACTCATACTGGATTGGAGTTCCCGCGCTGTCTCCTAAACAGCGAAGCACAACTATATCATCTCCGGCAATGTTATCTAACTGACAACATGCCACTATATCAACTATACCAGGAATGATAAGATCATAAGGTGCAAACGTGCCATCTCCATTGTTGAATAGGGCACATAAGCCTTCCGAAGTAAGAACGATGAGATCATTTCTTCCATCATTATTGATATCACAAGTATCTATCTTCCATGGGTAATATGGAACAGTGTAATCAATTGCATTCAGAGGAATAAAGAAAAATAATAGCGCACAGAACCAGTACCCATGAGAGGGTGTAACATGAACTAATTCTGAGAATCTGAAATGATTCTTAACCATAATTCCTTCATCACTTTAGTCGTGTATCAAGTCAGTAACTGTGTTTCTTTCTTATCACCAAACATATTCTTGTATAATTAAAATAACCAATTTGCAGCCGAAACCAACTTGATTCTGATTTGATTACAATTGACTTTGTCATGTAGCTAATTTTATCATTGGCAGTTATTTAATGTTTCTGTGTTCTTAAGATGGTTCTGATTGGAAGAGATTGACCAAGCGGTTATCCAGATCGTTATAGACTTCCAATTCGCTCTATTTTTCTTTGTAGAGGAGCATCCAAGCCGCACCGCCAAAAGGTTCGATGTATCCGGTGATGTCCTTGGGTATGTAGGGGCAATCACCTTCCGCAGAAGGCGTTTGCCGCCAATCCAGCCGATTAAAGCATTCATAAAAGCTCTCCCTTGAAATCTGCCAAACAAAGCCTTAAGTAAAGCTCAGGCAGGCTGTAGCGGTCTAAATCCTCTGTGGTGAATCCAAGCTTCCGCAGCATCATTTCAAACCTCTCGAAGGGGTACTGGGAGACAGCTCCACCGCCAATCCGAAACTTCCGAGCCAACTGGCGAACCTCTCTTTGTTGGCTCTGATATAGACGAAAAAAGCGGAAATGTACTCCAAAGCTTCCAGTGCATCCATTTCATCAGGATTGCGCCCAGAAAGTATTGTTATGAGCTCTTTGTCCACTTCCGATTCCTTGATCAATTCAAGGAATTCCATCTCCTTCACCTGAGCTATTTTACCGCTTAAGAAGTCCTCTAACTTGGCTTTCAGGTTCTTATTCGAGATGCTCAGACACAGAATCTGCCTGAGTTGATTATAACTTAGTTTAACTTCAGTATTCATAGTCGTTGCCGTCCTTGTATCCTGTTTCATTCAGTTACCAAAAAACATCTTGAGCGCAATGCCCAAGAGCAAAAAGAATTGAGAGGTGGAGACGGACAGAAGTATCTTCATATTCGTCTCCACCTTTGCCATTCTGGTGACCAGCGATTTGCTGCTGTTGCCGTTGCCGTAGATCTCTTCATGCAGACAGTCGATCTTTTCTTTGATCTCCGGCTTACAATAGCAGTCGATGTCTTTGACTCGTTTTGTCATCTTATATCCGTTTAATGCAGTGATGTTATGCCCTCGGCGGTATGTCCTTGAGCAGAATAATCTTGTCGGAAGTGCCACCGGAAAACTCGCTGGAGATGGTGACGTTAAAGAGCCCGTCCGCTTCCCCAGCCCAGTCCACCGTCCAGCGCAGACCGTTAAAGATCACCACTCTGTCAAAGTCTTTCGAGGCAACTACGATGGTGGTGATTTTGATCATGAAATCGTTGCTCTCCAAGTAGGTCTTTTGGTTGTTGGAGAGCCCGGCTATATTCAGTTCTACGGTATTGGTGCACTTGCCCGGGATGACGTAATTGCGGGTCTTAAGCTTGCTGAGTTTGGAATCCGCCTTCCCCGGCTTTTCCGCCAACTCGCCCAAACAGTTGAAGCTGTTGGTAAGCTCGGTTTTTGCCGCTTCCGTGGTAGTGTAAATGCTGGGAACCAGCGTGGGATTGTAGCTACCATGTCCGAAATAGACGTTATCGGCGACAAAGGCGTCCATCAGCTTGCTGAACGCCAGATCGCCTTCGCCTATGCTACCCGGATATACCGGGGGTGTTATGGTGGACCCGCCGGGCATCAGAATACTCCTTTTATAGCCTTACCTACCGAGAACAGCCATTTACGGTTGTGGAAAACGTATTCGATGGCTCCGCCGATGGTGCCGAAGACCTTGAGAATAAGGCTGGTCTGCTTGGCAGGCAAAGATTTGGCAGCCCGCTCCACCGCCAACTGTTTCTTGGCATAATTATCCAGGTCTTTATGGAAGAATCATGGCAAAAAGATGAGCTGTCCACCATAATAGCGGGCAGCTCAAACTTTGTTATTTAGCTTAGATCACGCGCCGAAGCTCAAAACTGCCTCGACTCCAGATAGGCAAATCTCTCTTTTCTATCCATAGTCTTGGCTTTGCTTTGCACTTCCTGATCAAATACCGGCCTTTGCTCCTGACGAAAGACTCCCAGATAAATATCCTCTTCATCTTTGGCGAGCTTTATCGCCTCTTCATCGCTTGCGGGCACGCCAGCTAAGTTCTTCGTTTTGCTATTATATAAGTCATAGGTATTGTTATAGCTAACGCAAGGCTGCAAGACTTCGATAAAAGAAAAGCCCTTGTGCAAAACCGCCTGCGTGATGAGCTCGCTGAGCTGAGGAATCCGCGCACTATATGCACGCGCCACAAAGCTCGCACCCGCCTCCATGATGAGTCCCAGAGTATGAAACGGCGTTTCGAGATTCCCCTGAGGCGTGGAAAGTCCACGATATCCCGTCAGAGACAGCGGCGAAGCCTGTCCGGTAGTGAGTCCATAAACTCCATTATTATGCAAGATCATGGTCAGATCGATATTCCGTTTCGCCGCAAAGAGAGTATGCTCCAGTCCCTCCCCCATGCTATCGCCATCGCCGCCAAAGACGATGACTTTGAGATTGGGATTGGCGATCTTGATGCCCGATGCACCTGCCATAGCGCGTCCATGCAAGCCAAAGATGCCGGAGATATTCAGATAGTCAAACATCTTTCCATGACAGCCGATGCCAGAGCTCATCACGATGTTTTCCATGGGCTCGCCCATCTCAACGAGGCTCTCAATGCTCTTTTTCACGGCGTTAAATATGCCGAAGTTCCCGCACCCGGGACACCATGAATTCTCTTTTGTAGTAGTAAGATTACGCATTTTTCGCCTCCTTGAGAATATTCACCAATTCATCTGCATCAAAAGGCCTGCCGTCATAGCGCAAAACATCCTTGATCACCTCAATGCCGAGCTTGGCGCGCAGAAATCCCGAGAAGTTCGGCATAGCAGAATGCTCCACCACCACCGCCTTCTTTCCGCGATATTTCTCTAATTCTTCAGCCGGGAAAGGATCAAGATAGATGGGCGCAATTAGCTTAAAATCAAGATACTTCTGTGCCTCACGCAGCTCCAAAACCGTTGAGCCATAGGCAAAGACGATGAGCTCGCTCTCGCCATATTCTGCTACGCGCTGATAGTTCCTGCTGAGTTTATTGATGAGGTCTTGCTTCTTCTTGCGCTTATCTTTCATGGCGATAATCTCATCTGCATCATCGGCACGCACCCCATCTTCCGTATGTTCATTAGAGTTCCATTTGATCACATCTTCGGCGCTCGCATTCCGCTCGCCGGGATATTTGAGCGGTGAGACACCGTCATCAGTAAAAGCATAACGATGATAGGGACTTGCCGGCTTTTTCATCACAGGCTCAGTCTGAGGCAAGCCACTCGCATCCAAATCCATGTTATACATGCACTCGCTGAGATGTTTCTCCGTGAGCAAGATCGCCGGACTCTGAGTCTCCCAAGCGATGTCCAAAAGCTCTGCGGAAAGGCTAAGCGCACGCTCATAACTATCCGGAGATGCCACGATGCGCGGGAATTCACCATGCCCCTGATAGAGCGCAAAGTTCAAGTCTTCCTGCGCAGTATAGGTGGATGCACCCGTTGCAGGCCCCGGACGCGATGAAAGAAAGACCAAAAGCGGTGCTTCCACCATCCCAGCTAACGAAAAAGCCTCTTGCATGAGTGCTACTCCACCGCCACTACTGCCCACCGCCGCCTTACTTCCTGCGAGGATCGCCCCGATCGCCATATTCGCCGCCGCAAGCTCACTCTCAGTGTGTATCGCCACAACCCCGAGTTCATCGCGATACTTAGCATAAAAATGCAGGATGGACGAAGCCGGCGTCATCGGATAGCTATAATATGAATCCAGTCCCGCAGCCCATGCACCCAAAGAGATCAACTGATTGCCGGTATATCCCTTGCGCGGAGCTTTCACTCCGGGATTATGCAGATCGCAGACCAGCGGAAGATCAAGAGCCAAAACCTCATCATAAACAGCCTTTGCAAAGCTGATGTTCTCCTCTTGATTGCGCCTAAATTCTCTTGATATCAGCTCTTCAAGCTCATCTTTGGGAAGCCCCGCGAGGCAGGCAAAGATCGCCACAGCCGAGAGCGAGAGATTTGCGCCCGTCGTATAATGCTCTTTCATGAGTCTATTCAAGGGCAACTCGATACAGCCTTCGATTGAGTCTTTTTCATCACAGAAATGCACACCATTTTCACTTAGGGCAGGATTGTGTTTGAGCACGCTTTTCTTGTCGAAGCTGACAACGAGTTCAACTCCCTTATAAGCACTATAAAGCCTCTCTTTGCTGATGCTTACAATGCTAAAGTTATGCGCTCCTTTGATTGCGGACTGATAGTCGTCCGCCTGAAAGATAAAGTTATCATGATCCATGGCAACCTGTGCGACCACTTGAGCCGCTTTCTTGACTCCTTCGCCAGCCTTGCCGCCTATTAATACACTGAATATTCCTCTATGCAAACTATTTTGCTCCTATCTTTTTATCTAATTCATCTATGAAAATGCTCAAATCATATCGCACAAATGGTCTGTTTCGATTTAGCATCTCTCTTACTTCTCTTTCCATATCGTTCTCAATGGCAAAGTGATAGCTAAGCTGGGCAAAGTAATCCTCATCGTTAAAAGTCGTGAGCCCCAGCTCCAAAAACTGCGGAGTCTGTTTGGGATAGTTTTCAATCATATGCCACAGGACATAACTTACATATATCCCGATCCCTTCATGATGAGTGAATATCACATTGCGGGAAAACTCTTTTAGCTCTTCAAATTGACCGCTGGCGCAGTAATAACGCGAATAGAACTCAGTAAACTTGATCTCTTCAAAGACATAAGACTTTGCTCTTTCAATATAACTGAGCGCTTTGCCAAATTCACCCTGCGCCACATAGTGCTCTGCTGCTTTCACAAAACCGGAGCCATAGTTGAGCACGAGGCGAATCATGTTGTCGTCCTTATAAACGCTGTCATCTTCGATAGAACGATAGTTATAGACATTATCGATGTTGTTGATAAGTCGATCGATACGCACGGCGCCTTTCTCAGGCTCGGAGACCAAACGCATGACCATGCCCTCATTTCTTAGGTAATCATCAAAGCCGATAAAACTCTCGCAGGTGACGGCAAAATAGATTGGTCTGTGCCCAAAGTTGTCCTTGATGATCTGCATCGTCGCAATATCTGAGATGCGATAGAAAGGCTCTCGCTCACGCCAAGGTGGGGTGTTTTCCAGAGCCATCCTAAATGAGCCGCTCGCGCTTGTTCCCGGCACGACAAGCTCCTGACCTTGAAAACGTCTAATGCTGAGCGCATCTATCTGTTCATCAGTCATATTAAACTGAATCCCTTCCTTGTCCCTAATCTGTTTGATATACCAAGGTGTGTTAAGTAGCGAGAGATTGGCAATCGACACATCCTTCCTGATGCCTTTTAGCTCGGCATTCTTAAAGTCCATCGCTATTTTCATCGCCGCTTGAGCATTCTCCGATGGTGACACATCTTCTGCTTCATAGATATTTACAGCGGCATGAGGGTCTTCGACCGCCTGCGCAAACCAAAGCGGGAAGGTGTCGTTATCCCCATTGGTAAAGATGATGGCGTTTTCCTCCAATGAATTGAGGAAATTCACCCCATAATCCAGCGCGATATATTCTTTGCTCCTATCGTGAACATGATATTGTGAGGTCATATTCCCAATGGGCAAGAGTAGTAAAACCACCGCCAGAGCCATCCGCCCTTTTTGATTCTTAAAGAGCGAAATCAGAGCCAAAGAGCCCATCCCCAGCCAGACTGCCCACATATTATAAGCTGTGACAAAGAAATAGTCTCTATCCCTCACCTCGCCCATGGAAAGATTCATCACAAAGACCATCACCACGGAGGTCAGGAGAAACACACTCAGGAAATAGAAGAAGCTATGCTTGTTTTTCTTAAATTGAAATACAGCTCCACCCACACCCATGAAAAAAACCAGCGCTCCTGCGATGAGACTGCCTATTGAGTTTTGCATCTTGATAATTGGTGCCAAGATGCCTTCGGGAAACCACTGCATATTGAAATAGCGAATGAAGTGATAGCCGAATTGTTCAGAAAAGAACTTTGCCCGACGCACCATGAAGTTTGTGTTCCCATATTGTCTGCGCAAAACATAATCGATAAATGCCGTGAGACTTCTAGGATCGCCCTCGTTGATGAAGGGGCGATTTGCCGCTCTCACCATGAGATAGAGATGGCTGGAAACCCCGATGAGAGTGAGCCCTATGGCAAAAAGCCAGAACCTCTTACCGAAGACATCACGCAATTCATAGGCAACGATCACGATGGTAGCAAGCGCAAAGCCCCACTTATCCATCTCGTCGATGCCGACAGACATACCTATTTGGTTAAAGATCATATATGTGGCAAAGATCGCAAAGGGATAGCCAATAAGCTTTGCCCAATAGCCCGGCTTTTTGATCCAAGCATAGAGCAAAGGATAGCTCACGATAAAGAGCACCGCGGGTGCTATCTGCAATGCGGTTTGATGCACACAAAAGCCGGTGAAAAACAGATATACAATTAAAAGCAGGATGTTTTGATGGCTAAAGTCCTCGCTTTTCTCCACCCAAACCATGGTGAGCCAGAGGATCATATTCACAAAGAAGACCAGTCCCGAATAGACCTCAGCCTCAATGGCGTTCATCCAAAACGTGAACGAAAAAGCGGTGTATAAAGCGGCAACTGTTCCGGCAAACATCGCCTCCCAAGCTTTGATTTTGAACATGCTTGCGAGTTTCACTGTGAAGAGATAGGTAAACATCACCGCAAAAGCCGAGACCAAGCCAGAGAGAAAAGCAGCTATGAAAGCATGGGAAAAGATGCCTCCAAAGAGCGCAACTATCGCCCGCCCGACAACGATGTAAAACGGACTTCCGGGAGGATGTGGCACGCCCAAGATGCTCATGCAGGTGGCAAATTCGCCACTATCCCAAAAGCTCATCGTGCGCGCCTGCGTGCTGATATAGATCACCAAAGTAAAGGCAAATATCAGCCATGCAGCGATGGTGTTATAAAGCTTTGGCACGATAGCCATCGGCTTCATATCAGCAGTTTGTAACACAGGCTCGATCTTTACCGGCTTTTGATAGTCTTTCGTCTGTTTCTTTGTCTGTTGTTTCACATTTTGTTTTTGCATTTATAGTCCTTAATTTCTAATCTTTCATTCCGGTCTTTGCATAACTGGCGATAATCTGTTTTTGCGCAAAGAAGAAGAGGATCAACACCGGAACGATGCTAAAAGTGGAAGAAGCCATCAGCAGGCTGGTCTGCGTGGAAGCCTCTTGGTTGAAATAGCTTAGCCCAACTTGCAAGACTCGCAGTTCGGGGCGATTGATCATCACCAGCGGCCACATAAAGCTATTCCAACTCGTTATCAGTGAAAAGATTGAAGCTGTGGATATCACCGGCTTTGAAAGCGGAATCACGATGCGCCAAAGCATACCAAAGATGGAACATCCATCGATGGACGCCGCATCAAACAGCTCCTTCGGCAAAGCCTTGAAATGCTGTCTAAAGAGGAAGATGGTAAAGATATTCGCCGTCCACGGAATGATCAGCGCATTATAGGTATCCAGCCAATGCAATTTATCCAAAAGCACATAAGATGAGATCAGATAGATCGGCTGCGGCACCATCATCATGGACAAAAAGAGATAGAAGAAGAAATCCCTGCCCCTAAACTCCATGCGCGCAAAAGCATAAGCCGCCAAGAGCGAGGTGATCAAGACCCCGATGAGACTCAAAACCGACACATAGATAGTATTATAGAAATACAAGCCAAAAGGCACCTTCTTGAATGCTTTAACATAGTTTGCGAATTCAAAGCTCGGCTTCTTTCTAATAAGCTGCACCTGATCTGAAGGCACTTCTTTATACTCCTCAACAATAGCAAGATCGGAGTCCAAAACGTGGACAATGCTCGTCTCCTCTTTTTCAAGAACGAGAATGACACGCTCTCTGATCTCGCCATTATCCCAAACGTGATATTCCTCTTTGGGGATAAACAGCGATTCTTGCTTATTGAATTCAGATTGCGTCATCAAAGAGGTGGAAATCATCCAGATAAAGGGGATCACCATCGTAAAACCAAAGACGATCAAAATGAGGTAAATGATTATGCTGCGTAATTTTGACATGACCGACCTCCCCTTAATAGTTCACGTGCTTTTCCATCTTGCGTTGGAAGATGGTTAGCATCAGGATGATGATGAAGAGCGCAAGCGCAACCGCACTGGCATAACCCATCTCAAGCAGGTCAAATCCGCGCTCATAAATATAATAGACGATTAGCTTTGTGGTGTTCAAAGGGCCTCCCTTATTGGTCATCAGATACACTTGGGAGAAGGTCTGAAAACTGGTAATCGTCGTCATAATCAAGACGTAAAAGGTTGTTGGCGAGATCAGCGGCCCAGTGATGGTCCAAAACTGCCTAAGCTTGCCCGCTCCAACGACTTCGGCGGCATCATCATAGGTCTTAGAAATGTTTTGTAAACCCGCCAAATAGATGATTATGTTATAT
>LSQX01034706.1_pt1 | contig 10442 bp, 9 predicted proteins | sample 654561 | NCBI WGS metagenome assembly LSQX01 (sample SAMN04489861, study PRJNA283612) | anaerobic digester metagenome | isolation source: 4 biogas reactors fed with cattle manure at either 37C or 55C with and... | place: Denmark: Kongens Lyngby | collected 2014
GAGCCAGTAAATCAACCATGCTATTTTCTAGACTTTGCAGAAAAGCTAGCCGCTCATGATTTGACCTATTTAGCCGATGCAGAACCTGCCGTCAGTTTTATACAGGATCTACCGGAAGATAAGGTAAAAGAGCTAATACAAGCAAGCCAAAGCAACCAAGTCATGCTTGAACAGTACATGGATTTTCTCTATTTCCGTCAGTTTCGCAAGTCATTAATTGTCCATCAATCCGCCGCCGCATCCATTAAGCGCAAACTCCCAATTGAGGTTTTTGATCAACTGCACTACTCGGTTAACTCATGTGTTGAAGAGCAACAAAGCGTCGAAACAGTCGTTGCTGAAAACCAGACAACAGCTCATGCGGGCAATGTTGCCGTAGGCCAAGGCACAGAAGCGCCGGCACTAAAGCAACCAGGCCGCCGTTTTATATTTAATAATAATCGACCTGTCACTACCTATAACGATGCTGACTATGCACTGCTAAAAAGTATTTCAGAATTAAAAGGAGAGGTTTTTGACAAGAAAAAACTACTAAAGTTAGCTAGTAAAAAGTATGATGCGCCACAACTCGAACAGCGTTTAAGCAATCTTTTAAATCGTCTATCACTAAGCAGCTTTTCAGAAATATGGGATCAATTACCATCAGAAAGCCCTATTTTTGAAGTTGAAGAGCGGCCCTACATGCCAGAACTTATGCGACGTTTTTATCAAGAGACTGGCCATCTAAGTAACTATCGACACAATACAGTTCATTTTAATATTATTCAAAAAGAACTCATTGACTTACTGGATGGTGAGCATGATCAGGCTCAACTAAAAGCTCGCTTACTAGATGCTCTCAAAGAAGGACGCATCCGTCTTTTCAATAATAACAACCAACCCTTGCCTGAAGAGCGTGTGGATGACGCGTTGAACTCTCACCTCCGTCAAGCTTTGGAGCTATTTAGACTAAACTCTCTTCTTTATAAAAAACCAGTCTAAACTCCACTCCTCCCTGGATAGTGTTAAATCTAAATTAGTAATAATTAATTTAGCTTTGATCAATCCAATGCTTTAGTAATATACTTATAACTAATAATAATATAAATTTTAGTTACCGTATTATCCAGGGAGAACTTATCCATGAGTGACCATAAAAAGAGAGCTATGAGCGGTATAGACCGCCGCTCTTTTTTACAGTTTTCAGCTGCAGCGACAGGCACTGCCACCCTAGGCCTTAAAACACAGGAAGCCCAAGCGGCTCCTAAAGTAAAAACCTCCGCACGAATTATTATCGCCGGTGCTGGTGCTGCTGGTCTTACTGCTGCCAACTACCTAGCGGGGCAGCTTGAAGGTGCAGACATTACAATCATCGATGCTCGAAAAGCACATTACTATCAGCCCGGTTTTACCTTAGTAGCTGCCGGTCTCAAGTCTGAAAAATACCCCACCAGCACCACGGCGGAGTATATTCCTGCTGGTGTTAAATTAATTGAGGATTCTGTAGTGGAGTTCGACCCCGATGCAAATGCTGTCGTCACTGCAAGTGGTCAGCGTCTTGATTATGATTACTTATTTATCGCTACAGGCATGGTACTCAACTATGATGCGATTGAAGGCATGGATACATCGCGTATCGGTACTAATGGCTTAGGCAGTATTTACCACAGCCCTGAAAAAGCCCATGCGACATGGCAGGCCATGGATGAATTTACTAATAAAGGCGGCATCGGTGTCTTCCTGCGTCCAGGCACTGAAATGAAATGTGCCGGTGCCCCCCTAAAGTACACCATGATTACTGAAGACTACTTGACCCGTCGCGGCACCCGCAGTAAATCAAAGGTAATCTACAACTCCAATAATCAAGCCTTATTTAGCGTCCCTATTGTGCATGAAAAATTACGTATGATTTTTGAACAGCGTGACATTGAGATCAACTACAGTCGTATTCTGAAAGCCATTGATCTGGATCGTCGCATCGCCACCTTTGAGCATGCAGATGGTCCGGTCGAATTAGAGTATGACTTTATTAATGTCATCCCACCAATGAGCGCCCCAGAATCTGTTAAAAATAGTCCACTGATTTGGCAAACTGGCAACTGGGCTAATGAAGGCTGGCTAGATGTCGATCGCAACACCTTGCGTCACAAGCATTACCCAAATATTTTCGGTGTGGGTGATATTGCCGGTGTCCCCAAAGGTAAAACCGCTGCCAGTGTGAAGTGGCAAGTGCCCATTGCCGTAGCTCACTTAGTTGCTGAACTAGATGGTAAAAGCAGTGATGCTTTCTACGACGGCTACACCTCATGTCCGATGATTACACGCTTAGGTAGAGCCATGCTGATTGAATTTGATTATCACGACAATCTAGTACCTTCATTTCCGGGCATTATTGCACCACTGGAGGAACTATGGACGAGTTGGGTAATGAAAACTATGGCTCTAAAACCAACCTATATCAGCATGTTACGCGGTCGCGCATAAGGAGGTATACGTCATGCAATCATTAGACCCTATTGTTTTTCTAGCCGTTTTTCAAGAGATGTTAGGTTTTTTTCTATGGATTTTACTGGCGATAATCATTGTCGGTACAGCGGCATTTGTTATTTTACTTGTCAAAGAGAAAACCATTGCCACTAAGCGCTTGGCCATTTCTCAATTCATTGGTTTATTTGGTGGCGTGCTAGCACTTATCCTGATGGTCATCGTTTCATCTTCAGGATTTACCGATGCCGGCGGCCCAATTGACTGGCTGCTTATCTGCATCATCTATGGCCTGGGCTTTATAGGCACAACCATTATTTGCTATACCTTTGCAGGTTACTTTTTAAAAAGCAAAGGTGCCTAACCCTCAGTAAAACAGTTTAAATAGCAGCTACAACAAAGGCTTAGTCCGAGCAGATAATTCGGCTAAGCCTTTTTTAATTACAACACCCTACCCTTCAAACCATCAAGCCCTCGCTATGCTTTTACCACGTCGCCAAAACTGCTTAAACTCAGCCTCCGGCATAAAGCTCCCACCCGTTGCCCAGACAATATGATTAGCTCGGAGCATATGCTCTTCAAGTTGATACTTCTCAATATAAGCCACACCCTCGGCTGTATTAAAAATAGCTCGGGGCCCGCTCACTGCAGCTGCGGCTGAAGGCTCTATCTGAATACCATCTTGCTCTTTAAGCAAATACAAATCACGTAATAAATTATCCTCACCTATGACTACCACACCAGACAGTCGTGGACGCATTTCTTGCACGGCCAGCTGTGATGCCACCGGTACCGCCAAGCCATCAGCCTCTGTATGATTAGTTTGGCCAACATCATAAATACTGATGTTGGGTCGCTCCGGATGTTGCATTTGTACAGCAAAACAAGAAGACTCCTCAGGCTCAACAAAAAAGACATGTACATGATCGCCAAATTCCTGCTTCAGACCATAAGCAATTCCGCCTGGTGCGCCACCCACACCACAGGGAATATACACAAATAATGGGTGCTCACCATCAACCCTAATACCTAGCTCCTTCACCTGAGCCTTGAGACGACTACCGGCAACAGCATAGCCACAGAACAAAGAAAGTGATTGCTCATCATCAACAAAGTGATTAAACGCATCTGCCAACCCTTCTTTACGTCCCTGCTCTACCGCCTCAGCATAATCACCATCATGCTCTATCACCACTACACCACGTTCACGCAAACGCTGCTTTTTCCACTCCTTAGCTTCAATTGACATATGGACAACCGCTTGCATACCTAAAGCAGCGGTAATAATGCCAACACTCATGCCGAGATTACCGGTCGACCCTACCGTTACCTTATAACGTCCCAAAACTTCCAGAGAACGCTCCGAGAGCAAGTCAATCACGGAGTTATTAGGCATCAGGCAGTACTTATCGCTTAACTGATCTACTAGCTCCAACACCTCATGAATCCCCCCTCGCGCCTTGACTGAACCTGCCACCGCCAAGGCATGGTCCCCCTTGAGCCAAAAGCCAGCAGCTGGTCCGTAGCCATCAAAAGCACTCAAGGGCATTAAAGGTGATTCAATAATACCTTGAGATTTTTCAAGCTCGGGAAATAAATAGGCTAATAAAGGCGCATAACGGGCTAAACGCTCAATGGCGGTTTGTACCATCGTCGGTGTAATATTTTTTGTAAGATAAGGCTCGGCTGCACTTTGCAGCTCATCATTAAGCACCAAATTAATAGACAAGCGCAAATCACTCATAAGCTACCTCAAATTCTTTTTACAAATTACTTAGAGCTAATGATACGTGAGCTCCTAAGCCTCAGATAGCCGTATTTGTACTAGCAGTGTTTTTACTCATATGAGTTTCACTAATATACTCACCGCCAAATAAGTGAGCGTTTCGGCATCACTTCAAGTCAACTCCTGATTATTTAAGTCCCATCAGTTATACTAACGGCTCAATTTTGTAAAAAACAATTGAATTTTCAACTAGATATGACACTTACTCCGCCCTGATAGGTTAATCCGTCATCGCGCTACTTCTTAGTAGCGTATACAGCTCTCATACTCCCAAGTTGGAGGTGGCACATCAGTGACGCCCTCCGACTACTCAATTTATTTTCACACTTTAAAGACTGCTCCTATGTTTTCTACTGTCCGAGAGCAATGGTTCTCAAATATTCGTGCCGATATCCTAGCTGGACTAGTCGTAGCGATTGCTCTAGTCCCCGAATCAATTGCCTTTTCTATTTTGGCCGGTGTTGACCCTAAAGTTGGCTTATACGCCTCCTTTTGTATGGCAGTGACAATTGCTTTTTTCGGTGGTAGACCGGGCATGATTTCTGCCGCCACTGGCGCCATGGCGGTGGTTTTTCTGAGCTTAATCAGGGACCACGGCCTACAATACTTGCTAGCAGCCACTATCCTGACCGGGCTCATTCAAATTCTTGCTGGTTATTTGAAACTGGCTAATTTACTGCGCTTTGTCTCAAAATCCGTGATTAACGGATTTTTAAATGCCTTGGCAATTATTGTTTTTATGGCGCAAATGCCACACTTAATTGATGTCACCTGGCATGTCTATGCTATGGTCGTTGTCGGTTTATTCATTGTTTATTTCTTCCCTCGGATTCCGACTATCGGCGCCATGCTTCCCGCTCCTTTAGTGGCCGTGATTATCTTAACCATAGCTTATCTGCTCCTAGAATGGGACATCCCTACCGTGGGTGATATGGGTGAGTTGCCAAGCACCTTACCAGTTTTCTTGATTCCAGATATCCCACTCAACTTCGAGACTTTGAAGATTATCCTGCCTTATTCCCTAGCCTTAGCCGCAGTGGGCCTACTGGAATCCTTATTAACCGCACAAATCCTCGATGATCTCACCGACACGGATAGTGATAAAAACCGTGAATGTAAAGGTCAAGGCGTAGCCAATATTGTGACTGGATTTTTTGGTGGAATGGCAGGTTGTGCGATGATTGGTCAATCGGTAATTAATATCAAGTCCGGTGGTCGAACCCGTCTTTCTACCTTTATCGCGGGTGCATTTCTAATTATTTTGGTGGTTTTTATTAGCGATTGGTTAAAAATCATCCCGATGGCAGCCCTAGTTGCTGTCATGATTATGGTGTCAATTGGTACCTTCAACTGGGATTCGATTAAGAATATTCGCTCCTATCCCCTATCGAGTAATATCGTCATGCTCTCGACCGTTGGCGTAGTACTAGCCACAGGCAACCTAGCCTTGGGGGTATTAATTGGTGTTCTCCTTTCTGCTCTTTTCTTTGCTAGTAAAATTGAACGTTATCTATCAGTTGAGTCTCTGTACGATGAATCAAGTAGAACCCGTACCTATCAAGTTAAAGGGCAGGTATTCTTTAGTTCATCCGATAAATTCATCGACGCCTTTGACTTTAAAGAAGTACTATCTAAAGTAGTGCTTGATGTAAGTAATGCCCATTTTTGGGATATCTCCGCTGTTGCCGCAGTTGATAAAGTCGTTCTCAAATTCCGACGTGAAGGGACAGCCGTTGAGGTGGTCGGCATGAATAAAGCTAGCCAGACCATGGTTGACAAGTTCGGTGCTTATGATAAACCTGCTAATTTAGACGATTTAAAAAACCTCTAAAAGGAGTTTATGATGTCAAAAGTAATTGCCTGCGTTGATGGTTCTTCTGGCACACACAGTGTGTGTGACTATGCCGCCTGGTTCAGTAAAAAGCTGGATGCTCCACTAGAACTACTACATGTCATTGAAAAGTCCAAATTCCAGATGCCACATAATCAAAGTGGCGCCTTGGGTCTGGGCGGCCGAGAAGCTCTTTTAGAAGAGATTATCCGCCTAGAAGAAGCGAAGGCTAAGGTTGAAACCCAGCATGGTGAATTATTACTTGATGAGGCCAAAAAGTACCTCCTGCAGCAATACGAGATTCAACCCAGCATTTTTCAACGTCATGGCAACCTACTAGAGACTATCGTAGGCATTGAAGAAGACTTTCGCGTGCTGATTATGGGCAAATATGGCAGTGATACAGACCAAGTCTCCGATAAGATTGGCACTCAGGTAGAAAATGTCGTTCGTGCTATTCATAAACCCGTCCTCGTTACTTCGGGCATTTTTGAGACACCAGATTCATTTTTAATTGCCTTTGATGGTAGCCCTACCGCCAGAATCTGTGTGGAACGTATTGTTTCAAGCCCCTTGCTTGTCGGCTTAACAGCTCATCTAGTTTATGTAGGCGACGCAAATCAAGAGATGCAGGAGCAACTCACATGGGCAGAGGCACAACTACAAAGTGCCGGTTTTTCCATAACCACCCAAACTCTTAAAGGCGAGGTTGAGAAAACCATCATCAACTATGCCGAGGAGCAACAAATCAGCCTGTTGGTGGTCGGTGCTTACGGTCATTCTAAAATACGTCAATTCTTTATTGGTAGTAGCACAACTAAACTCATTAGTGGCTCTAAAAAACCGGTCTTGCTATTGCGTTGAGTTGGGGCCTAATCTTAACAACACGTAAAAACATAAATTTTAATCATGAGTAATACTCTTTTTAACCTCCCGATACCAGCCGTAGTTGCTGTCGTTATTCGGGGGGAAGAGGTTCTCTTAGTGCGTCGGGGCAAGTCACCCAACAAGGGTCGCTGGGGCTTTCCCGGTGGCAAGATAGAGTTCGGCGAAAGCATAAAAGTGGCGGCTATCCGCGAGCTCAAAGAAGAAACTGGCATTGATGGACGAGCCGATATAATTCTAAGTGCCTTTGATGTCTTTAACTACAATTCCAACGACGAGATACAACAGCATTTTATTCTCATTGCGGTCTTATGCCAATGGCTCGGTGGGGATGTCAAAGCATCAAGTGACGCAGCCGATGCCCGTTGGTTTCCTATAGACGAACTAAATGAAAGTGATCCTGATTTAATCACTGATGTTATTCATTTGATTAAAAAAGCACAACAAAACTAAATAATCTACCTGATGACTCACACATCAATTCTTTTTAGTTAATACCTGAGAAATATAGTCAAGTATTGATTTTTGTTATATCGTAAGATACAATATAACAAGATTATCCTGTGATATTAAATTAAGATTCAATCCATGCAGCCAAACCATAGCACAGATACTAAGCCTCAGCGCGAGCTGACTAGTGGACGCAAGTTTAGCGCCGAGCAGTTACAACTGTTATTACTGCAGTTGCTGAGTGAAGCACCTGCACATGGCTACGAACTGATTAAGCGTCTTAAGGAGATCTCCGAGGACTACTATCGGCCTAGCCCCGGTGTGCTATACCCCGCACTAGCGCAGTTGGAAGCACTTGGCTTTGCTGAGGTTGAAACCATGGGTAGACGTAAGAAATATCGACTGACCGCATCTGGACAGGATTATCTTCAACTACATGCAGCACAAGCGCAGGAGCTTTTTGCCATACTGAAGCATGCCGCTAAGAAAATGCTCTGGTTAAAGCATATTAGTAATAACCCAAGCGCTGCTACCACAGCCACTGGCTGGTTACCCGAATACGTACAAGCAAGACAGGCTTTACAAACTGCCCTGCTATCGCAAAATGAAGGCTGCCCTGATGAGCAATTGCGGATTGCTCAAATTTTGCAACGTGCTGTCCGGGACATTCTGCAGCAACCCTAATCAAATAACGACTTATATTATATTTTGCAGTAATAATTTTATATATGAATAAGAATAATTATGAATATCAAAACTAAACTTGTAGAGCGTGTTCGACATCCCATCAAAATGCGTTTGTTGACCGTGAAGCGCATTAGTGAATTGAGTCCCTCCATGCGCCGCATCACTCTGACTGGCCCAGAGCTACCAGAGTTTCTCTCCGCCTCCTTCGATGACCATGTCAAATTAATTCTGCCTGAGGTGCAAGGTGAAAAACCAAATATACCGGTAGTTGGTGATAATGGCCTCCAATTCGACGAAACACGAGCCAAGCCAGTTATGCGCGATTACACACCACGCCACTATGATCCCGCGACCAACGAGCTAGACATTGATTTTGTATTGCATCATGAAGGGCCAGCCACTGACTGGGCGAGCAAAGCAGAGCTAGGTCATTACGTTGGTATCGGTGGCCCACGTGGCTCCTTTGTCGTGCCGATGGATTTTGACTGGCACTTGCTCATTGGTGATGAAGCCGCCTTACCCGCTATCAGTCGTCGCCTAGAAGAGCTACCCGAAACAAGCCGCGCCATTGCTGTTATCAAGATTAGAGATGAAAACTCTAAAATTGAGATTAGTAGTCATTGCCCAGCCGAAATTCACTGGGTGACTGATGCCGAACATGCAAACAATGGTCATGACGCCTTAGAAAGTACTGTGCGTAAATTAACCCTTCCCGAGGGAGACGGCTTTGTCTGGGCTGCTGGTGAATACAGTGATATCAAATCCTTACGCCACTACTTAGCAGATGAGCTGAATATTGATAAAAACCGCATCCGCGCAGCTAGCTACTGGCGAGAGTCAATGTCAGATGCTCATGAGCAATTTGAATAATAATCCGTATACAATCATGAGCTATCTACAGCTGCCCTTCACTACGTAATGAAGGGCAATCTCAACCTGTTATAGCAACTAGTACCGCATAGGCATTTCCAGTAGAATAAGTAGTTCCTTTAGTCTATTTAAGCCCATAAGATTGCAAAAAACTGCATCATAAGGAAATTCGTTATGAAGTTAAAACATCTCTATACCGCCGCAATACTTACTACAGGTTTTGCACTAAGCGCATGCGCACAGCATAATTCACAAGATGCGAGTGACAACAAGATGAATGCCTCCACCACCCTAACTGCCTATCACTGGAATCTAGACCAAGCAGTTGATGCTGATGGTAATAGTGAGTCCCAGTGGTTACGCCCTGAAAGCGTTGAAGAGCCTACCACATTAACATTTAGTGAAAATCGTCTGGCCGTGACTGGGCTATGTAACAACATGAACGCAGGCTACCGCCTTAAAGGCTCCAATATAGAGATATCTCCCGCGGCCAGCACGATGATGCTATGCCCTGATGAAGCGCTTATGCAGTATGAGCAAAACATTGGTCGTCGCTTAGCCGAAGCCGCTAGCTGGGAAGTGAGTCAAACAGAAGAAACTCCAGCTTTAACCTTAAGCTTTGATAATGGCTCACAATGGATTTTAAAAGGCGATCCCACAGCAGAAACCAAGTACGGTAGTGTCGGCCAGACCATGTTCCTCGAAGTAGCGGCAGAAACTAAGCCTTGCACACACCCCTTAATTGACGACTTCCAGTGCCTGCAGGTTCGCACCGTTCAGTACGATGCCCAAGGGATTAAACAAGGTCATGGTGAGTGGCAACACTTCTACGATCAAATCGACAACTATGAGCACACCCCTGGTGTACGCAATGTTCTGCGTGTCAAGCGCTATGAAAACACAAACGTCCCTGCCGATGCTTCAAGCTATGCTTATGTCCTAGATATGGTCGTTGAGAGCGAGCAGCAACATTAAACTTCAGCTTAATTTCTGAATAAAACCACAAAAGCAGCTACAGAGTAGCTGCTTTACTCATTTTAAACTCTGACTCCTAGATACGTTTTACTTTAATATCATCATGACCACACACTCTGCCCCAGTTAGTACCTCAACCCCCTCTTCAACTGAGGCTAGTCAGTTTGTGACTCGTATTGTGGGTGCCACCGCACTCGCGCATTTATTAAATGATCTGATACAGGCAATTCTTCCTGCCGTCTTTCCGATGCTGAAAGCACAATTTGATCTCAGTTTCAGTCAAATTGGCTTAATCGCCTTAATCTATCAGATGACGGCTTCTCTCTTACAACCTTGTGTTGGCTTCTATACAGATAAGTATCCTAAGCCCTTTTTACTCCCCATGGGAATGGCATGCACCCTGCTCGGAATAGGCATATTAGCAATCGCACCCAATTTTCATACAATTTTAATCGCCTCCGCAGTCATCGGTATCGGTTCGGCGACCTTTCACCC
>LSQX01068463.1_pt1 | contig 10442 bp, 10 predicted proteins | sample 654561 | NCBI WGS metagenome assembly LSQX01 (sample SAMN04489861, study PRJNA283612) | anaerobic digester metagenome | isolation source: 4 biogas reactors fed with cattle manure at either 37C or 55C with and... | place: Denmark: Kongens Lyngby | collected 2014
CGAACGCAGTGAGAAGTCTGCTTTTTTCGATGTCCCCGGTCAGATGTCCGAAGTTCGAGCCGGTATCGCCACCCCATTCCCAACCTCTAACCTCTAACTTCCAACTTCTAAGACGGAGATCGGACACTACGGGCAGGGGTAATCTTCATTCGTGATCTGTAACTATCTACAAACCGGGCATTCTGGTTGAGAATTCATACGAGCCGGAGGCGACTTTGAGTATGATCCTGCCGTCGCGCTTTCCGATATACTCCACAAATCTCGAACTCGACAGGCTCTTTCCGGCTTGAAACACCTGTGATATGTCCGATGCGGGTATATGCACTTCGGCAGACATATTGGCAGGTATAGAGCAGTTGAGCCGATATTCCGACTCGTCGAGCTTGATCGATATTTTGACGGGGCCGCGAATTGTCGGAGTTATGGAGTTGAGGCTGCGCAGAGAGGCTATGCGCGGTTTGATTCGCACTACAGAAAAGCCCGGCTCTATTGGCTCCAGGCCGACTATAAATCTGGGTATAATGTTGGCCGGAGCTGCTCCCCAGGCGTGGTTCCAATCGAGGTTGGGTTTATATTTTGGGTCCCACGCCTCCAGAGTGATTGTTGTGCCGATATTGGATATCATATGCGGCCAACTGCGATCGCCGGAGTTGGTGATCAAATCCAGCGCATAGGCGTCCTCACCCTCGCGATATAACGCCTCAAGCAGGAATTGCGCGCCATAGACGCTGCAGGCCATCCCTCGGCTCTTTATAAACTTGATCACCGAGGGCTTGCGTGACTCATCAACCAGCCCAAAGGCCAGTGCGAACATATTTGCATGCAGGGAAGCGTGGCTGCTGGTCTCGCCGTCGATGTAAGCTGCCTTGGAATCGTCGTAGAGGAGTTTGTTGAACGATGCATAGACCTTGCCGGCTTGTTCGATATATTTTTGGCTATCGGCTTCCCGTCCGATCGCTGAGGCCATTTCAGCCATAAGAACCAAGGCTCGATAGTGAAACGCATTGACCACGGTGTTAATATCCGTGAAATCATAACCGTCGGTCTCGCTGCCGTGTGGCCAGTCTACTATATCCCGCAAATTGCCGCCGGCAAAGTGGACCGATTCGAGGACATCTTTGGTTACAAGCCCTGTGCGAGCGCTTATTAAGCCATCCTCACGTGACAGCGCAATCAAAGTTTTGGCGGCCAGGTCGTCATAATGTCGCTTGATGGAATCGGCGTTGCCGGTGTGCAGATAATCCTCCCAGGCGATCAATACGGAAAACAGTATCCACTCCGTCGGCCATGTGGGATGCTTGATAAGATGCTCATGGGTATGACGTCCCATCGCATATTCGCGGTCGGTGTAGTAGTGCCCAAGCTGGTTAATGTAGGCGTCGGCCTCATAGGGCAGGCGCTCCCGTTGGCCATCGACATATATGCCCAGAAAACTGGTGGCTTTGATTGAGTATTTGCATAACTCCCAAATGTCATTGAGCGCGATATCGGACGAAGAAAAAGACGATGCGCTGTCGTCGAAGCGGTACCATACGGCAAGCTGTCGAATGTTGGAGGCATTGATCTGACAAGGGCTGTTGGCGATCTCGCAATATCGAAACGGGGCAACTTCGCCTATGTGTTTGGGCATGCGGATTCCACGTTCGAAGACCGGCAACTCGAGTTTGTATCTGTGTGCGCCGGGTTTTAATTGCAGTTGAGTCTTTATATACACAACCGACCCGCCGGGAGCAGCATCCACCGCATCGCCTGAGCGCTTCTCTCCAAGGCTGATCTCGATGCTGCGTTCATCGCTGCTGTTAATGTCAAGTTCCAATACGCCAAACGCAGCCTTGCCGAAGTCGATAAAATAGCTCCCTGAGCCTTTGGATATGATTTGTCTGGGCGCAACCGCATTAACTTCAAGGGGATGCTGATTTGCGCGAACAATTCCGGGAGTGGTTTCGACCCATTTGTCCGAATAAAATACGCCGGCAGGGTCGGCAGCGTGTATAAACAGCTTCTGCGGTTTGCTCCACGGGCTTGGCAGGTCATCGCAATCCCAGGTTCTTACAGCCCACCAGCATATATCGCCGGGCTTGAGAGGCGATCCTTCATAGCGAACATTGATTGAATTATCTGATTTTATCTTGCCTGAATCCCACATATCCCCGGTCAATGACCTGCCGCCGGAGGAGACCATGATCTGATATGCCGTTTGCGCGGCGCCTTTTCTCGTATCATTTACGATCCATCCGAACGCCGGACGCGGGTTTGTGATCACGGTCAATTCGGGATGCGCGAGCAGTTCGCAGATTAACCCGATTGGCGCTTGAACACCGTATTGAGCAGGCATTGGGCAGGTCTCCTTGGGGATTAGAGGATGCGAATTTGCAAAATAATATTAAGTGGGGCCGAAGCCGACCCCACATTAGTTCATTTATCAGAGCGTCGTTCGGGTTAAAGCTCCCGAATCTTGATGTTTTTGTACCACACCTTGCCGCCGTGAGCCTGGAATCCTATGTGACCGGACCGCGCCCAGTCCTTCAGCGGCCGTTTATACTTGTTTGGCGTGCCATCCGGGTTTTGCCCTGCGACCGTCCATCTGTCGAGATTGGCCACCACTATGCGCTTGTCGTTCATAGTGATTATTATCATACTGTCTTTGCAGGTGATCTCGGCAGTATTCCACTGCATAGCGGGTTTCATGGCATTCACGCTGGGAGCCACCGCATCATAGAGAGCGCCGCTGTCGTTCTTGCTCATTGTTGTTTTGTCCGCGGTATCGTAAACCTGCATCTCGAATCCGGTCTCAACCGGGTCGTTAAGATTCTCCCATCGGAAGAATACTCCGCTGTTGGAGCCTTTATCGACCATAAAGTCGCATTTGAACTGATAATTGCCGAAAGTTTTTTTGGTATAGGCATAGCCGCTGCCCTTTACCGTGTAGAACATGGAATTATTCTCAATGATCCATCCGCCCGGCGTCGGATCGGTGAAGCCCCATCCATCAAGGGTCTTTCCGTCGAAAAGCAATTGCCATCCGGTGGATTTTTCAAACGCGCTGAGAGTATTGTCGGGAGTAGTCGTGGTCTTGGAGCAGTCCGCCGCAAAAATCGGCAAAGCAAGTGCAGTGATCGCTGCAATTAGAGCAATCAATCTTAGTGTTTTCAAAGTGATCCTCCTTGAAACGGCATCATAAAAATGAGTTATTGCACAAAACGAGTATATTTCATGCGTGGTATAATGTCCACAGGAATGGTTTTTGTGCCAATCCAGTTTATTTCTTCTACGTGACGCCGGCAATTTCCTTATGGATTGGCTTTTTCTTTCTATATCAGCCGGTAATTTTTGAGGGTAATGTATATGGCCTATCCCATCAATCGTATGAGACGACTGCGGCGATCCGGTATGCTCCGAAAAATGGTGCGCGAAGTCAGCGTTTGTGTAGATGATCTGGTATGTCCTCTATTTGTGACCAACGGGCTGGATGTGAAGGTGCAAATCCCGTCGATGCCCGGAGTATATCACTACTCAATTGATCTTTTGGTCGAAGAGGCCCGTAAACTCTCTGATCTTGGCATTCCTGCCGTGCTGCTTTTTGGATTGCCTGCTAGCAAGGACGAGGTCGGTTCTGAGACCTATGCTGATGACGGGATAGTGCAAAGAGCCGTCCGCGCCTTAAAGCAAGCTCTGCCGGAGCTTGTCGTCATCACGGATGTATGCTTATGCGAATATACTTCGCATGGTCATTGCGGAGTCGTTCGCGAAGGCGGAGTTGCTAATGACGCGACCGTCGAGTTGATTGCGCGCAGCGCGTTATCCCACGCGCAGGCAGGCGCAGATATGTTAGCGCCTTCTGACATGATGGACGGTCGAGTGTTGGCAATTCGCGAGATGCTCGATGAAAATGACTTTGAGGATACGCCGATTATGGCATATTCGGCTAAGTATGCTTCGGCGTTTTATGGCCCTTTCAGAGAAGCGGCCGACTGCGCTCCGCAGTTCGGTGATCGCTCGACGTATCAGATGGATCCTCCCAACCGCCGCGAAGCGATGAGGGAGATCGCGATGGATATAGACGAAGGAGCCGATATCGTTATGGTGAAGCCGGCCCTTTCGTATCTCGACATTATAAGCGACGCAAAAGAGTCGTTCGACGTCCCGGTGGCCGCATATAACGTATCCGGCGAATATAGTATGGTTAAATTGGCTGCCCAACGGGGTTTTGTTGATGAGCGAAGGATCGTCGAGGAGATTCTGGTGTCGATCAAGCGCGCAGGAGCCGATATAATAATCACCTACAGCGCCAAAGATTTTGCAATGTGGCGAAATGAGGCTTAAGTCAAGAGTTGATCAACTCATCTCAAGCGGAGCGATTGCGGGGTTGCGATGCCTGATCCGATAATTTGGCCTGACTGGTTTCAGGCCACCAAGCTGATAGTGGTGTTTGCCCTGGATATCGGTTTCGGCGCGCACGCCTACCGGGCGCATATACGCGAGGCCGAACAGGCCACATCGTCCCGCAGATGGATGTACTGGCTGTATGCCCTGGTGTTTCTGGTGGTCGGGATCGGACTATTTGTGCATCTATTGGTTGCAGGAGTATTCAGGAGCTACCGCGAAGCGGGATACTCGCTGGAGTTGTTGAGCCTGCTGCTGATTTTGTCCTATATTGCGCTGCTTGCGGGCGGCAAAAGGAAGACTTAGCGAGATTAACCCACGCGCCTTGCACCGCGATAGCGCGGGCCGTAGTAGCTGGAATTGATGGAATCCACAGTCACTCCCCTGCCCCGACTCGCCGCGTGCACGAAGTTCCCATTGCCGATGTAGATGCCGACGTGGGAAATCCCTCGGCTGCTTGTCTGGAAGAAGACCAGATCCCCCGGCTGGAGGTCGCTTTTGGATACTGCAGCTCCCTTGCTGGCCTGCGCCGCTGATGAGTGCGGCAGTGCGACGCCATACTTCGCGTAGACGTATCTGGTAAAGCCGGAGCAGTCAAATCCGCCACGACTCGTCCCGCCGCGTCGATAGACCGTTCCGCGACAGGCAAGCGCGGTTTGGATGAGCGTGCTGTCCGCACATGCAGCAGATTCTGCCGGAGCAGCCTTGGCTGTCTGTTTGGGTGACGGGCTTGCGCCGACCGAAAGCAGCGGTCTGTAGACAAATCCGCAGACGCCGTTTGGCAGCGCGACCTTGGCCCACTTGCCGTTCCTAGATATCAGCTTTAGTGAAGTGCCGATGGGCAGAACTGCAACTTTGCGGGCATTAGTGCTTGGTCCTTCCCTCAGACACGCGCTGCTCGAATGCGTATGGACAGCGGTGGTAGTCTGCCGAGTGACCGTAGTAGCCCTGTTTGGCTGCTTTTTGGCAGTGGCAGTTCCGGGGATGGTGATTGTTTTGCCAATGTTTAATATGGATGTCTCTTTGAGACCATTCGCCTTAGCAAGCTTAGAAACGGTAGTTTTGTTTTTTGCGGCTATAGAGGAGAGCGTATCGCCCTTCTTAATAGTGTGAGTGGCAGCGAATACGGGAATGCAAGTTGTTAAAAGCGCTACTACTAAAAAACACGCCGCAACGTTAAGTCGTCGTGTCATAAACTGATTCTCTTTCCTTAAGGGATACAATAACTGTTGAGTTTTCGCGTATCCTAGTTACCGCCGGTCATTTTAACGGGTATTACCCGCTGTGTCAACCCGGCACTTGGGGTATTATGCCCCAATTATCGGCAGATCCCCATATAAATAAGCTCATTATTAAAAAATAAATAATTTTTGCCGGTTATTTCGACTATGCGCAGTTGGGTCAATAAGAGTATGGGCGGGCGGAAATTCTTGACGAGACCTGCGGCGGCGTGTTAGAGTCAGGCGATATAGACAGACATCAGTTTTATGATTATAGCTCGGGAGGCATGGGATATGTTTCGTGATCTCGTTTTGACAAACAGGAGTTATCGCAGGTTCGCACAGACAGAATCAATTGACGAGAACACCCTGCGCTCATTGGTCGATTTAGCCAGACAGACGCCGTCAGCGGCCAATCTGCAGCCGCTGAAGTATATTTTGAGTTGGACGCCACAGCGCAATGCAACCGTGTTTTCTACCTTAAGCTGGGCAGGTTATCTTACCGAATGGGGCGGCCCGACAGAAGACGAAAGGCCATCAGGATATATCGTACTGCTTGGCGATACGCTCATCTGCCCAAGCGTCGGCTGTGATCAAGGAATCGCCGCACAAACCATATTATTGGGAGCCGCGGAACTTGGATTGGGTGGCTGCATATTCGGCTCTATTGATCGCGATAAGCTGCGCGAAGAGCTTTGCATTGATGAACACCTGGAAATACTGCTCGTCATCGCCCTTGGCAAACCGGCGGAGAAAGTCGTTTTGGAGCAGGTGGGAGATGAGGGAAGCATAAAATACTACCGAGACTCCGAGGGTGTCCACCACGTGCCGAAACGGAAGCTCGATGACATCATTTTACAGAGATAGCTTCGCTCGACTGCAGTCCATTTATGAGGAGCAATTATGAATAAAGGCGGGTTTTCCTGGAAACGGCTTTTGGGCATTACCAGGGTGAAATCTAATATATCACGAAAGATCGGCATCCCGCTTACCCGATCCGGCCGACAAAGAAAGCTTGGGGCCGCGATGGGATGCATTACGCTGTTGGTTGGAGTTGTCGGCATTGTTATCACTGCGGGTTTGTGGGCTGCTCTCGGAGGATAAGAGATTCACTGTGCCGACTTGCTATTGCGGCGATTGATACTTGACAGTAGACCGATGTCTATTATACACTGATATTATCTTCGCAGGGAGGTGCACTCGTGAGTAAAGGTCTCACCTCAAGACAACGCGAGGCGCTGGAGGCCATCCGCGAATATATCGCACGCAAGGGCTACCCGCCATCTATTCGCGAGCTTGGCAAAATCCTTGGCATTTCCAGCCTTCGCGGCGCCACCCTTCACCTCGATGCGCTCAGCAAAAAAGGATTCATCAAAAGAGAAAGCACCTCTCGCAGCATTCGCCTGCTTGTAGCTCAGGATGACGACCTAAACCATGTATCAGCCCCTCTGCTAGGCTCGATTGCCGCCGGGCTTCCCCTGCTTGCAGTTGAAAATATAGAGTCTTATGTGCCTGTGCCTTTGGAGATGGCCGCAAACGCAAAGGAATTGTTTGCGTTAAAGGTAAAAGGGGACAGCATGATCGGCGATGGCATATTGGATGGCGACACAATAATCGTCCACAGCCAGCCCTCTGCGGATAACGGGGAAATCGTCGCGGTGTTGATCGGAGACGAGGCTACGGTTAAAAGGCTGGATTTTTCTACGCGCCCTGCCCGTCTGCTGGCATCTAATGCCAATTATGCGCCAATAGAACTAGCTCGAGATGACGTGCGCATATTAGGCAAAGTAATGGGGCTTGTGCGCAGCTATGGGGCCAATTAGCCCTGCTGCACCGCTTTTAGAGCGTCATCTATGCTGTCGTGTTTTACAAATACGGTATCGAGCCGAGTGATCGTTAGTATTCTGTCAATGGCGGCGCTGCATTTCACCAGATTTATGGTTCCGCCATCCGGGCGAAGTCTTCTGGTTGCGGATAGCAGCGCGCCAAATCCACTGCTGTCCATATAGGTCACGGCGGCCATTTCGATGACAAGGTGCTTCTGCCCTGTCTCCAGTATAGAGTTGATGGCATCCTTGAACTGGGGTGCGGTGTAGATATCAATCTCCCCTGCTGCTTCCAGTATCTTAACGCCCTGCATATCTTTTATTTCAATCTCCAGTCGAATGCCTTCCACCATAACCTCCCGGCTCGCAGTGCAAGCAGTATATCGCCTATAGGAACTACTTGTCAAACTGCACATCAGTTCAAGAATCGCGCACTTTGCGCAAAAGCCCTCTAAGCGCGGTAAGAAAAATAATTTTATTGCCGGTAAATATATCCTATCTCAAAAAAAGCATTTCCGCATACGTCGGCAGAGGCCAAATTGAGGCATCCACCATATTTTCTAGTTGGTCGACCACTTCTCGAACGGAGTTCATAGCAGGCACGACTGAATCGCGATAGGCTTCCGCCTGCACGGTGACAGCATCGATGTCGGAAGCAACGCGCACAGCCTGCTTCAGAGCGATAATGTTGACTTGCAGGGTGTCGATTAGTTCGCAGAGGTCGCTGAGTATTCCACGCGGACTGTTAGCCGATGCGCCGGCGGACTTGATAGCTACAACCGTATCGGCTATTTTCCCGGAATACTCAATTGCCGCGGGCATAATCTGGCGGTTTGCCATTTGCAGTGTGGTCAACGCTTCTACATTTATTTCTTTGCAGTATCTTTCCAGTAAAATCTCGTAGCGGGCGTGAAGCTCGTGTTTGGATAATACTCCGTGCTTTTCGAACAGCGTCTCAACTTCGGTATCGAGCATCGGTCGCAGCCCGTCTACGGAATTGCGGATATTGAGCAGCCCGCGTCTTTCGGCTTCCGCCTCCCATTGCGGGGCGTAACTGTCGCCATTAAATATAATTTTTTTGTGCTGGGTAGCGATTCTCTGCAGAAGCGCTTGAGCCGCCGCATGTACGTCAGTAGATTTCTCCAGTTCGTCGGCGATCTCTCCGAGCACGTCGGCTACAATTGTATTGAGGACAAACGTCGGCCCTGCAGTTGACTGGGAAGAGCCGACCATTCTGAACTCGAATTTGTTGCCGGTGAAGGCAAACGGCGAGGTGCGGTTGCGGTCGGTGCAGTCCTTTGGAATGGAGGGCATGGTGTTTATGCCGAGTTTGAGTTCGCCGCTCTGTCGAGATGTCTTTGCCCCACCCTTTTCCAGTTGTTCGAAAATATCGGTGAGCTGGTCTCCAAGGAAGATCGAGATAATAGCCGGCGGGGCCTCATTTGCGCCGAGGCGGTGATCGTTGCCGGCGGATGCGACACTGGCGCGCAGAAGCCCTGCGTATTTGTCCACCGCCCTTACCACCGCGCACAACATTATAAGGAACTGCTCATTGTCGTGCGGAGTAGTGCCGGGGTCGAGCAGATTGATGCCGTCACTGGTCATCATGCTCCAGTTGTTATGTTTGCCGGAGCCACTGACCCCTGCGAATGGTTTTTCGTGCAGCAAGCATACGAACCCGTGGCGGAGAGCTACCTTCTGCATTGTCTCCATGCACAACTGGTTATGATCCGTTGCCACGTTTACGGTTCCAAAGACCGGAGCGAGTTCATATTGCGCAGGTGCAACCTCGTTGTGCTGGGTTCGTGCGGATACGCCAAGTTTCCATAGCTCTACATTAAGCTCGTTCATAAAGCAGGCCACGCGCTCGTGCAAAGCGCCGTAGTAGTGATCCTCCATCTCCTGCCCTTTTGGAGGAGGTGCGCCGAAAAGGGTGCGCCCGGCTAAGACGAGGTCGAGCCGTTTTTTTACAAACTCCGCATCAACCAGGAAATATTCCTGCTCCGGGCCAAGAGTGCCAATGACGCGCTTGGAAGTGTTGTTGCCGAGTGCGCGCAGGACTCGAAGACACTGATAGCTCAGCGCATCTATCGACCGCAGCAGGGGTGTCTTTTTATCGAGAGCCTCGCTTGTGTAGGAGCAAAATGCGCTGGGGATGTATAAGGTGACGTTGGAGCCGTTTTCTTTGACGAAAACAGGGGATGTGCAGTCCCACTCGGTGTAGCCGCGCGCCTCGAATGTTGCGCGCAATCCGCCACATGGAAACGAAGACGCATCCGGCTCTCCCTGGATAAGCTCTTTTCCGCTGAACTCCATAATCGTGCGCCCGTCGGAAGTTGGAGAAATAAATGAATCGTGCTTTTCGGCAGTGACGCCGGTCATTGGCTGGAACCAATGGCAAAAATGCGTGGCGCCCTTCTCAATGGCCCAGTCTTTCATAGCGTTGGCCACCACGCCGGCAATGGACGCATCAAGCGGACGTCCCTCGCTTATTGTCGGCTTTAGAGCCTTATATACATCCTCAGGCAGCCGTTCTCTCATAACGGCCTCGCTGAAAACGTTGGAACCGAATATACTGGTTACCGGATCTTTTGACTCGCTACACATACCGGCAAGCCTCCTGGTCGTACTCATTATCCATTATCGGCGCACAGCGCCCTTGATGTGCACTATATATTATTCTACCAGACTCTGCCCTGCAAGCATAAGCGGCTTTGAAATTGAGTAACATCTCACTCTTCGTGAGTGATTGTAGTGACTGGTCTGTGTCCCAGCCACACGAACTATGTCATTTCGAACGAAGTGAGAAATCTGCTTTTTTCGATGTCCGAGGTCAGATGTCCGAAGTTCGAGCCCGTATCGCCACCCCATTCCCAACCTCTAACCTCTAAACCGTAATCGCGAAAGCTCGAAAGAAGCGAAACCCGGAAAATAGAAGGGAAAAAGCAGATTCCTCGGCATTTGCCTCGGAATGACACAAATTGGAGGCTACGCATAACCTGTCTCTTATACA
>LSQX01223995.1_pt1 | contig 10442 bp, 10 predicted proteins | sample 654561 | NCBI WGS metagenome assembly LSQX01 (sample SAMN04489861, study PRJNA283612) | anaerobic digester metagenome | isolation source: 4 biogas reactors fed with cattle manure at either 37C or 55C with and... | place: Denmark: Kongens Lyngby | collected 2014
CCTCCAGCTTTTTGTCATCAGAATACCAAGGCTAATGCCTATGGCCGTAATGATTAGAATGGAGATTACGGTCAGAACAATATGCTCCCAGAATAACTGGATAAAAAAATCACTTCGATCAGCATAAAGCCGCAAAACGTCAATGATCATAAAATCGCCTGCTTTTTAGCTTATATGAAATAATTCAAACAAGCGGTAGATGTATGATCTTAAGCCTAGACTTCATCTCTGGAATTGACTGGAACGAATGTTACCCAACACAATTATTGAAGTGCAAGTAAACTCAAGCAAACTCAATCACAGAATTTATATTTAACTTTTAAATCATTGAACATATCATAAGTCAAAAAGTTGTCATTCTGGAGTCTGCCAAGCACTATACCAGGCGCTATATTAATTTGATCCGCAAAATCTTTGATGCTTTTCTTGCTTAATATATTACTATTAATAAATTTCTGGTACTCATCAGGAGGGATTAGTGTATCCCTTGCAAAGTTATCGGCTTCACTTTCAAATTCTGATTGCGACTCATTTGGCTCAGTAATATGGCCACGAAGAACATGGCACAATTCATGAAACACGCTAAACCAAAACCTATCTGCATCCTTACCACGTAAGGTTAATCCCATTACTATCCGATTGCTATCATAGAAAGATGCTCCATGCAAAAAAGATCCATCAATATGCGGTAAGCAGACTAACGCGACCCCTGATTCAGCGAACAATCGGACAAGGGCATCGTAAAATTCAAGGGGATCTTGTTTTGTCATTTTTCTAATCACGCCGATGGATTGCTCTAGTCTATCGAGATTAATTGCTTTAGTTTCAATTTGTCGCGTTTCTAGTTTTGCTTTTTGAGCCCAAGCCGCTAAATGGTAATTACTAGCTTCATTCATATCGGTTCTCCGGCAGGCAATGCCGGGGATCATCAATTGATCAAGTACTCCCAGCGAAGCTACTTCAAAAAATCGCCGCAAGTTAATTACTTTTTCTTCAATGCGTCGCGTCGCGTCGACCCAACCCAATGAAGCCATTTTTGGATATGGAAAAAGTGAAGCTATCTTCATATCCTCCTCAAGTTGATTTTCGAGTTTAACCCGTGCCAATTTTTCCCGATATATGGTTTCCAAATTATTCCAAAAGCTTGCTGGGATTCCAAGAACGGTTTCAAGACGCAGGGCAACATCCTGGGTAAGTTCAACTTGCCCATTAATCAAACGGCTAATATGCTTTTCAGATAGATCCATACGTAAGGCAAATTCCTTTTGTCTCATCTTACGATTTTCGAGCTGCTCTCGTATGGTTTCGCCTGGTGGAATCGCGATCGTATTCTTACTCTGTCTCATAATNATTCCTCTTGCCACCATTTCATCTCATTAATTTTGCCATACGCATACCATGTTGCTTTTTTGCTTCAGCCAGTATTGTGCATACTCGTTCAAGGTTTTTGGACTTATAGCATATTCGAAGCAAGTCACACCTCTTTACCTCTAAGGTAAATATAGTTTATCATCATTCCTAAAGCCTGTCAAAAATAGTTTACCTTATAGGTTAATTTCAAAATAAAAACGGGTGCCTTTTTCTGTGTTGTCAACATCGTAAATATATGCAAAGAAATGTCCGAAAAATGTCCTAAATTATCTCCGTATAGTAAAACCCGGCCACAATCGTGACCGGGTAACTTAAAAATACAGGTAAAGCAAAGACCAGTTAATGAGTCCAGAAATTCTTTGACGTGGTACGAATTTTGGTCAGCTCCTGGAATGCATCGCTGGATTTACCTCCTTGCTTGGTTCGAGAAATCGAATCCTATGTCGATTTCGGAATTTATAGCATTAAAACGGGTATAATAAAAAAAAACGAGAGGGCGGTGAATTTTATGGCTCGGAAAAAATACAGATTAAATATTGAAGAAGAGCAAATCTTGTGGAAGGATCGCAAACGTTATTTAGGGCTGCCAATCTCTTTTACCAGATACGAACTTACACCAACGCGCTTCATTATCCGCACCGGTTTCTTTTCTACTAATACTGAAGAAGTATTGCTGTATCGGGTTTTGGATTTGAAACTGAAACGCAACCTGTGGCAAAAGCTATTTGGTGTGGGCACTCTGGTTATTCACACCATGGATCAAACCGCTAAAGTAGTTGAGTTTAAGAATATCAAGGGTTCTGAAAAGGTGAGGCAGTTCCTGGGCAAGGCTGTTGAGGCTGAACGCGACCGCAAACGTATCTCTGCCCGTGAAGTGTACGGTTCAGGCTTCGGAGATGGCACTGATTATGGTACTGACGCTGATGGGGACGGAATACCCGACTATCTGGAATAGAATATACGAAATAAAAACCTGACTATCAGGACTGGAAATATTAGTGCTATGATATGCTTTGAAAATCGAACCATATTTAGCTAACATTCAGTTTTTAAAATTCAATAACAGGAGAGAACTTGTCATGAAAATCATCATTGTGGGCGGCGGCTGGTCAGGCTGTGCTGCAGCCATCGCTGCCCGGAAGTGCGGCGCCACCGTTGAGCTGCACGAACGGACAGATATGCTTCTCGGCACCGGCCTGGTCGGCGGGATAATGCGCAACAACGGCCGCTTCACGGCAACGGAGGAGGCTATCGCCCTTGGCGGAGGCGACTTGTTTAACATTACCGACCAGTGTGCGCGTCATCGCAATATTAATTTTCCTGGTCACAAACATGCAAATCTTTATGACATCGCCACGACCCCGATGACGGTTACCCGCTATCTCGAGTCGCTTGGTATAAAGATTCATTACCAGTCACGTATCTGCGCAGTCGCAATGAGCGACCGGACAATAAAGAGCATTTCCGGTGAAAAAGGCGATTCCATTGAAGGTGATGTCTTCATCGATACTACAGGAACTGCAGGGCCGATGAAAAACTGCATCAGGCACGGTAACGGCTGCGCCATGTGCATTCTGCGCTGCCCGAGCTTTGGTGGCCGCGTCAGTTTGACCGGTTTAACCGGCGTCGAGGAATTACAGGGACGGAAGGATAATGGCCAGATCGGCGCAATGAGCGGTTCCTGCAAAATATATAAGGAGTCACTCTCCGCGGAAATCGTTTCAGAGCTGGAAAGTAAGGGCGTCGCTGTCATCCCAGTACCGAAGTCACTGATCGAGAATCATCTCGACCTTAAGGCCTGCCAGCAGTACGCGTTGCCCGCGTTTCTGGAGAACATTGTCCTGCTCGATACGGGCCATGCCAAACTGATGTCGCCCTTCTTTGATCTCGGCAAGCTCCATCAGGTGCCCGGTTTCGAAAATGCCCGTTATGAAGATCCATATTCCGGCGGCCGGGGCAACTCGATGCGCTACTTTGCCATGGCGCCGCGTAACGATTCGCTGCAGGTAAAGGGCGTCGATAATCTGTTTTGTGCCGGTGAAAAAGCCGGACTGCTGGTCGGTCACACCGAGGCTATCGTTACTGGTACACTGGCGGGCTTCAATGCTGTTCAGTATGCCCGCGGCCACGAACTTGTCACCTTGCCGCGCGAACTGGCTATTGGCGAAGCGATTGCTTTTGTCAACGAACAGATGCAGACAGAAGCGGGCCTCGGCTTGAAGTACACTTTCTCAGGATCTGTTTTGTTTGAGCGTCTGAAGCAGCTGGAGCTCTATACCACCGAAGTTTCAGCCATTCGCTCCCGCGTGGAAAAAGCCGGCTTGACTGGACTTTTCATCCGCTGAACCGGTTGTTCATTTCTTTAGATTGGATGAGTTAAAAGTATGATTACATTAGGACCTTTGCATTTCGTCTATATAGTTATGACAATCCTGATCATCGTTGTTCTTTTGATGAAAAAAGAGATTGTCCTGCCGTGTGTGCTTGGTATTTTTATGATGGGTCTTGTCTATAGCGGCAACCTGATCAAGACAATCCAGATCATTTATAATTCCCTGGTCATTTCGGCGACAGAGTTCCTCGGCATCATCGTTGTCATTGCCCTGGTTGTCTCAATGTCGAAGGCTCTGGCCTGCATTGGTGCTGACGCGATAATGATCCAGCCGCTGGCACGTGTAATCAAGACTCGCAAGGTCGCCTTCTTCGTAATCGGCAGTGTTATGCTGATCGCCTCCTGGTTTATCTGGCCGTCGCCGGCTGTCGCTCTTGTGGGTGCCATTCTGCTGCCAGTCGCGATCAAGGCTGGCCTTCCAGCCATCTGGGCTGCCGTTTCGATGAACCTCTTTGGCCACGGCATAGGCCTTTCAAGCGATTTCTTTATCCAGGGCGCGCCTTCCATCACTGCAAAGGCCGCCGGAATTCCCACGACTGAAGTCATGCAAGCCAGTATTCCGCTCTGGCTGGTAATGTCGGTGGTTACCATCAGCGTAGCCTTTATTATGTTCCTGAAAGACATGAAGCAGACGCCTGCTCTTGAACTGGCCGGTGGCGCCGTCAACGGCAACGGCAATGGCAACGGCAACGGTTACCCGCCTGATGCCGGGCACACGGTTCCTAATACGGTTCCCTGTGACATTACCTGCCGTCGGCCGGGATTCGCCCGCTTCATCGCGGTTTTCACACCATTGGCATTTATAGTTGATGTCATCCTGATGGTCATGTTCAAAATTGTCGGCGGCGACGCGACTGCTCTGGTTGGCGGAACCGCTGTCCTGATCATGACGATTATCCTGATCGGCAAGGGTGACATGCAGGAATCGCTGGACCAGATTACTGACCAGTTCAAGGACGGGTTTATCTTCGCAATCAAGATTTTTGCTCCGGTAATCGTGATCGCCGGTTTCTTCTTTATGGGCAGCGGCCAGATGGCAGAAAAAATGCTTGGCCCTGGTGCCCCTGATATTCTAACGGATCTGGGACTTTATCTCTCCAGTATTATCCCGATGACCAAAATCCCGATCGCGCTAGTGCAGACTGCGATTGGCGTTATCACAGGCCTCGATGGCTCCGGCTTCTCCGGCCTGCCGCTGCTGGGTTCATTGGCCCAGACTTTCTCGCTCGCTTCCGGAGCTAACGTCAAATACATCGCAGCCCTCGGCCAGATAGTCACCGTCTGGGTAGGCGGCGGCACCGTTATCCCCTGGGGCGTCATACCTGTCGCAGCCATTTGCGGCGTCAAAGCGTCTGACCTGGCGCGCAAGAACCTTATTCCGGTAATGGCTGGTATGGCTGCAATGATTCTCGTGTCATTCTTCCTGATCTGAACGACCGCCTGTAAATTAATTGCTTGGCTGAGTTGGTTTCGTTATTTTTCGGGCACCAAGGCGTTGAGTGCGTTCTTGACGGTTGAAAAGGAAATCCCCTTGCTTGTGCAATAGTCGCGCACTGACTGGTTGGTCGGCGGCATCGGTGCGCCCAGCACCTGCTCTATTTGGGTCTGGGTGATACCGGCATCAAGTACTTGCTGGAAAGTGGCTGTGCCGTTAACGAGTGGTTCTGTTGCAGCTGTCACCTGTGCAGTGTCCGACTGAACAGTGGTCACCGGAGTTGTATTCGCCTCATTAGGGGTAGAAGCCGATGAAGAAGCCGCGGCTGGTACGAGTTCAATCTGATGGCTCGCGAGGTAGTCTTTCTGCTCCGCGCTCAAGCTCGGATTGGCATTCAAAATCAGCTGAACCGCCGGCGTGGGGAGGTAGGTTCCATCCAGATCGGCCGGCAGGTTCTTGTAGAGAGCGACAAACAGCCGCACTGATCCAGTGCCGATTTCCTGTTCCAGTCCGGCATAACGGACTTCCAGATCCTTTGCTTTCGTCTGGGCGGGATCCTTATCAGCCTCAAAGCCGAAGGCAGGAAGCAATACGCTCGAGTCGACCCCGAACGAATTACTGATGTCCGTAAATGTATAGGAGCCGCGGATGTCGGCCGGATTACTCTGACCGGCGTATTCACCTTCCTTGAAGGTAGCGGGCTGCTTTTGCGAGCTCGTCGACCAGGAGCCGAGCGCGGCGGCAGTGCCAATGCCACCGAAGATGACCAGGAATAGGATCATGGCCATTGCTGTTGTTTTAATCTTCACTGGACAACCTCCTTCTGTGGCTGGATTGACGCCTTCGGCTGACCGACCTGCATGGTAACCGTATCGGGAACCGGGCAGGCACGTTCAGATGTACATTCATAACAGCTGATGCAATGCATTGATGTGACTGTGCTTTGGTGGGAGATATCGAGATCCATGGGGCAGGCTCTGTCACAGCGGCTGCAGTTGATGCAAGTGGATGCCTGGCGGCGAATCTTGAAGATACGCACTTTATTGAATAAGCCGAGCAAAGCGCCATAGGGGCAGGCATAGCGGCACCAGGGCCGAGCGACAACCAATGAGAGGGCAGCGGTTACTCCAAGCACGATCAGCGAAACTGGAGCGACTTCAGATGTCCAGAAATTGAACAGGGCATGATAGGGGTCGAGATTCGCGAACAGCAAAGTACCCGAGCGGGCAGTCACGTACACCACCCATACCAGAAAGGGAAGTCGGAACCAGCGTAATACGCGGTCAAGCCGAGCCGGTATAATTCGGCCAAAACGATGCCCGAGCAGCTTACGACCGAGTTTGCCGACCCATTCCTGGAATGAGCCAAGCGGACATACCCAGCCGCAGAAAACAGGCCCGAACAGAATCGCCAGAAAAAACACGATGGCCATCAGGACGACCGAGCCGGCATGAACCTTCTGGACATACGTACCCAGGCTGAGCAGCTGATAAGTTGTTTCGACACCGCCAAATGGGCAGATAGCATGAAGCGAGGCATTGGAGAGAAACGGGATGCCAACGCCACTTTCTGAAAGACTGTGATTGACAGCGATCAAGCCAATCAGACCAAAGAAGAAAATCTGGACTATCAGGCGAACTGGAAATTTTCTGCTGGATAAGCTTTTTCGGTCTTTTTGATGAATAACCGGTTCGGTCTTGCTTGGTGTTTCTGGCGCGTTCATCTGGTATCCTCCATTTTTTGTGAGCGAATGCCAACCAACCTGGTTAGCGGAAAGTTTCTCTGATAGCCAGATTCTACTCCTGATATTTGATGAAATTGTGAGAACTGTGTCAGCAAAAATCAAATCTGATATTTTTTCTTTGCAAGCAAAACACTTCATTTCCGTACATAATAGATGAAGGGCTTATAGTTCAAAGGAGACAGACTCGTGGAAGATAATGCGATTATCGAGCTGTACTGGGAGCGGTCAGAACAGGCAATCAGGGAAACGGAGCTGAAGTACGGCAAATTGTTTCACCAGATCGCCAACAATATTCTGCATAATGCGGCAGATGCCGAGGAGTGCGTGAACGACACTTATCTGGGCGCCTGGAATGCCATTCCACCGGCGAGACCGCGTGTTCTGGCAGCTTACTTGTGCCGCATCTCCCGTAATCTTGCTCTCAAGAAATATCAGCAGATCCATGCCGCCAAACGCAACCCCGCTGTCGCTGTATCCTATGATGAGTTGGAGGCTTGCCTTGCTGACCGCGATTCTGTTGGCCAGGAATATTCTGATGACCGGTTGGCGGACTGTATAAACCGTTTCCTTGATTCACTGGACAGAGAAGCCAGACAGGTGTTTGTTCGCCGTTACTGGTACTTTGATTCAATCAAAGACATCATGCTGCGTTACCGGCTGAGCAAAAGCAAGGTGGAATCAATACTGTTCCGCACAAGGAACAAATTACGTGCCTGGATTGAGGAAGAAGGGCTCTAAAAATGAATCGTGAAGAACTCAAAAAAATGATCAGCCTGATCGACGATGATAAGCTGGCGGAAGCAGCTACCAATCCTGGAGCTGCCGACAGCCCTGATTACGTAAGCTTACAAAAGACAAGGCATCCGACGGTCCGCCCCATCTGGCATAGAACAGTTGCGGTTGCTGCTGCGGTGATTCTGGTGATAACTGTCACATTTATCTGGACCAAGCTTAACCCGGCTCTTATCCCGACTGAAACAACGATAACCAGACCGGTGGAGACAACAACCGGAATGACCGTAGTGGCGCCAAAGTGGGAAGAACTGGAAGTGTTTGAAAAGTACACCGGCGGAGCTGTGATCAATGGAATTGAATACCAGAGCAGCATTCACGAACTGGACGAAAATCTGATTGAAACAAAATTAGGTGATTTTAAACTGAGTGGTCAAGATACCTATACAGATAAAACATATGAGATCAACGCGGCCTTTTTCCGGCTAAAAGACATTGATCCGGACGCTGTTGTGGCTGTGCGCTATGAAGGATTTGACGGTTACTATGGGTTCTTCAATACGACCAATTTATTCGCAACACTGGGGGATCTGATCAGTAGCTTGAATTTGCCGAAGCACCTGCAAATCAATAATATATTCCAACACTCCGTCTGGCACGGCGACGTCAACAAAGAATTGCTCCGCTATGAATAGTATAAACTGCCAGACCCTGCTGTCGTCTGGAAGCAGCTAATGGCTCAAACAGATATCGTCAATGAAGGTGAAGCAACCCGCGCCAAGCTCGGCTGGGAAGTTATGAGCATCAGCATTGATTATCCGCCTGCCGGCCAAAGCAATATAGGCATCGTCCTGTTTGACAATGGTTACTTGACCACCAATATTCTCTGGTCGTTACAGTCCTTCTACATCGGCGAAGATGCTGTCACAGATTTCAAGGATTACGTGCTGACAAACGGTACGCTCGAAAAAAGTATTGGCCTGAATTCTCCTGTTGCAACAACTGTGTCAGAAAGCGAATTGACCACAGGCGAATCACCCGTGCAAACAACGCAAGGAACGACAAAGCAATAGATGTCATAATTTCCATATTTAAAAATTGAGGTAAGGAAATCAGCATTTATTTCAAATCAACTACCGAGTCAAATAGAAGGTACCGTCCAAGGGTCGCTATCTATCTGCATGAAATACTCTTTTCCAGGTTTATAAATGCCTCCATGTAATATACCTGAATTGGTGTGGAAGCATTTAAAACTTTCTCTGGCATCAGAATCGAAATTATATACCGTAAAAGAAAGTTCGACATCGGAGTTTAGTAAACTTGACAGCATCAATGAATCAAGTAGCAGTTTATTTTGCTCCGATATCTGACTGGTTAACATAATTGGATCTTCAACTCCGCCATCCCAGGAAATATTGGCAAGAACCCCGACAACACTAGATCGGCTTGAAGAAACAGGGTCAGCAACTGTTATGTCACCGACTAATTCAGTACCGCCAATTTTAACATGTTCAATATATCCAACCATTATTTGGTTTTTGACGTAAAACGTATTGAGGTCACTTTTGAGTCTATTCATTGTATTTTGCAACGTTGAGACCTGCATCTCAAGATTGCTAATTTCTTTTCTCAATTTAGTGATCTCTTCGCTGCTTTGAGAGTTTTGCAACAACAGTAATTCTCGTCGCGATTCTTTCAACTTGCTTTGCAGGGAAGAAATCTGTTCCTGAAGAACTGCAACTTCTTGCTCTAGTTGTTGCTGCTCTTCGCTTTTCGCAGCTTCCTTAAGAGTGGTTATTTCGTTTTGCCGGGATTCAATATCTTGCTGAAAGCTCTTGATTTGCTTTTCGAGATCGGAAATTTCGCTTTTAACTGCATTGGTATCGACCAGGCCTGAGGAGAATCCTTGTATTGCGTCGCAGCTGTAAATCGCCATGGATTTTAACAGCGGCTCTGTCGTTTGTGCGGTTGTCTGACAACCAGTCAGTGTCAATGCTAAACTAAAAACAGCCACGAAAAACAACCTAATGGCTGCTCTGGCTGCCCATTTCCCGGACTTAGTCTTTTTCCAGAACAGTGACTTCGCACCTTGCATACTCTCACTCTTTCAGCGCTTTGTTGCGCTAATGCTCTTCTTATTGTAACTAATTTATGATCTTCGCGTTGTCTTCTTTCAGTAAGCTATGCATACATGCATCAACAATACCTTTGTTGCTGAAATCTGCCTGATGCATAACGCCTTCCTTCTGCAGACCGCATTTTTCCATTGCTTTTCCTGAATACGGGTTATTCGGATCATGCTGAGACTCGATCCTGTTTACTTCGACTTCCTCAAACAGATAGGGAATTATTGCCTTGAATGCCTCCGATGTCAGGCCCTGATGCCACCACCTGCTTCCGAAACAATAATCGATGTGGACAATGTTCAGTTTTTCATTCATATCAACAACACAGATGGTTCCAATGGGTTCCTCCAGTGCTTTGAATTCAATTGCCCATTGATAGAATTTCCAGCCCGTCTCGGGAGGTTAATTTCTCCAAGTTATCAAATATTTTCTCTTCATCCCAGTTCCACCATTGAATTTTAAGTAAAAACTCAATCTTATCATCGCTGAACCTTTTTTTGATAAATTTAGCCGGATTTCCACCGTATATCGAATATGGTTCTACATCTTTAACTACTGTGGAATTAGCAGCAATAATCACACCGTCGCCAATTTTTATTCCAGGCATAATTGTTACGTATTGACCTATCCAGACATCATTGC
>LSQX01026698.1_pt2 | contig 10441 bp, 7 predicted proteins | sample 654561 | NCBI WGS metagenome assembly LSQX01 (sample SAMN04489861, study PRJNA283612) | anaerobic digester metagenome | isolation source: 4 biogas reactors fed with cattle manure at either 37C or 55C with and... | place: Denmark: Kongens Lyngby | collected 2014
ACATCCTCCTTGGAGGGAATTTCGCCAATGAGCATCAGATAAAACAGCCCTTCGGGCAAAGGCTCGCCTGTGGGTACAGTCTTCGGCAATTTTTCACGCAGCTCATCAATCGTATAACCTTTAAAACGGATTCCCTCATTGGGGTCCAGTTTTGAAGTGTCGGTAACCAGTAAAGGGATTCCCTTCAAACCGGATAAAACCTGCTCCAGGGTTATCTGAGCAATGACTTTGTCGCCAAATTGCTCTTTTATGCGCTGAAACTCTTTGGAGCATTTGCTTGCTTTCTGAAAAAAACGGTATTTGATGTATTCCATAGTTATAATTTTATATCTGTTAATGAATATTTCGGATAATCTCTTCAGCAAAACCTGATGTTGTCAGCAAAGTAGCTCCCTCCATCTGCGCGAAAAGGTCGGAAGTCACCCTTCTTTTGGTAAAAACATGTTCCATTGCATCGTAAACATGCAGTGCAGCTTCGTACCAACCCATATATTCCAGCATCATCACACCCGACAGAATGAGCGAACTGGGATTGGCTTTCCCAGAACCTGCAATGTCGGGAGCTGTTCCGTGGGTGGCTTCAAAAATGGCGTAGCCATTCAGGTAGTTGATATTTGCTCCGGGCGAAATTCCTATCCCACCCACCATCGCTGCAAGCTGATCGGAGATATAATCACCGTTCAGGTTCATTGTTGCAATCACCGAATGGTTGTAGGGTTTCAGCAGCGACTCCTGCAGAAATGCATCTGTTATCACATCTTTTACAATGACTTTCCCGGATTTCTTAGCCTCTTCAAGAGCCTGCTCAGCATCGATTTGCCCTTTTTCATTTTTTATCTCTTCATATTTGCGCCATGTGAATGTTTCACCGGGAAACTCGTTTTCTGCCAGATCATATCCCCATGTTTTGAAAGCACCTTCGGTAAATTTCATGATGTTTCCCTTGTGTACCATTGTAACCGATGGGAGTTTACGCCGGATGGCATACCGGACAGCCGCCCGGATTAACCGTTCGGAGCCTTCCTTTGATATCGGCTTTATGCCAAACGATGAACTTTCAGGGAAACGGATATTCTTCACGCCCATCTCATTGATTAAGAAATCGCGTAATTTTATGGTGTCTGCCTCGCCGGTCATATACTCAATTCCGGCATAAATATCTTCGGTGTTTTCCCTGAAAATATGCATGTCAACCAGTGTGGGATAGCGGATTGGCGACGGGACGCCTTTAAACCAGCGCACCGGGCGCAGGCACACAAACAGATCCAATGCCTGACGCAGCGCCACATTTAATGAACGGAACCCTTCTGCCACCGGAGTCTGCAACGGTCCCTTGATTCCAATCAGATACTCTTTGAATGCCTCAATGGTTTCATCAGGAAGGTGATTACCCGTTTTGAGGAACGATTTTTCACCTGCCGGTACCTCTTTCCAGAATATTTTCCGCTTATCACCGTAGGCATGAGCCACAGCGGCATCGATAACTTTTTGTGACGGAGCGGTGATGTCCCTGCCGATTCCGTCGCCTTCAATAAAAGGAATTACCGGATAATCAGGCACTTTCAGCTCACCGTTTTCAATTCTGATTTTTTCTGGTTCAGCCATTCAGTTTATTTTGCAAATTGTTATCAATGGCTTCCAGAAACTCTTCCGTTGTCAGGTAGTGCTCCTCTTTTAATTTCTTCCCGTGAATAATCAGCGCCAGGTCTTTGGTCATTTTTCCGGATTCTACGGTTTCAATGCAAACTTGCTCAAGTGCGTTTGCAAAATCCATTAGCTCCTGATTTCCATCCAGTTTTCCACGGAATTCCAATCCGCGTGTCCATGCAAAAATCGAGGCGATAGGATTAGTTGAGGTAGGATTTCCCTGCTGGTGTTGCCTGTAGTGGCGCGTAACGGTTCCGTGTGCTGCTTCTGCTTCCATGGTTTTTCCATCGGGAGTCACTAGGGTTGAGGTCATCAGTCCCAATGAGCCAAATCCCTGAGCCACTATATCGCTCTGCACATCGCCGTCATAGTTTTTGCAAGCCCAGACAAACCCGCCATCCCATTTCAGGGCTGCTGCCACCATGTCGTCAATCAGCCTGTGTTCATAGGTAATGCCTAACTCTTCAAATTTATCCTTGTATTCGTTTTCAAACACTTCCTGAAAAATATCCTTAAAACGCCCGTCATATTTTTTCAGAATTGTATTTTTTGTTGACAGATAGAGGGGCCATTTTTTCATTACAGCCTGATTCATGCACGAACGGGCAAACCCGTATATGGATTCGTCAATATTATACATAGCCATGGCAACGCCATCGCCTTTAAAATGATACACTTCGTGTGAAATCGGTTCGCTGCCGTCATCGGGGGTGAAGGTGATGGTGAGCTTTCCGCTTCCTTTGGTAACAAAATCGGTTGCCCGGTACTGGTCGCCAAAAGCATGACGTCCGATACAGATGGGCTTTTGCCATCCGGGCACCAGCCGCGGCACATTTCTGATTAAAATCGGCTCACGAAAAACGGTGCCGCCCAAAATGTTGCGGATGGTTCCGTTTGGCGATTTCCACATCTTCTTCAATCCAAACTCCTCCACCCGGCTTTCATCGGGGGTGATGGTTGCGCACTTTACGCCAACGCCATACTTTTTTATGGCATTTGCTGCGTCAATGGTAACCTGATCATCGGTGGCATCACGGTTCTCAATACTTAAGTCAAAATATTTCAGTTCAATATCCAAATGGGGCAAAATGAGTTTTTTCTTAATAAATCCCCAGATAACCCGTGTCATTTCATCACCGTCAAGCTCAACCACGGGGTTTTGTACCTTAATTTTTTTTGCCATTTATTTATCTTTCTATCATTGGTATAAAGGGTTGCATCTCACGAACATTTTTATATGCAGGGCGCATAATCCGCTTGCTGCTGAAGTTAAGCTCCTCGATGCGGTGGGCTGTCCAGCCCACAATTCGCGCCATTGCAAACAGCGGAGTAAAAACCTCTTCGGGAAGGCCAATGGCATCATAAACAAAGCCGGAATAGTAATCCACATTGATGCAGGTGCGCTTTTTGGCACCCTCTTTTTTGAAATCCAAAAAGACTTCAACCGCCCGCTCTTCAACAAGCTCCATGAAGTTAAACTCCTCCTCGCGCCCTTTTTCTTTTGCCAGCTCGCGTGCCATATTTTTGAGTAAACCGGCACGCGGGTCGCTGATTGTATAAACAGCATGCCCGATTCCGTAAATCAGCCCGGTTTTGTCGTAAGCCTCTTTTTTCAGAATTTTCAGCAGATAGGCATCCACCTCTTCACTATTTTTCCAGTTTTTGATGTTCTTTTTCATGTCTTCCAGCATTCCCTTCACTTTCATATTTGCTCCACCGTGAAGCGGTCCTTTAAGTGAACCAATACCTGCGGCAATTGCCGAATAGGTGTCTGTTTCCGTAGAGCTGGTCACCCGCACTGAAAAGGTGGAGTTGTTCCCTCCGCCGTGTTCAGCATGAAGGATGAGCGCCAGATCAAGAATTTTCACATCAAGTTCTGTGTAACTGTTGTAGCCCTTCATCATAAACAGAAAGTTTTCTGCCACAGACCACTCTTCGTGCGGATGGCGGATATGCAGCGAGCGCCCCATCTGGTTGTGGCGAAGAACCTGGTAGGCAAGCGCAATGACAGAAGGAAACTTGGCAATCAGATAAATGGATTGTTTGATCAGATTGTCGGGTGAAATATCATCGGGGTTTTCATCGTAGGTGTATAGCTCCAGGACGCTTCGAGCCAAGATATTCATAATGTTTTTCCCTTTCAGCGACAAAATGCTCAGGGTTGCAGTGTGGTTAAGTGGAGTTGTGCGGGCTATCAGCTTTCTGTAGGCATCAAGCTCTTCCTTTACGGGCAATCTTCCGGAAAGAAGCAGATAGGCAGTTTCCTCAAAGCCTAACCGGTTTTCAGCCTGAATGCCGAGCACCAGCTCTTCCACATCAATGCCGCGATAATACAGCTTCCCGGGAATGGGTTTCAATGTCCCGTCTTCCTGCCGCTCATATCCAACCACATCACCCACACGGGTGAGCCCGGCAAGCACTCCCGAATGATCTTCATTCCGCAGTCCGCGCTTTACCCCCATCTGGGCGAAAAGTTCTTTGTCAATATTGCTGGTTACCGAAACGGAATCTGATAACACTTTGATTAATTGCTCTTTATCCATTAAAATGTATTTTAAGTGTTAAAATAATTATTGATTTTTTTTGGTGCTTACCGCTTGAAATGTAACGTTATTTATCATCCCTTTGTTTAACAAAATTTTACTTTTAGAATGAATTCCAGTTATTTAGTCCGGAATGTTTCTATTATTTGACACAAAACTGATACTGTCGATTTTAGTTTTGAAGATTTTCGTTTAAAAAATATCTCTTTTGATTTCAAAAATAGTAAAATTTAACAAATAAAATACGGGATAACTGTCAGGAGATTTTAATCTGTCAGCCCCTAAAACGGGAGTTCAGAAAATGATTAAAAATAAGATACCGGGAAGAATTTTGGATGGGCAGGATTTGAGAACAAACAGTCGTGCAGGAATTGCTATTGAAAAAGAAGTGAAAATTGAAGCATTGCCATAAAAAAACAAGGATGGGTTCAACAACCCATCCTTTTCTCATTAAACTAACTAACCTAACTAAACCTAAACTTATGAAAATAAACGTATCGCAAATATAGGGATAGAAAAATTTGAATACAACCCTAAAACTGTTAAATCATGTTAAATGATTGTGCCTGTTCGGTTTATTGTGCAATGAAAGTGTAATGGATTGTTCCTTTCTGGGGATTCGGGGCATTTTGATCGGCATTGAAAACAGTTCGTGAAGCGGCAGCCTTTGCATAAATATAAATCAGCTCATCGCGAATGGAGGGATTTGAACGCGGATTAGCCTGTGTCACCCGTCCATTTCTGTCAACTGTTATGTCAACAATAACCACCCCGCCGCTCTGTGCAAGATAAACAGGTATGGGCAATCTCAGATGGTAGCGGTTTTCAAGATAATAAACAATATTGCTTTCACCGGAATAGACTTCATTTTCAATTTCTTCGCGGGTCATGCCTTCGGTGGTTTTTTCTGGCATTTTAATATCGTCTAAATTCAGAGCTTCTTTTGACAGTTGGTTATTCACTTTAGCCACAAGCTGCTTTGCAGCTTCCACTTCGCTCATGTAATCCTCATCAAAAAATTCTTTCCCCTGCGCCTTCCGGTTTGAGGCAATGTTTGTTCTGCTGCTTTGCGTTTGGGATAGCTGCGCCGATGCTTCGTTGGGCATTGGGGGGCGATCCTCTTCCTGTTGTTCAGGATGCTCCTCTTCTGTTTCGGGAATAATATCGGGAAACTCAATGAGCAGTTCCTCTTCTCTTGCTGTCCCCTTTATATTCACATCGGTCAAAAGAAAAAAGGAAAACAGCAAAATATGAAAAATCAGGGTTCCCATCACCCCGTAAATATGTCGCTTATATATTTTATAAATTTTGCTCACAAGACAAAAATATAAATTTAACGCTTAGCAGGCAGGTGAAATGCAAAAGAAGTGAATAGCCGGCAATTCTGTATTTTTGAAGTTTAACGAAAATTAACATGGGTTATTTCAATAGTAAATTTTTATAATTTCTATTTTTCTAAACAAATTATAATTTTACCTTTTGTAAAAATATAGTAAAACCGGTTTATGCTGCATAAATTGCATTTAATAGTTAGCTTACAGATTCAGTTGGCATTGATACTGCTCTTATCTTCCCCCCACGCCGGGGCACAGCCAGACCAGGATACGCTGCGCCAAATGCAAAAATATGTGAACAAAAGCGATCAGTTTTATGATAGTCTTGAATATAAGGCAAAAGAAAAAGCGCTAACCCGGATTCTCTACGACTTTCTTGTTGCCCCTCCCCGTCCGTTTATTGACAAAGAGGCGCTTTCCAAAGAGTATTACAGTGAATTTGAAGGTAGAATAATCTCCGAAATTTCAATTTTCCCCCTCGAAGTTTTTGGGCCCACATTTGAAGATACCACACGGAAAGCATCCTCTTTTCTTGAGAAAGCGGCAAACTCATTGCACTCAAAGTCAAATCTTAGCACAATTAAAAGAATGCTCCTTTTTAAGACCGGCGAAAAGCTTGATGCTGAGTTGATGTATGAAAACGAACGTATTATTCGTGCGCTTCCCTATATCAAAGATGTGCGGTTTGTGCTTGAGAATGACACAATTAATGAAGAGCTGGTTAAAGTGCATGTTTTGACAAAAGACCGTTTTTCAATCGGTATTTCAGGGGGTGTGGAAACAGAAAACTCAGCAGCTATTGAACTGTATAACCAAAATATTTTCGGGGTTGGGCACGAAATTTCCTTTCGCTTTGTGGGGCATCTGAATCGACAACCCTATGCCGGAGTTGAAACTTTTTATAAAATAAACAATATCCGGGGAAAGTTTATCAATATTTCTGCCGGTTACATGAATACGTACATAAGAGAAGGGATGAGTTTTATTCTTGAAAAACCATTTATGACGCCATCAATAAAATGGGGGTATGGAGGATTGGCGCAAAGGTTTTACCGGACAGACAGAATTTTTGATAACGAGCCGTTATCAAAGGATATTATCCCCTTGGACCTGTCGTTTTTCAACCTTTGGGGAGGAAGAAGCTTTCAGATTAAACCCAATCTCTACAACAATTCTCAGATTGTGGTGAGCGCCGGTATATACAACCGCTCCTATTTTCAAAGACCTGATTTTCCAATAGAGGAGGGACAATATTTTTCAAACAGCACCTTTTACCTCGCGGGAATTACATTTACCCAGCGCAGGTTTGTGCAAGACCAGCTGATCTACAGCTACGGAATTACTGAAGATATTCCCGAGGGTTTCAAAAATGAAATTGTTTATGGCTTTGATAATAATGAATTTGGTAACAGGCATTATGCTCATCTCTATCTGACAAATGGCAACTTTTTAGTGAGAAGACCGGGCTATCTGTATCTGGGTGCCGGAATAGGAGGCTATTTCAAAAACAACTATTATGAGCAGGGACAGATTCAGGGAAGCCTGAATTATATTTCAAGGCAGGTTAATGCAGGGCGAAAAAGGTTCAGACTGTTTGTCAGGGGAAATTATATGCTTGGTATCCGCCGGTTTGAAATAGAAAACCTGACTCTCTCGCGCAACGATCACATTCGCGGATTTTCGAGCAAGGAGGCAACCGGAAAACAGCGGCTTAGCTTAGATGTGGAATATGTACTGTTTCTGCGACAGGAACTTTATAAATTTAATGTCGCCATTTACGGATTTGGCGATGTGGGCATCATCGGTTCCAACAAGCAACTGATTTTCAGCGAAAACTACTACTCCGGATTAGGTTTGGGATTACGGGTTCACAATGAAAATCTGGTGTTTAAAACATTTCACTTCCGGTTGGCATTTTATCCTTTTTCCCCTTCAGATATGGGATTCACAAGAATGATTTTAGAAGAGCAGTTGAAGAAAAAGTTTTATAGTTTTGAGCCGACACCACCAATGCCCCTTCGCTTTGAATAGAAAATGGAGAATTTGCTAAATGCTTCCGAAATTCTTTTTGCTGCAAACTGAAAACAGTATCATTTACTATAAATTCTTATCTTGCACACTGAAAAACCGAGTTTAATGTTTGAAAAAAATTTATGATGAAAAATATTGTAACCAGCTCAATATTAATAATTTCTGTTTTTTTATTAACGGCTTCCAAACCGGATAAAAGCTATTACAACGAGTTATACCGCCCCCAGTTTCACTTCACACCCGAAAAAAACTGGCACAATGACCCCAACGGATTGGTTTATTATGATGGCGAATATCATCTGTTTTATCAGTATAATCCCAACGGAAAAGAGTGGGGATATATGCACTGGGGACATGCCGTGAGCGAAGATTTGATCCATTGGGAGCATCTGCCGGTTGCCATTTATCCCGATGAAGATTCAAAAGACAAAGAGTTCTGCACCGCTTTTTCGGGTTCTGCCATTGTGGATGAAAAAAATCTTTTGGGGAAACAGAAAGGCGACAACAAAACACTTGTTATATTCTATACCAGCAAGGAGTGCGGACAGCGCATTGCATACAGCACCGACCGCGGGCGAACGTGGGAGAAATTTGAGGGAAACCCCATTATTCCGTATGATGAAACAGATGATGCACGCGATCCGAAAGTTATCTGGTTTGAACCTTCACAAAAATATGTGATGGTGCTCTATAGAAAAAGCACCGGTGAAGAGCGCTCAAAAGGGGTTTCATTCTATACTTCCGAAAATCTGATTGACTGGGAATATAAAAGCCATGTTTATGGTTATTATGAGTGTCCGGATTTGGTGCCATTGAAGGTAACAAACCGCCCGGAGGAGACTAAGTGGGTGCTTTTTGACGGTGACGGAACTTACCTTGTCGGAAGTTTCAACGGCGAAGAATTTACACCGGAAACAGCAAAAATGAAAAGTGATTTCGGGAAGAATTATTATGCAACCCAAACGTGGAGTAATATTCCGGCAGACGACGGAAGAGTTATTCAGATTGCATGGATGCGAAACGGAGAGTTTCCGGGAATGCCTTTTAACGGACAAATGACCTTCCCCACGGAGTTGGAATTGACCCGTTTTAATTTTGGATATAAAGTAGTTCGCAAACCGGTTGCTGAGATTGAAGCTCTTCATGGCAAGCATTACAAGTGGGAAAATGAAAAGCTGATTCCGGGAATTAACCAGAATATCGTTAAAAAAGTAAAGGGAGATTGCTTACACATTATTGGGGAATTCGATATGAAATCGTGCAATAATTTTGGCTTTTTTGTGCGAAACAGTAAAAAAAAGGCGGGCACCGAAATATTGTATGATGTGGCGAGAGGTTCAATTTCAGCTCTTGGCTCATCTGCTCCGCTGCAATCTGCCGACAATATAATTACCCTTGAAATTTTGCTTGACCGGGCATCCATTGAAGTTTTTGCAAACGAAGGGCAGGTAGTGTTGACAAATAACTTTACACCGGAAGAGGGTGCAGAAGAGTTAATCCTGTTTTCCAATGGCGGCGAAGTGATTGTTAATCGCCTCGATATTTATAAAATTGAATCTGCCTGGTAGTCATCAGGTTAAAAAAGCAGCGCAATAAGCTGCACAACCACAACCAGCAATACCATAGCCACCGGATAAACCGTAGCATATGAAATAGAGTGAGCATTGGTGTCGGTCATTGAATCGGCGGCTGCAAGACCCGGAGTGCTTGTCATGCTGCCACTGATTGCACCCAACATACTCAGCAAATTCATTTTGAAAAACCATTTCCCCGCTAATGCAGCAATAACCATTGGCAACAAAGTGATTGTACCGCCAATCAGGAACAGGCGGTAGCCATATTCTTCAAAAGTCTTTAGGATATCAGCCCCGGCACTTGTTCCAACAGCCGCAAGAAATAAAATTAATCCTAACTGCCGGAGAAGCTGGTTGGCGGATGAGCTCATCGTCCATAATATGTTGCCGGTCTTTCCTATGCGACTGAATATCAGAGCTACAACCAGAACGCCGCCGGTGAGCCCCAGACTGAAAGTGAAGTTTCCGAATGCCACACTGATTTTTCCTACCAAAACACCTAAAATCACACCCAGAGCCACTGGCAGAATATCGGTGTCGGAGAGCCGCTTCTGATCATCGCCAAACATGCGTGCCACTAATCCCATGTTGGCTTTGCTGCTGGCAATGACTAACTTATCGCCAAACTGCAACTTGGAATTGGGCGTTGGGGAAATATTAATCCCTGCCCTGCTGATGCGGGTCACCGTTGCGTTATAGGTGTGCAGCAGATTTAGCTGCCCGATGGTTTTGTTCACAACCTCTTTGTTTGTTACCAAAACACTCCGCACATCATAATTCGGGTCGAGCGGAATTTCAATATCTGTTTTGGGGCCAATCAGCAATTCAACGCTTTTAATCGATTGTTCGGTACCCACAGCTTTGATTAAATCACCTTTATGGAGTATGGTTTCCGGCCGTGGCGTAATGGCTACCCCATCGTGAACAACACGGGAAACCATCGCTTTTGTCATCAGTCTGATACGAAGTTCACCAATAGATTTTCCGACAACATTCTCATTTTCAACCAAAAAATTCTGACGGATTATTTCCGGAAATTCTTCCTTTAGTCCCGCCTGATATTCTTCTTCCGACTGTTTTACGGAAGCACCAATAATTTTTGGAAGAAAGCGAATAAATAAAATGACTCCGATTACGCCTAACGGATAGGCAACGCCATAACCGATGGACGCCAGCGGCGAACCGGTCAGATCAATGGCTGCTGCCAAACCCGGCGTGCTGGTCAGCGCTCCGGCAAGAAGCCCGATGGCAATACTTTTGTCAATTTCTAAAAGATAGATCGAAGCCACAGTAATGAGCCCTGCCACTAATA
>LSQX01178942.1_pt2 | contig 10441 bp, 9 predicted proteins | sample 654561 | NCBI WGS metagenome assembly LSQX01 (sample SAMN04489861, study PRJNA283612) | anaerobic digester metagenome | isolation source: 4 biogas reactors fed with cattle manure at either 37C or 55C with and... | place: Denmark: Kongens Lyngby | collected 2014
AGATGATCATGCCTTTCCCATCGGTAGGTTATAAGATTGAGTTTTAATCATAAATGGAAACAAGATGATACCGGATGAACTTTTTCTGAAGATTGTGCGAAGTGCCGTGAAGGCACCCTCAGTCCACAATGCCCAACCCTGGCTCTTTTCGAGGAGTGATGATGTCTTTTTCATCTTACCTGACTTTCAACGCGCACTGCCCGTGGCAGACCCTCAGCACAGGGAGCTGTTCATCAGTCTGGGCTGCGCTGTTGAAAATGCAATGATTGCCGCAAGGTTTTACGGGTATGTTCCTGCATTTCACTTCGACTCGTGTAACAATCGTTTCATGATCGAACTATCTCTCCGGAAAGATGCGAATCAGGCAGCGCCGGAGCTCTTCTCCTATATCAGGTACAGGCAGACGAACCGCAACCTGTATGACGATATCACCATACCCCATGATGATGGCATCGCCCTGAAGAGCGCCGTCTCGTTGCCCGGGAATGATGTGACGTTTTATTCGGGTGAGGAGGAGATAAGAAGGCTCACACCCTATATCCTCGATGCCGGCAGCATACAGATGAGCGATCCCGCCTACAGGCGTGAGTTGATCCACTGGATGCGTTTCAGTCAGCATGAAGCCATGCGCAAGGGCGACGGCCTTTACGCCACCTGTATGGGCTTGCCCCCGTTGGGGCGTACAGCGGGAAGTTTCCTGTTGAGAAATTGGGTGACCGCCAAAAGCGTAGAGAAAAGAGTACGTAAACAGTTGGACAATACAGCTACGATGGCTTTGATCACCTCAGCGAAGGATGATCCTGCACATTGGATTGAAACAGGCATCTGCTTTCAGCGGTTCGCACTGACAGCAACCAGGCTGAATCTGAATCACTCCTTTATGAACGCACCCTGCCAGGTGCCGGAGGTCAGAGCAGCGATGATGAACGAAATGGCAGTTGAGGGAGCCTACCCTCAGCTGCTGATTCGCCTGGGCTATTCAGATAAGATCGCCTATCCTTTCAGGCGGAGGATTCATGATGTGATCATCACAAATTATTAACTTTTCTTCTAATGCTATGAAAGAGAACAAACTACAAAAGCAAATGCAGCAAGAGATGATTGATAAACAGATTTTCAATCAGGTGAAAGCGTATGCATTCGATTATCTCGATAAATCCTCTGAGAGGAACGTTTTTCCAACAGATGAGGCAATTGGTCAATTAACCCTGTTCGACGAACAATTGCCTGATAAGCGTGGCTCTTCAGAAGAAATATTAGCGCTGTTACATGAAGTGGGCTCTCCTGCCACGGTTTCACAGATTGGCGGAAGGTATTTTGGATTAGTGAATGGCGGCATTATCCCCACAGCTTTGGCTGTAAAATGGTTAAGTGATTGTTGGGACCAGAACACACCGCTCTATGTAACCTCTCCTGTCACATCGAAACTGGAGGGTGTTGTCGAGAACTGGTTAAAGCAACTTTTTACATTGCCTGAATCTACTGTGGCCGGTTTTGTGAGTGGTACCTCAATGGCCATATTATGCGGGATTGCTGCTGCAAGATACAGGATTTACCGGAGACTTGATTGGGATATCAATGCTAAAGGACTGATAGGTGCCCCGGGCATCAGAATAGTTGCAGGCAAACAAGCGCATGGAACAGTTATAAAAGCCATCACATTACTTGGATTTGGGAAAGAGATGATTGAGTGGGTTGAAGTGGACGACCAGGGTCGTATACTTCCGGAAAAGATACCTGCCCTGGATGATAGGACAATTCTCATCCTTCAGGCGGGGAACGTCAATTCAGGTTCATTTGATGCTTTTGATCAGATTTGTGAGAAGGCGCGAGAGACAAACTGCTGGATTCATATTGATGGTGCATTTGGATTATGGGCAGCAGGTGCTGAAAAATTGAAACATCTGACTGCGGGGATTGAGAAAGCTGATTCATGGTCGGTGGATGGACATAAAACGTTGAATACCCCTTATGATTGCGGAATCGTATTATGTTCGGATCAAGAAGCGTTGGTCTCTGCACTGCAGGCAACCGGATCATACATTGTATACGGAGAGGATCACAGAGATGGGATGCTTTACACGCCTGAAATGTCGAGAAGAGCAAGAGCTGTGGAACTGTGGGCTACGATGAAGTACCTGGGTAGACAAGGGATTGATGAGTTAGTGAATGGATTACATGAAAGAGCCGCGCAGTTCGCCAGGGAACTTAAAGAAAATGGGTTTGAAATAGTGAATGAGGTGGTGTTTAATCAGGTTCTGGTTGCGTGTGCCAGCGATGCAGAAACTGAATCAACCCTCAAAAACATTCAGGATATGAGGGAATGTTGGTGTGGCGGTTCTGTATGGTTCGGTAAGAAAGTGATTAGAATAAGTGTCTGTTCATGGGCAACAACAAAGGAAGATGTAACACGTTCGGTAAAATCATTTGTAAGAGCAAGGAAACAACTGATGTGTTGACACTTTGTGTGTTAAGTCACCCCACTCTTTTTTTCAGGCGACCCTTCAGTTCATTCCATTTTCCTTTAATTCTTAGATTATCCACAGTTAAATTGTTTAATGCGTTTCTTCATTGAAACGCTGTTTTTTAAACGATATTTTTGCCTTTAATGTTTGCCTTTTTCTCCATAAAAAGAATTAACGGATTACAATAAATACATTCCAATTGTGCTCATCGGAACCTATTCCTCCTGTTGTACGTTATAATAAAAAAATAAAATAAAAAAGTAATTTTTTTATGGAATGGCAGGAGCTATTAATAGGCAAGGAGTCATGGAGTTTTCTGGGTGAGATCGCACTTCGTACATTCATCATGCTGGTGTTGCTTTTTCTGGGACTGCGCATGACCGGCAAAAGAGCGATCAAGCAATTGTCTGTTTTCGATCTGCTTCTTATCATCGCACTGGGTACCACCGCCGGTGATCCGATGATATACAGAGAGGTGGGAATTGTATCGTCGCTGATGGCTTTCATTGTTGTCTTTGGTGGTTACCGGATTATTACCTACATCATCACACGCTCTAAGAGAGCGGAGAAAATATTGGAGGGAGTGCCTATCTATATCATCTATGAGGGTAAAGCAACCCAGCTATCATTGAATTACGACGAGCTGGCGATGGATGAGTTCTTTGCAGAGTTACGCAATAAAAGAATTTTTCACCTGGGTCAGATTGAATCAGCCATCTTTGAAACCAGCGGGGAGATAAGCTTGTTGCTGTATGATAAAAAAAGTGTGAAGCCCGGACTGCCCATATGGCCTCACAGACTGAGGGAGAATTACGATGTGATCCCTGAAAAAGGATTGTACGCCTGCACCAATTGCGGACATACAGATGAGATTGATGCCGGCTCAACCTGTATGTGCCCCCACTGCAGGAGAAGCAAAAACTGGGTGAAGGCGGTGGCTTATGAATAAGAAGTTAAAGGAGCTGGCCTTGCTCTTCTTCAAGCTGGGCAGCATCGCTTTTGGTGGTCCCGCGGCTCATATCGCGATGATGGAGGATGAGGTGGTGAAGAAAAGGAAGTGGATGACGCAGCAGCATTTTCTCGACCTGGTGGGAGCCACGAACCTGATCCCGGGACCCAACTCCACTGAGATGACCATGCACTGCGGACATGAGAGGGCGGGGTGGAAAGGACTGGTGGTTGCAGGTGCCAGCTTTGTCTTCCCTGCGGTGGTCATCACCATGGTCTTTGCCTGGCTCTATCAGCAATATGGGCAGCTGCCGGCCGTGGAACCTTTTATCTACGGCATCAAGCCGGCTGTCATCGCCATCATCCTGGGTGCCGTCTACCGGCTGGGTAAAAAGGCGATCAGGAGCAGGGAGCTGGCGGTGCTGGGTGCGCTGACACTGATCGCCGCACTGCTGGGGGTGAATGAGATTCTGGCGCTCTTCGCCGGGGGACTGCTCGGTCTGGCCTGGTACATGATCCGTAACAGGACGAACACACTGCACAGCTTCGCCCCGCTGATACTCCTTCAGCTCACCACGGCTCCCGGAACAATGAAGATTCTCTTGACTTTTTTTAAAGTGGGGGCGCTGCTCTACGGAAGCGGTTACGTGCTGTTTGCTTTTCTGGATGCGGAGCTGGTGAATACAGGCATGCTGACGCGGCAGCAATTGATCGATGCCGTGGCGGTGGGTCAGATCACTCCCGGTCCCGTGCTGTCGACAGCCACCTTTATCGGATGGCAGCTGAACGGCTTCTGGGGTGCCATCGCGGCTACGGTCGGCATATTCCTTCCCTCCTTCATCCTGGTCTCTCTGCTTAACCCCCTGATACCGAGAATGCGGAAGTCGAAGGTGATCGCCGCATTCCTCGATGCGATCAATATCGCATCGGTGGCGGTGATTGCGGCGGTCTGTGTGGAGATGGGCAAAGATACGCTGACCGACTGGCGGACGGTGCTTATTGCCGTGATGAGTATTGTTGCCGTGTTTTACTTCCGGAAGATGAACAGTGCCTTTATCGTGATCGGCGGAGCGCTGGCAGGATATCTGCTGACATGGATCTGAAGATATTACCGTAAATTTGTTTTACTTTGTACGAAAACGAAAGCTTCATTGCTTGTTTATCGTTTCATCACTGTCTTTTAAACCATCATTTTACTAATAGTATGGAAACAGCAATCAGAGAGAATCTGGATCACCCGGGGCAGCTTGAGAAGCTCTACCGGACGGACAGGAGAAGTTTTGAGAAAGCATTCTTTGCGATCTATCCCGTGATCGAAAGCCATCATACGGCTGATTTCTGGAGAGCGCGACTGGAGTATGATCATCAGGGTGAAGGGAACCGTCAATTCATGAAGAGCGACCTGCTCTTTGTGCTCCTTGCCTGCCTGCTGGCCGGCATTCTGATCAAACTACCGCTGTTGTTTGGTTTTGATCCCGACCAATCTGAATACTACATGAAAAACGGAGGCATCATCATCTTCCTGGGGTTGTCGGCATATGCTTTTCTCACGAAGGATAAGATCAGGGCGAAGCAGCTGCTGTTGTCGCTGCTGGTCTTCGCATTGTTCGCTCTTTATATCAACCTGTTAGCGGGGGGAGAGAAGAGCGACTCGGTTGTGCTGGCCTATATCCATCTGCCCCTGTTGATGTGGTGTCTCTACGGGCTGGTCTATGTGGACTTTGATATCAGGAAACAGATGAAACGGATCGATTACATCAGGTACAACGGTGACCTGGCCATCCTGACAGCCATCATTCTGATAGCGGGAGGGATGCTCACGTTGATAACCATCGGCCTCTTTTCAGCTATCGACATACGTATTCATGACTTCTACATGGAGAATATCGCGATCGTGGGACTGGTCTCCGCACCCATCGTCGCTACATACATCATCAGGACCTTCCCTGCGGTCACCAACAAGATCGCACCGATCATCGCGGGCATCTTCAGCCCCCTGGTGCTGATCACGCTGGTAATCTACCTTATAAGCATCATCGTGACCGGCAAAGATCCCTACAGTGACAGGGAGTTCCTGATCGTGTTCAACCTGATGCTCCTGGGGGTGATGGCGATCATTGTCTTCTCGGTGACCGGCACATCGGTCCACAAAAGACAACGGTTCAACGAGTGGATCCTTTTTATCCTTTCCGCGGTCACGCTGATCGTCAACCTGATTGCATTGTCCGCCATCATCTACAGGCTGGGTGAGTTTGGTTTCTCCCCTAACAGGGTAGCTGTGGTGGGCTCCAACCTCCTGATCTTCGTACACCTCCTCCTGATCATGATCGATCTCTACAAAGTGATACGGAGAGGAAAAGAGATTAAGACGGTTGAGCTTACCATCGCGAAATATTTACCAATCTATGTAGCATGGACTATTTTTGTGGTATTCATACTGCCGTTCCTGTTCGGTATGAGATAGAGATAAATCTCCTGACAGCGGGTACCCGCTAAAGATTGCAGGGTACCCGCTATATATCGTAAGTGACCGATGATCAGCGCTTCAAGCTTTGAGTGGATCATTGCCGGAAGTTGGATTAAATGTAGATTGCATTATGACAACAAACGGACCTGTAAGCAGCGAAAATTGTCTGACGGGAAAATTGTCATTTCGTTATAAATCAATATAATTCACAGAAGATGAAAAAATTACTCTTTTTTTGGAAAGAATTAATGGCAACCTTTTGGTTTCTGCCACTGCTGATCATAGGTTTTGCTGTTTGCTCGGCTATCGGCTTGTTAAGTCTGGATAACTATGTTACTGTACCAAGAGAAGGAGTGTTCCGATTCTTTCTGGTAAGCAGTTCCGATTCTGCACGTAGTTTGTTATCAACCATATCAGGAGCGATGATAGGTGTGGCCGGTACGGTATTCTCGGTCACGCTTGTAGCCCTCACACTTGCCTCCTCACAGTTTGGTCCGAGGCTGATTAAGAATTTTATGTATGTACGTCTGAACCAGATAGTCCTGGGATCCTATGTATCTACCTACCTCTATTGTTTGATTGTACTGAATGCAATCAAAGATAATGATGTTTATAGCTTTATCCCTTCCATCTCTATACTGGTCGCTATGCTGGCAGCGGTGATAAACATCATTCTGCTCATCCTGTTCATTCACAATATCGCCATAAGCATTCAGGCAGACAAGGTGATTTCTGACATCTCAGACTTTATTTCGATGCAGGTAGGAACGCTGTTCCCCGAGAAAATGGGAGACGAAAAAATGAAAGAGGAGAGCGTGGATTCCGCAGCGGCAATAGCAGCATATCAGAAGTCAATTGCTATAAAATCGCCTAAAAGCGGTTATCTTCAGTATATAGACAGTGAATCGCTTATGGAGATTGTGAGCAGGCACGACACACTATTTGAGAATTGTCACAGACCGGGAAGTTACCTGGTAAAAGGGGAGGAGATCGGCGTACTTCATTCGAAAGGAGATTGGGAGAGAGATGAATTGGATATTTTCTGAATCAATTCGTAATAGGTAAAACCAAAACATCCCAGCAAGACCTTGAATACTCGATCCACCAGATGGTTGAGATCGCTGCAAGAGCTCTTTCACCGGGAGTGAACGACCCATTTACAGCGATTGCATGTATTGATCATCTTTCGTCGACCATGGCATATCTGGCAGAAGCGAATTTCCCTTCACAATATCGATTCGATACAGAAGGTAATCTCAGGATTATTGTTGATACGTTCACCTTTGAAGGTGTCTTAGATGCGGCTTTTAATCAGATAAGGCAGTTCTCAGGGGGGAGCCCTGCTGTAATCATCAGGTTAATGGAAGCATTGACCACAATTTATGGTTTCACAGAGAAGGAGAATCATAAAAAAGCAATTCTGAAGCATGCTGAGATGGTTTTGACTATTGGAAAAGAAACCATTAAAGAGAAGAATGATGTTGATGACCTTACCGGGAGAGCTGAGACCTTACTGAGAGCTGAAATGATTATAAAAAAAATGTCGGACCAATGATTAATCGGTTCGACATTCCCTTTGTGTTATTGCACGTTATTGATTAGTAGGTATTCTTTAGTTGTCTTACCAGGACTCGAACCTGGACAAACAGGCCCAGAATCTGTTGTGCTACCATTACACCATAAGACAGTGGTGAGGTGCAAAAGTACTATATTTTTTTGAGAACAAAAAAAATATCTACAAAAAAATCTCATTTTGCTCCAAAACAACCGTTTTTTTTCGATAATGGTCGAGTAAAGTGGCATAGACGGGGTGTCGGCGCAGGATAGCGGCGTTCCCCACAAGGAATAACTGCTGCCGTGCACGGGTGAGTGCCACGTTCAGCTTTCGGTCCACCGTGCCGTCGTGGTTGAGGTTACAGAGGAAGTTCATCTGATAGGGTTTGTTGATGCAGAACGAGAGGATGATCACATCGCGCTGGCTGCCCTGGAACCGCTCTACCGTATCGATCATCACATTCTCCATGCCGTCGATGCCGGCCTCAGCGAGCCTGTGCCTGATCAGCGCTATCTGGTTGCGGTAGGGAGCGATGATGCCGATGGTGCTGCTGTCGAAGGCCTTCCCGTTCGCTGTGTAGAGGGTCCGGATGGATTGAATCAGCCGGAAAATGGTGTAGGCCTCCGTCTCGTTGATCTTGTCGGAGAGGGTGGGGCCGCAGATCTTCTCGGTGGAGAAGAAGAGGGTGCGTTCAGCGGCCACGTGGCGATGGAAGAAGTCTTCTGACGAATGGTCCAACGACCATGCATCCGATTGCCACTCCTTTGCGGGAAGCAGTCCACCCGAATAGAAATACCTGCCCGGGAATGCGGCGATGTCATCGTGCATCCGTCCCTGCAGGGTGAGTTGCACGTAGGCGTGGTGCCACCCCTGCGTGCTGCAGCGACGCAGCAGCCGTTCGAAGAGTGAGTCGCGGCAGTCGGTGATGCCCGCCTCACGCAGCAGCGGCTCCTCTATCCGCGAGAGGAAGGATTTCTGCAGGACGATAGTCGCGAGCTGATTGTGATCGCCAATCATGATGAACTTATCAAAATGAGGCAGCAGGCCGATGATCTGCGGCTCCAGTATCTGCGATGCCTCGTCGATGATGGCCAGGTGGAAATGCTTCAGCGCGAAGAGTTCCATCCGTCCCTGCATGGATGAGAGCGTGGAGACATAGATGCGGCACTGCCTGATCTCCTGTCGCAGCGACTCCCTGTTTTTCGCTTTCTCGGAGATCTGCTGCAGCAGGCGGTGGCGATAGGGCTCCGCACAGGAGAGCTCCGTGCCCACACGGATGTAACTGTCGCACGCCCCGTCAACGCATCTGAAAGCGGCGTTAATCGCTTCGCAGAGCTCATCCACCGCACGGTTGGTATAGGCCAGCACCAGGATGTTGTTGTCGGGCCGTTTGTGGTACTCCTCAATCAGGCGACGGGCAAAGATGGAGGTCTTTCCCGTTCCCGGAGGACCCACGATGAGGAAGTAGTCGTCTGCCTGCATCGCTTTTTGAATGATATCTTCGGGATATTCCGGTTGGTTGATAGGACTTAAATCATCACATTCCTCTTTAGTGGAAGTTCCGGCAGTTGGATCGGTAGCTGTTTCGTTTTCGTCCCCGGTAGTTGTTGTGTTGTTACTCCCGGAAGTCGTTTCATGTTCGCGTCCGATTGTTGTTGGATTATTACTCTCCGAAGGTGTTTCGTGTTCGCTCCCGACGGTTGTTTCCAAATTCATCGGTGCCCTTAACCCGAGAAGCAACTCTCTCTTCTGTTTTGATGCGTTGAGGAGAGCGTAGATGCTTCTGTACATGTTGTTGAAGGAGCTGTCCATGCTGTCATGCTCAATAGCCCAGAGCCTGTTCTCGCTGAAAAAGCGGCGGTTCCTCTGCTTGTAGCGGAAGCGCACCTCCACCATCTCCCTGGTGATGCGCACGATGCTCCCCTTCAGTATCTGCCGGCTCAGCACCGTATCGCTCTCATCCATTCGCGGATAGACGATACATATCTCCCCCTCCCGGAAGTTGACAATGTCGTTATCCTCTCTGTTGCGCGAAAAGAAGATGGTCATATCGTTCCCACTGTCGTCGATCTCGCTGATGGTGAGATTGTATAACAGGTCGAGTGCCCCGGCACGTTCACTGAAGTCGCTGTTCCAGAGTGATGCCAGTCCGGTGGGTGATTCATACTCCACATCACCGATCTTCTGGAGGTAAAGCTCCCTGGCGATAAAGCGGATAAAGCGGAAGAACCAGGCTTTCTCAAGGTCACTGCATTGCGAGAGCACGGTGCGGATATCTTCAATCTTTGCTTTATAAAAATTGGGTAATCTTCTTTCTGTCAGAACGCTGTTAAAGAGCGAGGAGAATAGTTCATCCACCGTTCCGTTGTCTCCCTGTATGATCTTCTGTTCATTCGCCACGATCAGGTTGCGGACATGAATGATCATCTTCTCCAGCTCCCTGTAGACCGGTGCAAAACGGAGGTTCTCACCCGGATTCTCTCCTGCCGAGTAGAGGATGGCTGCCTCCACGTGGCGGGCATCCTTCCCGAAGACGCTCTCCACCATCAGCCTGTAGACAGCCGTCTGCACCTCGTGGTTGAGGGCGATCTTGCCGCTGTCGTATGCGGGATAGGGGAGCCTGCCCGATTTCAGCTCCACGATCTTCGCCTCCGCCCCCCCGGCAGGCAGGTGCAGCAGGTCGAGCCGTCCCTGAAACCCGAACCGCTCGCTGAAGAAGGAGGGCTCCAGCGTGCATTGATGCACATTGATTGCCCGTTTGGGGAAATCATCGCGGATCACACGGCGGATATGGTCGAACTGACGCTGCGCCTTCTGCATAAACAGGCGGAAATCATCGTCACTGCGGATGTCCTCGCAGCTGGTGTACTCAAAGGGTGACTGTCTGAATGAACGCAGAAAGACATCACCGAAAGAGACATCATCCGGTTTTTCCGCGAACACCAGCTCATCGAGGAAGAAGTTGGCCAGGTTACCCAGCAGCAGGTAGGAGCGGTTCTCCCTCGC
>LSQX01005967.1_pt1 | contig 10440 bp, 4 predicted proteins | sample 654561 | NCBI WGS metagenome assembly LSQX01 (sample SAMN04489861, study PRJNA283612) | anaerobic digester metagenome | isolation source: 4 biogas reactors fed with cattle manure at either 37C or 55C with and... | place: Denmark: Kongens Lyngby | collected 2014
CTTCCGGATAATCTCCCCCCATCACAACAATGTGGGCAACTTTCCGCTTTATCAGCTCAATACCTGAAAGCGGGCTGAATTTATCAGGTCTTGAAAACAGCAGTTCATGCAGATTATTCAGATGACCGATACTTGCTATAACCACTTTTCCATCATCTGATGCAGCAAGCATCCTGCGATAAACATCTACAGCAGAGTCAGGTTTGACGACCGAGAAATCGGGATGCCCATAACGCCCGGTATCCCGCGCCAGTTCCTTAACGAAGGCTCCTGATGATATTCCTATTTCTGTACCCATATAAATGCCGACCGGAATATCACCACGTCCGTAAAAGAAGTTAATGGCAGATACCGCACCAAGTGACGCAATATCATTATTGTTTATTACTACAGCATTGATTCGCACCATGCCTGCGCCGGCAAGCGTATGGAGAACAGCGAGCGCACCCGCGTCATCACAGTCCGTCGCCATATCAGTATCAAGCAGAATTTCAACAGGGTTTGATGGAGGCAAAAAGTTTTTCATTTTAATTACCGATATATAATTTTCCTGCTCATCCCCTCTTTTGCAAGTTCTGCATCAAAGCTTTGTTTCTTCCCGTCAGGACCATACACAGTTATCGTGTACTTGCCAAGGAAACCGCATGTTTTGATGCGTCCTTCAGAATCTGTTTTTTGTTTTTCTCTTGTCCACCAGTCATTTAATACCAGTTTGCGGTAAACTTCCATACCGGGTTTTTCAGTCCAGTCTTTTCTGAAAAGCGGAGTATTGTTCATCCAGTGCCGCCCATCCCAAAATCCCCAGAAGGTAACACTGTCCACTGATGGATGACTGAAAGCCGCTGTTAGAACATCCCGCAGATACATTGCCTGATGTTCTTCATTATGCGTGTTTATATCAAGTTCAGTTATTGAAAGAGGAACATTGTAGCGTGCCAGTCTGTCGAATGTTCCAAGTATTTTTTCAGGAGCTGCTGTGCCGACACCGACATGCCCCTGAATACCGATACCGCCGAGAGGACCGCCCCCACTTAAAACTTTATCGAGATACAATTCAAGACTCCTGAGCTTGGTTCCGGCAAGTATCTGATTTTCATTCAGGAAAAGCTGCGAGTCCGGTTCAAGCTTATGTGCCAGCTTAAACCAGTTGGCAGGTTCTCCTTCGCCTAAAATCTGCATAAACTCATTGTTGGTAGTCGGCTCATTCATCACATCCCATGCTTTTATCTTGCCCTTCGTAAAGGAAAGAATGTCTTCCATGTGATTTTCTATCTCTTTTCTCAATGCCTCGGGATCAGAACGCAGTGATGCAATGCGTTGAGGAGCGCGTCTGAAGCTTGACCAGACAAGCGTATGCCCACGAACTTCACAACCATTTTCACGCGCCCAATCTATCATCTCGATAGTTTTTTCCCGAAAAGCCGGTTGTTCCCACAGCGGCCATTTCAAACCATTTTCAGGTACCATGAGATTAAACAGTTCCAGAAACTTTTCTCTATAAATTCTACTATTTTCATTGTTGCCTGCAAAAATCCATGCATAAAGGGCTGTACCCCAACCAAAAGAATGGCGCGTCATATCTACAGACACGTCGACATCGACAACTGGTTTTCCGGAAGCGTCAACCACCTGTATATCAATGTCAGCTTTTCTGATTTTCTCAATGCGCTCCAGCGCTTCCTGACGCCACGGTGCGTCTGCCTCATGCCCTGCGTACAATTTCGCTTCTTCTCTTGGTAAAAGCGAGGGATCAATTTCAGAGCCGTAGTTGTACAAGCTTAGCCCGCCTATTTCAAAAATCTGGGAGCCAAGTCCGAATTGAAAGTTAAAAGCGTATTCTGATGGATTCATCGACTCGGGAGACACAATCACTTTCTGATACTTCACCCATCCGTCACCCACCATTGCGTTCGGTCTGAATTCAAAGATTTTCGTCCAGGGTGTTCTGTCGAGCTGCATCGCATTCAAAAGAGAAGTCTCAGCATATTCGGCATCCGTCTTTATACCGCGCATCCAGTAAGTAAGCAGCAGGACGTCACCTTTTGAAAGCGGCACTGTACATTTTTCACGAAGCTGTATATCCCAGACAGCGGGAACATCTCCATGCACCGCTATGCGTATTGCATCAGTAAAAGGCTCTCCCTCGACATTAAAGCGGGTTACTGTGAACTTATCTGTATTTCTAAAAGGCTTGATAAAAGAAAACGGATCATCTCCCAGAAGGCTGACGCCTTTTATTCCGCCATATTCCGGTCCTGTGCCGATCAGGCTGCTACCGGGCTTTAGAAGAGTCTGATGCGGTTTAGTTGTTTCGGCATTCTTGCGGGCAAATTCCTCCGCCAGCGGCAAGGCAGGTTTTTCTCCTGCAGCAGCTGTTGCCCACGCAATATCAAGCGCTCCCTTTTTTACAGAATAAAGAGCAAGTTGCACCCTGAACTTGCCTGCACCTTCTGGTGGAGTAAATGTTCCGCCAACAATTTTCCAGTCCGATGAAGTTCCCAAAAAAGTTTCTACTGGCAGAAAATCTCCCACTTTTTTATCCTTGTCATCTGCAAACATCATCTGGACACATCCAGACATGTATCCTTTTTCTCCGCGCTGTATGTCCTTCCAGCGAACCTTTGCCGCTACCGTGATCGGCTTGCCGTCACCGGGCAGGGAACAGAATTGCTGAAGTATTACGCTTTCGCCTGCCGTCGAAACATTTATGCGTAAAAAGCGTTCTTTTCCATCTTCTGATTTAATCACATCTCCCTGGCTGCCCGTGGATCTGTACCAGCCCTCCGGCAAACCGTCTCCATCTTCGTCAACAAGAGTGGGGTTATTAAGCAACTGCACCATCTCAACCGGCTCAGGCAGAACTTTTACCGGTGTAGCCGGCTTGGGAGACGGCGCAGGTCTTCCCGGCGCGGGAGGCAGCGTTGGAGCGTCCAGCTCCACTTTCAAAAACTCTGATGGCGTCATGAAAACACACCCTTGCTCCTTTAAAAAATTCACAGACGCAATAAATTCAGCTCTTTCCTTACCTCCCCAACTATTTGGATGACCCTGCAAAACAATATATTGGAGATCTTTGCCGAAACGATTGAAATCTTCGATAAGCCTTGCACTGTTTGGCTTCAATACAGGCGTTTCCAGATCCATGCGCCTCTCAAGGCTGCGCCTATGCACGGCACCTGAATCGGGCGGACCGAAAAACCACGATGTGATTTCCGGAAAAGAATCGAGTGCTTTTGAGGTGTTGCCGTCGACTTGATTGAACGGACTGCCGAAGGCCTTGAGATCAAATCCCAGTTTTTCGCGGGCAAGCTCCTGTGTTTTCCTGAGAGTTGCAATCTGCTCCTCGAGAGACGAACGCGCAAACTCTGTATGACGGCGCCCCTCTTTGCGCGGATACTCAGCATGTGTGTGTCCATGATTCCAGAATTCAACTATTCCCTCTTCATTGATTTCTCTAATCCATTCATAAAACTCAGGTGTGGAATTCTCCAGTGAATTTCCGATTATCCCAAGTGAAGCTTTTATTTCATGTTTTCTGAGAACATCAATAAAATCCATGAAGTTTCGTGATACGCCCTGACCCTTGCCCGCACCGCGTTGCGTAAGATCATCCATCTTTAAAATGACGATCGGTGCTTTTTCACCCTGTGCTGCTGACGGTTCAATGCCGAAAAACAATGTCATGGCAGTAGCACAACCAATAATAAGTCTGACGGAATTGTTGTATTTAAGTAGTAATTTGCAAATGTATTTTTTCATGTTTTGGTATGCTGAAATTGCAAGTTAAAGTTAACTTTATATTAGGAATTAAATTATTTCACAAAAATAGTCGTTCCCAGTGGCAGTCCTGATGAACGTAAAGCATCTTTGAAAGTGGTGCTTATACGGATCTCGTCTAGATAAAAGAAATAAGTTCCTCCCCTGCATTTGTAAAACAACTTGTCAAAGGACCAGTTTTCCTCGTATGTTTTCGTAGCATTAGCAGTTGAAGCTGATGGCTCAGACAGCAGGTTCGGATTAACCCACAAATACGCCGTATTTCCCTCTGATGCAAAATCAATTCTCAGCAGATAAAACCTTGTTCCTTCACTTACACTTACACCGGTTGAAACTCCATCAAGGTTAATTTGCCCATTTCCCTGACATATTATGCTCAGTACGTCGTCATTCCCCGACTGAAGTTTTATTTCACTCGTTATTTTCTTACTATTCTGTCTAAAAAACATACTGACCCATACGGTACCATTTGTGCCACCTGCAGTTGTTTTTAATCTGCGTGAAACTTCGCGTGTAAATTTCAATTTGTTTCCATGAGATACAACTCCCGGGTATTCCAAGCTTCCTTCAAGAATCTCTCCTGCTTGATCACTCTTGCTAGGTATGTACACATGCGACCAACTGCCTGCCCATCCATAATCGGGGAAATCTCCACCTCCGGCAAGTCCGCTGACACTGCCGTAAACATGTGGTTCATGGTCAAACCCCTCATATGCCAGGAGTTCAGCATTTGAAGAAATGCTGCAAACAGACAGAAAAAACGTCGAAAACACCACACAAAAACCGATTTTGCAGAAATATTTTTCCATTTTGCTTCCTTCTATTAGCAATGCTAATTATTCTTGATTATGAGTATGACATTGTAACGAACGCTCCAAGCTGTGTCAATTTCGCCGACGAAGCTTCGACTGAACAGCAGACTGCAAGATGGGTATTCTTGCCTGTCCCAGTTGCCAAGAAGGCAGGGCGTGTTTCTCCCAACTTCGAATCCTGCATCCGCCTTCAAACCCTACTCCGAGACAAGCCTGGGCAAGCCGCAAATCGCCGTGATTGATGGGTAGATGCAACAGGATCATTGCCCGCCCCGTTTTCACTTATCATGATAAGTGAAATAAGTACCTGTCCACGCTATCGCTATTGCTATCGTGATCGCCATCGTAATCGGCTACCACTAACCATTGAACACTCTTTTCCCCGCTGAACGCTGAAAAGGTATCCCGGCATTAAACAATAAGCGGTCTTTTCAGCATGTGCTCATACATATCAATATAAGCACCGGCGCACACTTCATGCGTAAACCGTTTTGAACTTTCCTGCATGATACGCAGGATCTGTGAAACTCGTATTCCATCAGGCAGGCGGAAAAATCGCATCGCTTCGTCAATAGCCCATGAAAGAGCGTTTGAATCGTAGTTTTTGAAAATAAAACCGTTGCCCGTCGATGTTTCAGCATCAAGGTGATCGACAGTGTCATGCAGGCCGCCAGTATCGTGCGCAACAGGAAGTGAGCCGTATATGGAACCAACCATCTGCGGAAGACCACATGGTTCGAAGAGAGATGGAATCAGCACAAAATCGGACGCTGCAAAAGCCATTCGAGAAAGCGACTCATCGAAATTAACTACAGCAACACGATCTTCTAATCCGTGGAACATGACTATATCGTGAAACACACGCTGATACGACCCGTTAGCGATGAAGGCAATCTGCAAATCGTCGTCCCGGTATTTTGCCACAACATTGTATAATATGTCCGAAAGCAAAGAGCACCCTTTCTGTATCGGATCGAGACGCGACGGCCAGAAAAAGAGAGGAGCATTATCATTTCGTTTCAACGAAAGCCTTTCCTGAAGCAAACGCTTTGCTGCCAGTTTTCCCTCTACATGAGTATGTGCGTCATAATTTACGGGCAGGGCATCGTCAGTTTCAGGCTTATAGCTCTTATCAGGCGCATTAAGTATTCCTTTGGCGCAATCAGCTGCGTCCTTGGCCATGATCTCCCTCCGGATCTGGGGAGGAATAAAATTGTGCATGCCCCTGACTATCTCTGCCAGAAACTCCGGACTCACCGTATTAATGTAATGCGAAGCAAATATGCCGCTTGTCAGCATATCAACTTTATTATTTGAACGCGTCTCTTCGTAATTGTACGGAGGTCTCATATAATAAAGATAGCTCCAGAACTCGGCAGCATCTATGCCGATATCTTCAATCTGCTCCAGGAACACTTCGTGAGTATGTATATTGTGCAGTGTAAACAGGCATGGAATTCCCAGCCTGCGGGCAGCAGCCGGTATCAGCCCCGTCATCCAGTCATTGCAGTGGATTAGATCAGGGCGCACGGATGGGATGATGTTGTTTATTATCTCGCGTTGGAACGCAAGCGCGAGCCTTGGGTTGTCCTCGCTGTATGAGCTGTAAACCTTGTCGCGGTAGTAGAACATCCTGTCCTGAGCCAGATGAATGCGCGAATCTGGCAGAACGGATTTATAGAACATCAGCTCGCGGTCGATCAGGTTGCCAACGTCGACGTGGAACATCTTGCGGTAGTGCGGGAGGGCCACGTGCACGTCCGCCCCCTGTGCGAACAGGGCGCTTACAAGCGATGCCGACACATCGGCCATGCCACCGGCCTTCGCCGACATCATGTTGGCCATGTTGCCCATGCCCGGCGGAAGATACGTGATCTCAGGCGTCACTATCAGAATCCGCGGTTTCGCGCCCGTTGTGGGTTTCGAGTTTTTTCCGTTTTCCTGCATATCAACCCCATTTTTCCTACGGAACAATGCCGGTTAACCGGCATCATACCGCATTCTAATTCGAGCCGGCAAGTGCCGGCGGTCACATCCTTCTGGAGCCCCATGCCATGTAGCCGGGCATTTCCTCGCGCAACGTCTTGTCTTTCGGGAAAACGCGTGCCGAATATCCAAACGTCCCGACATTTGAGCATTTCACCTTCTGCTTGTACAGATAATCACCGTCCGCGAGGGTTTCGGCGAGATACATCTCGTTCCCATTCCCGGAGATGACTCCCGAACGCGAATCGAGCACGCCCGAGAAGAACTCGACGGAAACGTCGTCCGGGGAAATTCCACCAAGTTGCACTCTCACCGTGGCCTCGAATTCATCGCCCACGAAGCTCTTGGCGAGATCGCGGCTCGTTTCGGGGAAACCAACACGCACCGAAGACCATTTCGACAAAGTGTCCTTCTGCTTGGCCACCTCGCGGCGTATGACGGCGAAGTCGTCGGCAACGAGCGAATCGAAGTCATAGAAAGCTGGCTTGTACGCCTGCTCGCCGTATTCTGACACCATTCTCGAGCTTGAGAACTTGTTCAGGCTCATTTTGATTGACTTCTTCATCATGGCAATCCAGCGCACGGGGATTTCGCCGAATGGGCGGTCATAGAAAGCAGGGACGATTTCCGACTCGAGCAGATTGTACAGGGCCTGTGCGTCCGATTGGTCCTGCGTGGCGACGTCCTGGTATTCCTCGCTGCCGCCTATCGCCCAGCCGCAGTCCTTGCTGTAGCCCTCGGGCCACCAGCCGTCGAGCGTCGAGACGTGTATGGCGCCGTTAATGCACGCCTTCATCCCCGAAGTGCCCGACGCCTCGTTCGGGCGCCGCGGCGTGTTCAGCCAGACGTCCACGCCGCGCACCAGCCGGCGCGCGATATGTATGTTGTAGTTTTCGAGGAAAATTATCCTCCCCTTCAACTCGGGCTCCTTCGAAAACTGCACCATCTCTTGTATAAAGCGCTTTCCGTCAAAGTCAGCCGGATGGGCCTTGCCGGAGAATATCATCTGCACGGGGCGCGCGGGATCGAGCAGGATGCGCTTCAGGCGAGCGGGGTCGGAGAGTAGCAGCGTGGCTCGTTTATACGTGGCAAAACGCCTGGCGAAGCCGATTGTCAGCGCATCCTTGCCGAGGACGTTTCGCACAGAGGCCAGCTCTTCAAACGACGCGTTGCGCTTCGTGCTGCAACGCTCCATGTGTTCGCGGGCGACGCGTATCAAGTGCGCCCGTGACGCATCGTGCACCCGCCAGAGATCCTCGTCGCGGATGTGGTCGATCTTCTCGACCTGGCTCTCCGTCAAGAGGCGTTTGTCCCAGTCGGGGCCGAGCACGCTCGCGTAAAGCTGGTAGTTGTCTGAGGAAATCCACGTCGGCACGTGCACGCCGTTTGTTATATGGCCGATCGGCACTTCCGACACCGGGAAATCCGGCCAGAGGTGCTTCCACATGTCGCGCTCGACTACGCCGTGCAAGCGCGAGACGCCGTTGCAATATTCGGAGCAGTTCAGACCGAGTATCGTCATGGAAAACTCGTTGGTCTTGGTGTCCCCGGTCGCCTTTCCCATGGACATCGCAACGTTCGCCGCCACGCCGCCTTCTGACTCGATCGCCTTGAGGTGCGGGTACAGGAGGCCAAGGTCGAACGTCTCATTGCCGGCCGGCACCGGCGTGTGCGTGGTGAACACGCTCGTTCGCCTGACGAACTCATGCGCCTCGTCGAACGAAAGCCCGGAGCGCATCGCCATTGCTATGCGCTCGAGGCCGAGGAAAGCGGCGTGACCTTCGTTCATGTGGCTCACCGCCACTTCGTAGCCCATCGCCACAAGGGCTCGCATGCCACCAATGCCCAGCAGGATTTCCTGGCGCAGGCGGTTTAGCTTGTCCCCCCCGTAGAGGCGCCCCGATATCTCGCGGAATTCGGGCTTGTTCTCCGGCAGGTTCGTGTCAAGCAGGTACAGCGGTATACGCCCCACGTCGAGGCGCCACACGGCCGCGGCGAGCGGCCCCTCCGCAAGCGGCACGGATATCTTCACCTGGTTGCCGGAGGCGTCGTAGGCCGGGTTAACCGGCAACTTGTGAACGTCATTCTCGGGATAGTATTCAATCTGATGGCCGTTGCGGTCTAGATCCTGCTCGAAATACCCCTCGCGGTAAAAGATGCCTATTGCGCAAAGCGGCACGTCGAGGTCGGAGGCGGATTTAAGATGGTCGCCCGCCAAAATCCCAAGGCCGCCAGAATAGATGTGAATGCTCTCCTGGAGGCCGAATTCCATCGAAAAATACGCTACGCAGCGGTGGGGATCGTTTATGTTCTTCCAATGGCGCGATTTTAGTACTTCAGCCTTGAACTGCTCCTCGACCGATTTCATGTGCGACAGGAACGACGAGTCCGCCGCCAGCTCCTCGAGCCGCTCTTGCCTCACGGACGAAAGCAGTACCACCGGGTTGAAGCCGGAGTTGCGGAAGATCTCAGGGTCGATCCGTCTGAACAACCCTGAGGCCTCTATGTTCCATGCCCACCAGACATTGTTTGCGAGAACCTGCAGAAAAGAAAGCTTATCCGGCACTTTGGGCAAAACAGTGTAATTCTTAAATCGCTCCATAAAGTCATCCCCTCATGTTAAAAATGTTAACTTGGCGGGATTTTACCAAAAGCGCCGTCCACGGGCAAGGAAGGAATAGTGGTACTTTCCTTGACTTTCCATCATTTTATGTCTTAGAATCAAGGGGATTAAAATCAGTTGCCCTCCGATGGGCACGACAGGACTAAGTTGACTATTCTCCACGATACAAAAGAAGTCGAACGCGCCGTACTCGTGCAGGTCATCCATTCACGGATGAACCGAGACGAGGCCGCTGATTCGGTGCTCGAATTGGGCCGCCTCGCCGAGACGGCGGGTCTGGAGGTCGTCTGCGCCGTCGAACAGCGCCGCGACAAGCCAGATGGCGGCACGATGATCGGCACCGGAAAGATTGGGGAACTCAAGGCAATCCTCGAACACTCCGGAGCCAACACGGTGGTCTTCGACAACGAGCTAAGCGCCATACAAGCCCACAATCTATGGAAGGCGCTGGGTGTGCGCATCCTCGACCGCACGGAGATAATCCTCGAGATCTTCGCGAGACGCGCCCGTTCGTCGGAGGCCAAGCTGCAGGTCGAATTGGCGCGCCTGCAGTTCCAACTCAAGCGCATCCCCGTCACCGAATCGCAGCAGCGCTTCAAAGGCAGGGCGAACGTGCGCGGCCCCGGTGAAAGCCATCTACAACTCAGAAACGAACCGCTGCGCCGCCGGATAAACGAGCTGAAGAAAAAACTGGATGCCGTGCAGTCACGCCAGACGGCGCGCGACACGGCAAAGCGCAAGTGGCCAATCGTCTCGCTAGTCGGGTACACAAACGCGGGGAAATCGACGCTTCTGAACACCCTTTCGGATTCATCCACCTTCGTCGACGACATGCTTTTCGCAACGCTCGACACAAAGACAAGCAAGGTCTGGCTTTCGCCCTCACGGCAGATCATGATGACCGACACCGTCGGCTTGATACGCAACCTGCCACACGGCCTCATCGCCAGCTTCAAGTCCACATTGGACGTCGCGGCGCATGCGGATCTGCTGCTCGTGGTCGTCGATTCGCAATATCCGGCCGTCGATGACCACATCGAAGTATGCCGAAGCACACTCGAAGAGATAGGAGCGCGTGACGTCCCGCGCCTGCTTGTCCTGAACAAGTGCGACGACGGCGTCGGCGGCGAAGCGCACGAACGCCTTACGAAGAGATATCCGCAGGCTATTTGGATCTCAGCCAAAGCCGGATACGGGCTTGACAACCTGAAAAACGCCATAATCCGCCAATTGTCCGAACAC
>LSQX01036429.1_pt1 | contig 10440 bp, 8 predicted proteins | sample 654561 | NCBI WGS metagenome assembly LSQX01 (sample SAMN04489861, study PRJNA283612) | anaerobic digester metagenome | isolation source: 4 biogas reactors fed with cattle manure at either 37C or 55C with and... | place: Denmark: Kongens Lyngby | collected 2014
TTGCTACTTGGTTCAACCATAAACTGAGAGGCAATGACGAGTTAACGCTCTCAATGCTGTTCTTGGTTGGGGTTGCTCTGGCATTGGTTGCGCGTCTGGCTTTGAATGTCGGCTCAGTTCTTACTTTAGCCCTGATCATTGGCCTTTGTTCCCTAATCATCAACGGAATCAATATTGTATTGCTTTCTTCCATTCCTTTACGTTACTCCCAAAGTGGAAAAACTTCTACATTAGCAGGCTTTTTGGACTTCGCTTCCTATGTAGGTTCGGGTTCCATGACCATTCTTACCGGAATTGTAGTCAGTAGCTGGGGGTGGCAAGCTCTGCTCTGGGTTTGGGTTGGGCTCTTTGTAGTGGGTGGTTTGTTAATGCTAACGCGTGCCTTCTCTCCCAAAACCAAACTGGCAGAAGAAATCCCATTCAACTAAAATTACGCACAAAAAGTGGGTACTCCTAGTTCATTCCCTAGAAGTACCCACTCCGTTTTTCCGTAATCGTAAATCAGTTAGCTCACAAGAAGTGCGTTTAGGCACTCTGATCAGAAACACATTCCCGCACCACTGCACACATTTCATCATACCTGGCAATCATGTCTTGAGCCAGCTTGATTTGACAGCGTGCTCTGTCTAAATTATGGTTTTCCCGATGAATGCGAAAATACTTATCGCCATTAATGTGGTCAGCTAGGAATCTACTGGCCAGCTCAATCGTAATTGTGATTGCGCCCAAGGCCATAGAATCAATTTCAGCTGGGGTTAGAAATCCCTGGCAGGCTGCCACAAATCCTTGCGTGAAAGCCCTGTAGTTATCCATATTAATACCGACCTTACTTAGATCAGGTTCATCTTCCTCGGCAGTGTTAGCGGCAAAGCGGATCGCGTCGCCAAAATCATGCATGGCAAGACCAGGCATCACGGTATCAAGATCGATCACGCAGAGAGGTTCGCCAGAATCCTTATGCATCAGGATATTATTGTACTTGGTATCATTGTGGGTTACCCGCAGAGGCACCTCGCCGGCTGCCAACATCTCATCTAACCTGCTGGCTAGCTCCTTATGCTGCTCAAAGAAGTGGATTTCATCCTGCAAATCCTTCGCCCGCCCGAGTGGATCTTGGGCAACCACTTCAAATAAGGTATCTAAACGCTTGCTGGTATTATGGAAATCTGGAATGGTTGCATGTAGCTTTTCCAAGGGGAAGTCTGCGAACATGGCCTGGAATCTACCGAAAGCATAACCTGCACTGGGCAAGACTTGGCTATTTTCCACAAAGTCATATGTAATAGAATCCTTCACGAACTGGCAGACCCGCCAATATTCCCCGTCTATGACAACATAGTTGTGGCCATACTTGCTATCAAAAAACGAGACAATCTCACAATCTCCTTGCTTACCTTTACGTTCTAGGTGCAAGTTGATTGCTTTGATGTTCTCCATCACCTTAATCGGCTCTTTGAATACATAGCTATTTATTCTTTGCAGAATCAAATCATCGCCACTATCCAAAGCAACCCGATAGGTGTCATTAATATGACCATTTACGCAGGGAGTAACTTCCACTAATTTTCCTGGCAAGTCATAATGCTTTAGTACGCTTTCTGACATCTTCCTCAGGTCCTCATTCATGCGCCCTACATTCCTTTCCGCCAGACTGCTCTAACCAATTCCGCCATAAATATCTGGTCCATACTATTCAGCCAGGCATGTAAAGGAGCCACCTAACTCGTGGCCCCGAAACTGGCATTATATACTTCGGTATTTATTAACAAAACCCTTTCTGAAAAAATTGGTTTGTAGTCTGGCAGCGGCTTTCGTCTGGATAACAAGTTTTCCCTCTGAAAAGCACCACTAATTACGCTTTACCAGCGCTTCCGAACAACATCATCTTGTCCATTGCCACCCTTTTAGAAGCTTCCAAACCGGGAGCCAGCAAAGCACGTGGAGTATATCCACTTCCAATTCGATCCTTCCCCTGCTCGATATACTCCCGAACAGCCTCAGTAAAGGCGATTTGACACTCTGTATTCACGTTTATCTTGCAGATCCCAAGCGCGATGGAATGGACGAGCATATCTTCGGGGATCTGCGAGCCACCATGCAAGACCAGGGGTAAGTCTCCAGTAACTCGACTAATTTCCTCTAATAAATCGAAGCGAAGACCGGGCCAATCAGCTGGATACTTTCCATGGATATTGCCAATTCCAGCGGCTAACATGTCTATACCTAATAGCCCGATGCGGTGACACTGCTCTGGGTCTGCAAATTCACCCATTCTTACTACCCCGTCCTCTTCGCCACCAATCCCACCTACTTCACATTCAAGGGAAATACCCTTCTTTTGGCATATCTTGACAAGCTCCTCAGTTTTTCGCAAATTCTCTTCGAATGGTAATGAAGACCCATCGAACATTACTGAGCTGAAACCTGCATCAATTGCTTCAAGTACCTGCTCATAACTACCATGATCAACATGCAGAGCAACTGGCACGGTAATAGCCAAATGGTCGATAAAGGGTTTCACCGCCCCAACGATCGAGCGATAGCCCCCCATATATTGCGCTGTACCACCTGATACCCCTAAAATGATTGGCGAGCGCATGTCCTGAGCTGCCAGCAAATACGCACGTATGGATTCCATGTTGTTCAAGTTGAAGTGCCCAACCGCATACTTCCTCTGTTTCGCATCGACCATCATATCTTTGGCTGAGACATAGGCCATAAATCACATCTCCTGTAGATTATTTAGGTTGTTATTCAAAAGACTTAAGAGCTTATCATGAATGAGCCCATTAGTTGCCACGATTTCTCTTGCAAAGGGATCTAGTGATTCACCCGAATACATTGAAGTTCTTCCACCCGCCTCGAGCACAACCAACGCTCCGGCTGCAATATCCCAAACATTGATGCCTCGCTCCCAAAAGCCCTCAAGGCGACCGCAGGCCACATTACAGAGATCTAAAGCAGCGGACCCAAGACGCAAGACACCCTGGGAAGCTTTCATGACTTGTTCAAATTCGTACATGTTATCGTCAGCTCTTGAAGCAACATCATAGGCGAATCCCGTCACCAGGAGACTGTTCTGCACAGACTCTGAGGCAGATACATGTATCTTTTCTCCATTCCGATAGGCCCCTTGACCTTTCTCTGCGCTAAAGAGTTCGCCCGAAACAGGGTTATGCACAACACCCATACGTAACTCCCCCGCACTGATCAAGGCAATGGATACCGAAAAATATGGGAAACCATGGGCAAAGTTTGTCGTGCCATCAAGGGGGTCAACTACCCATAGACTACCTTGATCAACACCCTGACTCAGGCCCTGCTCCTCCGCTAGAATGGAGGACTCTGGAAAGTGCTTTTTCAGTTCTTGGAGAATGTACTCTTCCGAAGCCCGATCCGCGTCCGTTATTAGGTCAATTGCTCCCTTTTTCTCCACCAACACACCAGATTGCAGTTTTTCCAGCAGAATCTTGCCTGCATTTAGGGCAATTTCCTCCACTTTCCGAATATCCAAGGTCACGACCCCCTAGCCTTAGATGCATCAAATCCCCATATCATTGCCTTGTCCATGCTACCGAAAAGCCTAATTTTCTCCTTCACAGTCTCACTTACTGCGACTTGAATTGTCTTAGATAATGGTCTGGGTTCCGCTTTGTTCGGATTATTTTCTAAGTAGTGCCTAGTCGCAGCTATTTGGACCTTCTTGATGTCTGTACCAATGTTAATCTTGGCAATACCATGCCTTATGCATTCTTTGAACTGCTCCTCAGTCAAGCCACTGCCACCATGCAAAGCCAGTGGCACCGGTACCCTTTCTGAAATGGTCTGCAAGCGTTCGAAGTCCAAGTGAGGTTTCGCTTTATAAGTCCCATGCAGGGTACCAATGGAGGGAGCGAGCACGTCAATGCCAGTTAACTCTACAAAGCGTGCTGCTTCTTCAGGAACGGTAAGGCTCGCGTCATCTACCACTAGGTCATCTTCAGTTCCGCCCACTCTACCCAGTTCCCCCTCAACTGACGCCCCAAAGAGGCGCGCTACTTCGACAACCTGTTTAGTCAAAGCGACGTTTTCTTCGAATGGTAGGCTCGACCCATCAATCATCACAGAGGTAAATCCATGTCGCATGCATTGAATTGCCAAGCTTGCGGAGTGACAATGATCCAGGTGCACCGCAACGGGAATACTCGCTATATTTCCGGCAGTACAGCAAATTGCGGCCACTAATTCCACGCCAATATGTTTGGCCACCCCTTCGCTGACCTGAAGTATAACTGGCGATTGAAGCTCCTCGCCGGCATTGATTACTGCTTGAATATCATCTAAGTTGTTAATATTGAAGGCACCTACCGCCCAATCCCTAGAACAGGAACTTAGCAGTTCTTTGGTTGTAACTAGTCCCACTTATGCCACTTCCTTCCCGCCGTATGTCGCGCCAACTCCTATAATCAGATTGTCTTGCCCATCAAAACACTTGATCTTTTCGTTCTTAATCTTAATCCAAATTGGATCGCCGATGGTTACTTGGGGGTCATTGGTTGTGCTCGTCATAACGACCTCTTGCCCAATTCTGACTCTCACAAACCATTCTGAGCCAGCAGGTAAAACGGATTCAACTTCCGCAATAAGCAGACCTTCAGCAGCGGTATTTGAGAGTACAAAGTCCTCAGCCCTGAGGCCCACCTTGAGGGTTTTGCCAAGGAAACCGCTTAAGTCTTTAGACGAAGTTAAAGGGATTTCCATTTGTCTAGCTACAACCACAAGTTTGTCATCTCTTTTCTCAAGGACACCTTCAATAAGGTTAATTCTTGGATTACCGATGAAATCCGCTGTAAAGACGTTAGCTGGTTGATTATAAACATCCATGGGAGGCGACCATTGCTGCAAAGTCCCTTTGTCTAGGATAGCTACGTCAGTAGAAAGCGTCAGTGCTTCCAGCTGATCATGGGTAACATACAAAATTGTAGACCCAGTTTCCACGTGTAAGCGTTTCAGCTCAGCGCGCATATCCATCCTCAGTTTTGCATCTAAGTTTGACAGTGGTTCATCTAACAACAGTACTTGCGGCTTCATGACTAGCACCCGCGCAATGGCAACTCGTTGCTGCTGCCCACCAGATAACTCGTTAGGGTATCTTTCCAACAATTCCCCGATTTGTAGAACAGTGGCCACATGGGCAACGCGTTCCCTAATATCCGCCTTTTTCTCCTTGGCAATTTTCAGCCCGAAAGCAATATTTTCAAAAACAGTTAAATGGGGCCAGAGAGCATAACTTTGGAAAACCAAGCCTAGGCCTCTGTCACCAGGTGAAACATACTTGCCTTCGCGCTCAGAAAAGACACATTTATCCCCAATCCAAATCTCCCCGGCTGTTGGTGTTTCCAGTCCAGCAATCATGCGCAAAGTCGTGGTCTTTCCGCATCCTGATGGACCAAGCAAAGTAGTAAATGATCCCGAAGGAATTTCTAGCGTTAAGTTATCGACAGCTTTGACAGGCCCAAAGTGTTTCGAGAGATTTTTTAGAACAATTTTTGACATACGCTCAACCTCCTATGCCCTTCGCAAGGTCCGTACCGAGTAGTCTTCGACTCGCATATTCCAGAATAAGCACTGCTGCCACAATTAAGATCATGATTCCGTTAGCATAAGCGGTCCAGCCCCGCTCTGTGTAACGTATGGTGATCGTTGTAGCGAGCTGCGTACCTGGCGCTACAAGCAGAACTACTAAGCTGAGCTCGCGCATGGCTGAGATAAAGGGAAGAAGTAATCCAGAAAAGAAAGGACCCTTTTGCAGGGGAAGGATTATGCGTTTGAGGCGCTGAACCCATGAGGCTCCTACCATCACACCTGCTTCTTCCAGCTCTGGTCCAATTTGCATCATTGCACCAATTCCCGAACGAGTGGAATATGGTAACGATTTAACTACACACGCTAAGACCAACAAGGCAAATGTACCGTACAAACCTGGAATTGGTCCCCTGGGAACTCCAAACAAGGCTAGAAAGATAGAACCAAAGGCTATGCTTGGTATTAGATAGGGCATGAAAGACAATTGATCCAAGACCTGAGACAATCTAGTCCCCCGCAAACGGACCACTGTATAGCCAATTAACATTCCCAGCAGCCCACAAATTAGCGCTGTACTAATTGCGAGTTTCACGCTATTGCCAAATGCCTCCAAGATTTGGGGATTACGCAGAATGCCGGCCACATTTGTACCTAAGCCGATATCTGAACGAGCTTCGCCGATCCAATAGTGGAGACTAAAGTTGCTTAATTCATAGCGTCCAGGTAAGAGCATCACTGAATCGATACCTAACACAACTAGGGGGACGATCGTAATAACCACCATCAGGAGCACTACGGCGAGTCCTACTGGTTTTGCCATCTTGCCAAGGCTAGTAACCCCACGGTAACCACTCTTCCCAGAAATCGTTACAAAGCTCTTGCGGCTACCCAAGACCTTATTATCCATGTACAGAACCAATACACCGAATAAAATCATTATCAAGGAAATGATATAAGCCATTCCTGTCCTTTGCCCCACTAGGTTTGAGTACAGCAAAGTGGATAAGACGTAGAGTCTAACAGGTCCTCCAAGGAACGATGGTGCTCCAAATGTTCCTAGCCCACGGGAAAATGTAAGCAGAAATGTGGAGAAGATGGTGGGAAGCACTATGGGTATAATGATCTTCCTCATGTTCTGCCAGCGGCTTGCTCCCAAAAGCTCTGCAGACTCTTCGAGCTGTGAATCTACATTGCGTAAGGCCCCGCCGATCAACATAAACCCAAAGGGAAAGTAATGTAAGGTCAAGCAAATTATGATGGGAAGCATTCCATAGGAAATCCAATCGGGAGGCGCAATGCCGGTCACGTATTGGAAGATACCAGGCGTTCCCCCAATGCGTTGGTTTTTAAAGATAGTAATCCATGCTAGAGTCATGGTCCAGGACGGCATAATATAGGGAATCATAGCCAGATTTGATATTACCTTCTTATAGGGCATGTCTGTACGAACCACAAGCCATGCAAGGGCACCACCAATAACCACACTAAAAAAGCCCAAACTTACAGCAATGATCAGGCTGTTCATGAGTGGTTTGTATAAGGTGGATGAGGTGAAAACCGTTTTCCAATGATGCAAAGTCAAATCACCAGGCATAGCACCAGGAATCTGGAAGCGTTCCATGGGGTGTACCAAGAATGTCTCTTGGAGCATTACCAATAAGGGCACGAATACAACATATGCTAGAACGATAAAGAACAAAATCGCCAATATCCTTTGTGGACTGCTCTTCATCCTAACCTTACCTATAAGTCGCCCTATAGTGATCACGACAACACCTCTTTCTATTGAGAGTGGCATGATCACATGCCACTCTCTGTTTTAACTGAAGTTTAGTACATATAACGCATCCAAGCATCAAGGATATAGCCGCGATTTTGGGTTGCGTATTCTAGATCATACGGCCATACTCTTTCCAGCCACCAATCCCAGTCAACACGATGTCCGTCTTCAGGATCAGCGATGTTTTCATTCATGGAGTAGAAGCCTACACCATTGTGCCATGCTGCATAGCCTTCTTCCGTATTGAGGAAGTTCGCAAAGAGTTTAGCTGCGTTTGGATTTGGAGCCTTTGCGGCTAATTGAATGTACATTCCATAGGTATAACCACTAAAGGGCTTAACATTTTCCATAGCATCCAGTGCTAGGTTCTTGGATTCGATATGTCTGTGGTGAGAATAAACATAGATAAACCCAATTGGAGGATCCGTCTGGCCTCTTGCACCCACAGCTTCCGAAATACGAGTGTCACTGGTCATTAGCACTAGGTCGTTTTGAATCAAGCGCTTCATAAATTCCAAACCTGCGTTTTCCTCAGTTAATTGAAGCGGCTCGCCGAAGAACCTTTCATATTCTGCTGCTAATTCATCTGAGCGACGTACAACCTCAGTGAAAAAGTTTTGATGTTCTCCAGTAATGGCCAGGTCACGCATGAGAACTTTCCCCCGCCACTCTGGCAGAGTGAGTTCCCAAATGGATTCAATTGGTTCTTTGTCATAAACCTCTGTGTTATAACCGATAACACGTGGTTGATAAACAAAAACCAAGGGATTTTGATGTTCTACTGGAACGCCTTCACGGGCAGCGGGAGGAACATAGTTTACAAGATGACCTGGGTTGATCAGTAGCTCATACATGCTGGGTAGATCCTCAATCAAGACTAGATCCACTTGATTGATGCCTGTAACAGCCTCTCTGTATGTACGCTCGATCATTTCCACTTCAGACAATTGATGCGTTGTAACCTTGATTCCGTACTTTTCTTCAAAAGCCTGACCTGCCTGGGCCAATCTCGATGTGGGTGCATATGCTGTTAGTTGGCCTTCCTCTTTGGCTAGACGAATAATTTCATCCCAATCTTCATCCTCATAATCATTTGCAAACGCAATACCAGATATCATTAGCGCAGTAACAAGTAAGACGGTGATCAATAGTCTTGGTTTAAACATCCTTATACCTCCTTGATAAAATTGTCCCAACTGTTCTCCGTTCTCGCCATTACAACCCTCAAGTCTGTTTCTCTTCGATCAACTCCTTTATCTCGCCATAGGCCATAATAAAACGACGATTGTTCGGGTAACAAAGTTCATTACAGATCGTTTTTAATGAAATTAAAGTAAAGGGCATCAAGGATGGCTATTTGTGCGATTTTCGAAAACTCGTTTTCATTAAACATTTCTGGTCCACGAATAGCCGAGAGAAGCACAACGTCGCCTAATTCTGCCGCTGGCGAACGCTGGCAACTAGTAATGACAATGCAAAATGCCCCTCTTTTCTTCGCAACCGCAAGGCAATCCAAAACCTCGGGAGTTTTCCCTGAGTAGGTAATTCCAATGGCGACGCTCCCCTTTGGTAGCTGCGAAGCTGACAGTTTTTGCTGGGGCGAATCTCGATAAAAGGTTACATGATGTCCCCAACGCACAAACTTGCGAGCAGCGTTTTCGGCTATGCGAGCGGAACCGCCCCGGGCATAAAAGTCAATGCGTTCTGATTTAGCCAATACCTCCACTGCGAGGTTAAAGGCATCATGGTCTAAAACTGTTAATGTATCGTCAAGGACTTTGCTGATGTTATCCCACACGCTTTTGGCAATCATCAAGGGGCCAAAATCAGGCTGAAGCGGTTCATCGATGAACTCCTGTGGTAAAGTAGCGAGTACTTCTTTAAACTCCTTATAGCCAGAAAAGCCTTGATTCTGACAAAAATGGATGATGGTCCCTTGACTGATACCCAAATTGGCCGCCAGAGTATGAATGCTTAGTCCTGACAAGGCTAGTGGATTTGCCAGGATATACTCGGCTAGTTTCCTCTCCTTGTTGTTCAGACTATGTAAGTTGGATCTCATAAGTATGATTGTTTGTTTGGCCCTAGTTTGCAGACTTTCCATTTTGCTTCACCTCAATCTAGTTACCACAGACGATATTTAATTCATTTTTTCCATTTGATTTTGAACATTTATCTGGAGTAGGATGTCTATTTTATGCATTCATCCAGCTACAATGACATTTGTGTAATACAAGCGGAAGATTTTGTTTATTTTGACTTTCCTATACTACAACATTATCCGTAAACATGCGATCTCCTTCTTATTTCTTTAATTATTTTTTGTTTTGCGCCCAAAAGTTTACGTTGGCATCTGTTTTGTCAACGAAAAGTCAGACCCAGAAGATCACTAGTTGGGTCAACAGAAAACAAAAAGACGCAGCTAAACGAACTGCGTCTTACGTGTGTCTTATTCAGAAATATGCTCCGTTTTTCAAGTTGGGATTCTAGAAGTCAAACCTTCTAATTTGCAGGCGAGGGGTTAGCTCTATAAAATCCGCTATTGGGTAAACCTGGGTAGCGGTTCGAGCATGACTAACGCCAATAATAGTCTGTCCTTTAGTTTTGTCCCTAAAATACTCCAAGAGCTCAAGGACGGCGTTTGTCTCAAGAGTAGTAGTAATTTCCCGACGCCCCACGTCACTCTCTGTACTAAAATTGACCCAACCATCCCTCGTAGCAGCTGCAGAGATAATCGTACCCTACTCAGAAAAATGACGCTGCTCGTATAATCCATTATATCGATGTGCCCAACCGCCATTTTCCAGAGTGCCGTAATTTGTCGCCATAAATACTACTGTATAGGCATGGCAGATCCACACGTTCTTGTACCCTGCTTTTCGCACCCTTGGGCAGAGAATTAGGTGGGTTTTCTGAATGGATTTTCGAGGTAGATCCGTTCATCATAGCCGGCGAACTTGAGCAGCCTCAGAACATCCGGTGGGATATCGTGAGGCAGATGGCGCTCTACATGGTCATCATAGGTCAGATAGACAACCTGAATCGTGTTGAGCATATCCAGCAGTACACGGGCTGTTGGGCGGTCTAGAGTACGA
>LSQX01292551.1_pt1 | contig 10440 bp, 18 predicted proteins | sample 654561 | NCBI WGS metagenome assembly LSQX01 (sample SAMN04489861, study PRJNA283612) | anaerobic digester metagenome | isolation source: 4 biogas reactors fed with cattle manure at either 37C or 55C with and... | place: Denmark: Kongens Lyngby | collected 2014
ATTTAGTCTCATGTGATTAATGTTTAATTATAATAACAACATAATAATAATTAATCAATTATTTTTTACGAAATAGTTGCGCCTTTGTTTAATTTTTAGTATATTGATATTGTATTAATAATTAATCAATCAAAAAGGTTAGAAAATGGAAAAGACGAAAAAGTTGCGTAATATAATCAGGCTGCTTAACGACTATTCTAAGAGCGTTGAATTAGGTCTTAATGATGATGGCTCACACGATATAACTATCACAAGCAGTCAAGAAGAAGCTTTTAATGTTAAGTCAGTGCAAGATGCCGAAGCCTTTTTGTTGGGCTATCTAATGGATTGCGCAATGGGTAAAGACGGATGGCTGTTCATAGGTGTATACCCGACTGGATGGTCATACTCTGATAAGACTAATGCATCAAGCGGTGACTTTAAACGACTGGCTTTTCAGTATTTCGACACGCTAGAACTCAAGGTTTATGACGATAAAGACGCTAATAAGATTGAGCTAATCAAGCTGTTAGCGGATAAAAACGTAAAGATGGCAGGTGAGTACTATCAAATAACGTCATCAGGCCAAAAAATCAAATTAGGCTATGGTCTTGTAGGAGCTAGCAATGAATAAAGAAGATTTGCAGCTTCAAAAGGACTGCATAAATAGAGAGCTTTGTAAGTTAATTGTTTTGGTTTCTGAGCTTAATGAGCCTTTTGACTTTTCTATCTGGTTAGAAATGTCGCCACATTCGTATGGCAACACTGGTATTCACTCTGTGTGCTTGATTGTTAATGTCTACAAAGACAGGACAGACACAAAAGGCACTCGGTATGAACACCCTGAATATCATGTCGCAAATCTTGAGCCAACTAGCGTAAAAGCATTGGTTGAGCTTCAAAACTGGCTTAAAGAGCTACACAAAGAGCTTGTACCAGAAGCATATGAGCGATTATCTTAAAAAATTAAGGCTTCAAGCTAGATTGTCACAGCGTGAAGCCGCCAGGTTGGTGTACTCGGCCACAAGAACGTGGCAGTACTATGAAGCAGGTAAGGTTGATATACCTCAACACAAACTTGCACTTTTTAAACTAAAAATTAGGAACAAACTAATGACGAACGACAAACAAAAGACAGATATTGAGCTAATCGACTTAGAAGCGCCAATTGCTCACTACTCTGCGCATCAAAAATCGCTTAATACGCTGAGTGAAAAGTACCAGGGCGTAATTTATGACGTTACCACTACTGAGGGTATGGACGAAGCTAAAAAAGCTCGTGAAGCCATCAGAAAGCCACGTTATGAGCTAGAGCACTTGCGTAAAAAGCTTAAAGCGCCTGCGCTTGAGTACTCTAAGCGTATTGATTCAGAAGCTAAAGCGATTCGTGAACAGCTTGAAGCGCTTGAAAACCCTATTCATGAGCAGATTCTCTACGAGGAAAAGAGAGCGGAGCGTGAAGAAGCTGAGCGTAGAACTAAGATTATGAATCAACAAAGCGTTATCAGTAACTACGCTCGTAAATCTGTTTATATGTCTGCAAGCCAGATTCAAGAAGCACTTGATGAATTAAAGGCGATTGAATTTGAACCTGCGCTTTATAAAGAAGAGTTAACAATCGCTGTTGGCTCAAAAGAACAAGCTATTAGAGAACTTGAAGCTACATTGCAAATCAAAATTGATACTGATAAACAAGCCGCTTTACTTGCTGAGCAACAAGCAGAGCTTGAAAAGCTACGCAAAGAGCGTGAAGCGCTTGAAGCCGCCAATAAAGCCACTGTTGCAACTACGATGCCACGATTTGAAACTGACGCTAAACCAGAACCATCAGTATTGAATGAAATTCATGACGACAATGAGAACGTTGAAGTTGCGAAAGTAGAGCAAGCTGAGCAGCAAGAGCGCCAGTTTGACGACCCATTCGCAGGTATGGACAACACTGTGCCGACAAAACAAGTAATTATTGACGCTGTGGCTAGCTATTTTGCCATTAGCGATAAAACAGCAGAAAAATGGATTAAATCTCACGACTGGAGCTAGTTATGATTGAGTTAGAAACTATGGCTAATCTGTATATCAACACAAATTACGACAATATGCGTGGTGTTCGATTGATTGAAACGGATGACATTAACAACAACTATGCTGAGCATATTAAGCGCCATGAGCTAGTTACTAAGCATAATGCCGAGTGCTACGCATTTGAAGTTCTGCAAGAAGCGCTTAACCAGGTTGGCTACGACAATCACACAAGCCGCAAAATGCAAGAAGCTTTAGATGACTTCTTGTTGAAGCACCCGAGCGTCAAAGAGTATTACGAAAAAAGGAAAGGGCCAGTTTATGACTAAGAAACTGCCAAAAATTACAAAGCTTCCCACAGTCGCTTATGTGTACGATTCTGAAAGTGGAAAGCAAGCGGCTTTAACTAAGAATGACCAAAAGCTAGCAGAGAGCATCTTAGACGATAAAATTACGTCAGTTACAGAGTTAACTGAGAAAAGAGTATCACTAACTCACACAGCTGCTTACCTTGAGCGCTTCAAGATGCTTTTCATGTCACATGTTAAAGAAGTTTTACCACAAGAAAGCGCTGCAATTGAGGGTTTAGAGATGATTGCAGGTGAAACTTTTAATCATCTGGTTTCTGAGCTTGAGTTAGATAAAATAATTGCAGAATTCAAGCCAGATTATGCCGATTTACATTAATTTTTTATAAGGAAAAGGTCATGAAAAACCCCATTTTAGAACTAGCTATTATGTTCGCAATTGCAATCGGCATAGGTATTGGCGCAGGTGTAACCATTACGCTGCTAAGTGGTCCTACAGTTCACAGCACCCCAGTTACTATAAGTCTTAATATTGACGAGCTTGTGGCTAATTATGACGCTGATAAAGCGGAGCGTGAATGGCAAGAGCAGTTTGGCGCAATGAGCGATGAAGAACGCATGTTTGGCATTGTTGGCGAACCTGAAATTATTGAGTAAACGCTATGGCCGATGAATTTAAAATATATTACAAAGTCATTGAGCATGAACAAGGCTCTGAAAGTCAGTTGTTTGAGCTGCAAGACCAGGACTGGCACATATGCTCAAATCACACTGTACACAAGTATGAGCCTGGTACAGTCGCTAAACGCTGCGCTGCTGATTACATGTTTAAACTTATTGGTAAAGACAAAGGGAGTTGGCCAAAGGTCTTTGTCATATACGAGGGTGCTTACACGGAGCTAATAAAGACCGAGCTAAGCCGTCACCTGGTTCATCTTGATTATGAGCCGATGTTTAAATCAACGCAAATTAAAGGAGAATAAATATGAGCAAAAAACTAACATCAGTTTTTAAAATCGACGGAAATGAGGTCGAATATTTAAATATCGTGGTCGGTAGCTTGAAAGTTTATGTTAATAAACACGAGAGCCAATTCAACCCTAGCATCACATTGTATTTTGTTGACCCTATAAAAAACAATGTTCAAGCTGAATTTATTGTTGTATCTGAGGGAGGTCCTGAGGGGTCTTGTTCTCAAGAGTTAGCATTTTTAACAACCAAAGAGAATGAGCGTAGGTGAGGAGCTTTAAATGAAAACTACTAGCTTAGTCTTAGCTGCTGCCCTTTTGCGGCACAAAGTGTGACAACTTAAATACCTCAAAAGAGTAATTAACCGCACCTGCGGATAATCGTGGGTGCTTTTTTAACTAAAGGAAAAGATATGGAATCATATTTATATCGAGTAATTTCAGAAAAAAACGAGCTTCTTGATAAGCTTGATAAGCTTAAACAATTTATGTTGAAAGCTGATTATCATAAAATTGATGCTGGAGAACAATTTTTATTGATTAGACAAGCGCAAGCTATGGAAGCATACGCCATTATTTTAGATATGAGAATCAAGAATGGCGTCAAAGAACCTGAAGAACAAATGATTTGGAAACCCATTGAATCAGCGCCCAAAGATGTTAATTTGCTGCTAACCCAAGTTGGTCATGACAACACGGTTTGGATTGGTAAGTATTTTTCTAAATTTACACATGAAGCAGATGAAGATTATTTTGATGGCGAGGATTTAGATTTCAACGAGGATATGTTTTTTTGTCCAGAGGGGTGGTACGAATATTGTGTAGACCCTGATGGAAAAGATTTTAGGTACGCAAGCAGAATCGGTGATGCTGATTATGAGCCTACACACTGGATGCCGATGCCTACATCAATCATGGGAGAGCAGGAGTGAGTAATCAAAAAAATGGAGGTCCTGCTTTTCCAAGGGCAGGTTCTAGTGGTCCTGGAGCGTTTGCATCACCTGAAAATGGCATGACGCTTCGTGATTTTTTCGCTGCTAAGGCAATGCAGGGAATTCTAACTGAGGATCGTTCATTAGAACTGAATTTTATAGAAATCGCTAGTGATTCTTACAGACTGGCCGATGCAATGATTCAAGAGCGTGAAAAATGACTAAAGAATTTTGCAAGATTTTTTATCATGATGAAATTGGTCAGGTCGTTGTTATGAAAGACAATGACGAAGATGGCGACCCAACAATCACTTTTACAATCAGCGTAAACAGTGAGCTTGTTAATAATGTTGTTTCAAGGGCTGTCTTTTATGACACAAAAGAAAGAGATGCTGCTTTTAATTGCTTACAAAAAGATGTAGTTGAGTATAGAGCAGTTCACATGTATGAGTTAGCGCAAGTGCTAGAAAAAGATGGAGAAAAATAAAATGCCAGAGCATCTAAGAGCCAAATTAAACCAGGGAAAAGAAATCATAAAGGAAAATGATATGAAGATTAATATTGATTGGAGCGAAGCCCCTGAGTGGGCTAACTGGACCGCTCAAAACAAAGATGGCAATTGGAACTGGTTTGAAGTTGAACCTGAACTTTACGATTATCGGTTTTTCCCTGTTGATTTTACTAAACACCAATTTGCACTACGGTCAGAAAATACCGATGGGTGGGAATCTAGCTTAGAAAAAAAACCCAATGAGGTAGTAGTAGGCGCTAAGCCTAAACCTGCTCCTGAACACCCTAGATTTGAGATTGCGAGGGTTGGGGATAAAGTGTATTCCTTGAGTTATGGCAGCGGAGTGGTAAGCGATTTAGGCTTCGATGACGACGATGACTATCTAATCAGGGTTATTTTCGATGATGACAAAACTTACGCCGATTTCACGATAGACGGTAAATCTTGCTTGGACAATGCTAACCCTACTTTGTACTGGTCAAAACCCACCATCACAGGTGGCGACATACCACCTGAGCGAATGGTGAGCATTGGCGGTTATGAATACCCTGAGCCAGAGCGTTTTGCACCAGAAAAGGAAACAGTGTTTTATGTTCCTGTTAACAATGGTAGCTTTTCAGTAACGGCTCATCACAAATGGACTGGCGATGAAAATCAACAGTTTCTGCTTGAATCAGGAGGTGTTCATTTGAAAAGAGAAAACGCACTTCAACACAGCAAAGCAAGAAGCCTAGCTCTTAAAGACTTACAAGGCGGTGATAGTTTCTTGATAAATAGCAAGGTTCTTGATGCACTAAAAAAGTCAGAGGGGGTTGACGATGACGTTAGCAACTCAAATAATTAGTTGCTAAGTCACCAGGGTTTTTTTATGAACGTTAAACCGCCATATTCCGTACACAAATTATTTTGTGGACAGTGGGCGGTACACTATAAAATGAATTTGGAGGTCAAATAATGTCAGGCGGATATTTTAATTACGATCAATATAAACTTGGTCAAATTGCTGATGATATACAGCAGCTAGTACACAAAAACAAAGAAGATAATAACTTTGATGATGAAGTTATTGACTCTTTTAAGGTCGCTGTTGATGTGCTTAGGGTAGCTCAAGTATTAGTCCATCGCATTGACTATTTAGTAAGTAATGACGATGGAGTAGATCGCTTCAAGAGTAGACTGCAAGAAGAGATTAAAGAAGTCGGTTTTCGATTTATATCAGATTTTGAGTTTTAAATATATTTAGGAATTTTAGGCGCTATTTCAAAGTAAAAACAAGGGGCTTTATGCCCCTTTTTGTTAGTTGTCGTACTCTAATTCTAAATGTAGCTCCCTTTCAATTCTTTCAATACGCTCAGCGATAGATAGCTTCTCTTTTCTCCTGTTTAGCATTAAATGACTGCCAATTTGTGCCAATTGAAAACTTTTATCTTCTTCTGCTGATAATTCTTGATACTGCCTGTACAAATTACTATTAACGTGGTGTAAAGCGTCACGCATTTTGTAAAACTCTTTGATAAGATTTAGCTTAAACTCAACCACCTCATCAGAATTTCGCATCAGAGAAATTAAGAAAGTAGCTTGCTGCTCATTTAGAAGTGCAAACTCCACATCGCCACCACCATGTTTCCCCTCTAATCTTGGTCGCATTTCAAATTCCATCAAGCCAAAGCTTCTTAATTCAGGTAAGTATTTTCTAACTAACTGGATAACGCTTTTATGACTAACACCCATGCCATCAGCAATAACCAAGCTAGACGCAAGTGGCTTGTTGTTGACAATATCTACTAAGTTTTTCATTTGACATCCTAATTTCCAGTGCTACCAAACCCACCATCACCACGCTCAGTATCACTAAGTGTATCAACCTCCAAAAAGTCCGCACGAAGTACAGGTAATATTTGAGCTTGAGCGATTCTGTCGCCATCATGAACCCTAAGACCCCTGCCCCAATTGTCTGCGGTCAACTTCACCTTTACCTCACCTCGATAATCTGAATCAATTACGCCTACGCAATTAGATAGTCTTACGCTATTCTTAAAGCCGTGACCTGAGCGACTGAAAATCAACATCTGATAACCATCTGGTATTTCAAACGACAATCCTGTGCTGAAAATATATTCAGTAGGTTCAGACCCTAAAGCCGATTCAGGCGCTTGAATTAAAAGGCCGTCACTACAATGAACCATCGCATGTAAATCAAAGCAAGCAGCACCTCTACTGGCGTAAATTGGCAGCTTAGCGTCAGGGTGAAGCTTTTTAACCCTGAGCCGAATCGTGGGCTTTATTTTTTCAATCACACCACCAATGACAATTTTTCTGCGGCCATCGCACAACTGACAAGCTTCATTTTTCGATAACAAATCACGACCGTTTCCATTACATTCAGGGCATGTTATTTTCTCAAGCTTTTCCATATCATCTTTTCCTTAGTATTAAAATCAAAAGTAAGGCGCTAAATTCAATCGCCACAAGGTTTTAATTGGTTAACCTATACGAACGTAGCGCCTATTGTTTATTTTGCCTTGTAAGGCTTTCTGTGGCTTTTAGGTTTTAGCGTCTATGACTGCCATGCTTCATGGTAATCAATCGTCCGCCATCTTCTCGCATACGGTCAGTAAGTCGTTGGCCAATTGCAAGCTTTAGGTCATCAATCTGCAAATTACTGACAATTATCGTTGAGCGTCCTGTTTCGTAACGACCGTTAACAATCCTGTATAAAAAATCATCTTCCCACTTGCTGTTGGTTTTCATGCCGACTTCATCAATCACCAGTACAGCAGGGCGTATTAAATTGTTAGCCACTTCATCTTCAGTCAGTAGCGAGCCATTGTTGTACGTTGACTTAACCGAGCTAAACATGTTGCCTAAAGTCGTGTAGCGGCAGTACAAGCCCTTTTCGATTAGCTCCTTGATGATGCCTATGGCTAAGTGCGTTTTGCCTGTACCAGTGTCGCCTACCATGATTAAGCAACGGCTAGGGTTGGCTAAGTGGCCACTAACAAAACTTAATGCTCGCTCCTTAGCTTTTATTTGTGATTCTTCAACCGCTTCATAATCGTAAATGTTTTTATCTTCAAAAATTGGAGGTACACCCGATATTTTGTGAAAGTGATTAACCTGACCTGCTCTGATGTTGGACAGCTCAATTGATTCTTCACACTTAGGGCAGTTGCCTATGATTGTTCCTGTGGTTAAGCAGCGTAAAGCTAAGTAAGGACCGTGATACTCACAAGTTACGCTTACTTTCGTTAAGTGATTAGGCAAAGTAATCAAGCCAAAGTTTAAATGTTGCACGTTAGAAGCCATCGCTACCGTCCTCATTGATTCTTACACCTTGTGAATAATCGATATGGTCAAAAGTGCGTGGTAAGCCATCTGAGTTAAACCGCATTTTAGACTCAGAACTGTTTTCCGTGTATTCATCTTCCCACCGTTTGCCGTTTAGGTAAGTCGTTGGGTGTGTAGCATCAAAACCAAATTGCATAAACCGTTTACGCTTTTGAATATCGTCAATCAGCATTTGTGTAAATTCAGCAATTGGCATCTTAGATTCTTTGTGTGCTTTTACAAAAGATTTAAATGCTTTTTCTTTGCCTACTTTTTTCATTCCTGCTGACCAAAAGTCATTGAAGTATTTTTCTGGTGAGTCGGGGTTCGAGCATATATTATTTATCTCTGTTGTAGTCTTTGTTGTATTCTCTGATGTAGTCAGGGCTGTTTCAGCTATCAAGTCAGTGGGTTTACCGCTGTCCAGTGAGGGGGATTCCCCCTGACTAGTCAGGGCTGTTTCAGCTAACAAGTTAGGCTTGGTTAAATCTTCTTGTAAGTCGCTATTTATAAGGCTTTGGTCATAATCATATAAAAACTTATTAATTTTCGACCAATTAAATTTATAGTAGTTTTTAGCAGGTAAGCCTTTTTTTACAATAGTGACAAAACCATCATTTTGTAGGCGCTTAAATATCCTTTTTTGAGCGTCTATTTTGACTGATGTTTCTTTTTGAATTTCAGCTTGAGTCTTATAAATTTCTCTGTCACCTACTCTGTCTTTCCAATACATAAATTGACAAACTATGACTGCTGTACTGATATCGCCAAAAGCATTTGCCATAGACGGATAAAATGCGACTGGACGACCTAAAATACTAATTGAATCTACAATGTTTATTGTGCTTTCATTTTTACTCATGATATAATTCTCTTGTTAGTTTAATTGCCTGTTATCAAAGTGTTCTTGACTGGCCGTTTTGTTAACTTGTTACTAAAGTTGTTCCTTAAGCCGCCTTTTGCTGACGTAATTGGCGGCTTTTCTTTTACATATTTTCCTGTTGCTCAGCTAGTCTTATTGTATTCCATGTTTTAAGACTAGCTAATCCACCCATACAAAATAGAAATAATTGCTACTGCGCTTGTAAAGCCAAGGCCAAGCGTAAAGCCTTTAACAAAAGTTTCAGCAACAACATTCCAGTTTATTTTTATGGTGTATGTATATCTACCAATTTTAAATTTCATTTTGTTTTCACTTAAAACAATTCATTTTGTGCGCCACTCATGGCCGCTTCGTTTAACCTCTGTTGAATAAGCGGTTCATAGTCACTGTTAAGCTCCATACCTATATATTTTCTACCTAGCTTAAGCGCTGTGGCCGCTGTCGTTCCGCTACCTAAAAATGGGTCAAGCACAATATCACCTACATCGCTTCCTGCAAGAACACATGGGGTAATTAGCTCTTCAGGGAAAGTAGCAAAATGAGCGCCACTATAAGGCTTAGTTGGCACTGTCCAAACGCTACGCCTATTTCTTCTTGATAAGCCATCAACTGTAAACTCTTTTATATCATCATGGTTAAACTTGTAGCGCTCTGACTTACTGAACAAAAAGATATACTCATGCGAGTTAGTACACCTATCTGTAACCGACTCTGGTCGTGGGTTAGGTTTCTCCCAGATAATTGACTGACGTAAGTACCACCCATCAGCTCTTAATCTTAGCGCCAACATCCAAGGTATCCCTATAAGGTCCTTGTTTTTTATATCAGTGCCTGTAAAGGTTTTTGCCATTCTGTTTTTAGCTAGACCTTTAGATACTGCCGTTCCATTTCCTCTGCGGTGAGAGTCGGGAACGGCTTTACCATCTTTAAATGAAGCATAACTATCAGCAATGTTTAACCATAGCGTACCATCATCATTAAGCACGTCTTTAACAAGGTGAAATACATGAGCTAGGTTGTCAATGTAATCGTTTACAGTGTCCTCTAAGCCTATTTGCTCATCATTGCCATAATCTCTTAACCCGAAGTATGGGGGGCTTGTAACAACTGTTTGAACACTAGATGACAATAAACCTTTTAGCGACTGCCGACAATCGCCATAATATATTTTATTCATACCTTTTCCTTTTCCTACATTCTAGGCAGCTTCAAGTAATCCTCAATTACTTTTTTCGCTTCCTCGAAAGACCAACAATAGCGCACATATCCGCCCTCTTCTTCTAGCATTGTTCCATAATCTAGCTGCTTGATTGTGGGCCTATTGTCACCTGCTTTCATTTCGATGGAAAGACAATGATAGCCACCTCTGGCCACTGGCAACCTAACATCATGCTCACCTGCCAGCATACCTGCTGCTTTCATTTTTTTAGCTTGTACAGCGCCTAATTTAACGCCATTCAAACTGCACGACAAAAGCTCTAACTCAGGGTATTTAGCCCATACTGCTTTATTT
>LSQX01310404.1_pt3 | contig 10439 bp, 10 predicted proteins | sample 654561 | NCBI WGS metagenome assembly LSQX01 (sample SAMN04489861, study PRJNA283612) | anaerobic digester metagenome | isolation source: 4 biogas reactors fed with cattle manure at either 37C or 55C with and... | place: Denmark: Kongens Lyngby | collected 2014
GCCCGCTACCAGCGCGAGGTGGCCTGGACCTGGGAGCACCAGGCCCTGGTGCGTGCCCGGCCGCTGGCCGGCTGCGTGCAGCTGGGCGAGCGGTTCAACCGCCTGCGGGCCGAGGTGCTGGGACGTCAGCGCGACGAGGAAGAGCTGCGCACCGCGGTACGGGACATGCGCAAGAAGATGCGCGATAACCTGGCAACCCAGGCCACACATGGCGGGTTGGACCCGACTGCCTTCACTGCCGAAGCGGCTTTTGATCTGAAGCAGGACGCGGGAGGTATCGTCGATATCGAATTTATGGTGCAATATGCCGTTCTGGCCTGGTCGTGCCGGTACCCAGAGTTACTGCGCTTTACGGACAACATCAGAATATCGGACGGGCTGCGTGACGCCGGATTGATCCCCGGTGAGGACGTTCAGCACCTGCAGGAGGCTTACAAGGCCTACCGGGCAGCGGCCCATCGCCTGGCATTGCAAAAGCAGCCAGGGACAGTACCAGGCGACCAGTTTCATGACTACCGACACCATATCATTCGGCTCTGGCAGCAACTGCTGCCCGACGCAGCGGATGCATGATTACCCAGAGATTCGGCGGGCATGACCGGGGCCAGAACCCAACGGACAGGCACAGTGCCTGAAGCAGATGAATAGATAGATGAAGAATGGAGCTGGTTGTTATGTCGATGGCTGATCGTGACGGTGTTATCTGGTTTGATGGAAAAATGGTTCCGTGGCGTGAGGCCAACGTCCATGTGCTGACCCACTCGCTGCACTACGGCATGGGTGTGTTCGAAGGCGTGCGTGCCTACAACACCGATCAGGGCACGGCGATTTTCCGCCTGCAGGCCCACACCGACCGTCTGTTCGATTCCGCCCACATCATGGGCATGAAGATCCCCTACACCAAGGAAGAGATCAACGAAGCCTGCCGCGCTGCGGTACGCGAGAACAACCTGGAAACCGCCTATATCCGCCCGCTGGCCTTCTACGGCTCGGAAGGCATGGGTATCCGCGCCGACAATCTCAAGGTACACGTCGTGGTTGCTGCCTGGTACTGGGGCGCCTACATGGGCGAGGAAGCACTGGAGCAGGGCATCCGCATCCGTACCAGTTCCTTCACCCGTCACCACGTCAACATCACCATGACCCGGGCCAAGTCCAGCGGCGCCTACATGAACTCCATGCTGGCCCTGCAGGAAGCGGTTTCCGCCGGCGCCGACGAGGCCCTGCTGCTGGATCCGGAAGGCTATGTGGCCGAAGGCTCCGGTGAGAACGTCTTCATCGTCAAGAACGGCGTGATCTACACCCCGGAGGTGACCGCCTGCCTGAACGGCATCACCCGTGCCACCATCCTCACCCTGGCCGGGGAGCTGGGTATTCCGGTGGTCGAGAAGCGCATCACCCGTGATGAGGTGTACATCGCCGACGAGGCCTTCTTCACCGGCACCGCCGCCGAGGTTACCCCGATTCGCGAAGTGGACTGCCGTCAGATAGGTATCGGCCGCCGCGGCCCGGTTACCGAGAAACTGCAGAAGGCCTACTTCGATCTGGTCAATGGCAAGAATGCCGCCCACGCTGAGTGGCTGACCTCGGTCCGGTAGGAGCGCCGCCGGGACGCCGGACCGCCTCGGTGCGAAAGGGTTTCAGCCGGCAAGCCCGCGTTCGCCCCCGGGGCGGGGGCTCCTACAGTCGGGGNNAGTCTGCCTTTGTAGGAGCACCGCCCCGGTGCGAAAGGGTTTCAGCCGACGAGCCCGCATTCGCCCCCGGGGCGGGGGCTCCCACAATCAGGCGGGCGTCTGTAGGAGCACCGCCGGGACGCGACCGCCTCGGTGCGATGAGGTGCCAGCCGGCCGGACGGCCTGCTGCCAAGGCCCTAGAGGTGATATTGGATGAAAGTGTTGGTTATCGGCCCCAGCTGGGTCGGCGACATGGTCATGGCGCAGACGCTGTTTGCCTGCCTCAAGCTGCGTCACGGCGCGGATTGCCTGATCGATGTGCTGGCTCCCGAGTGGAGCCGGCCTATCCTCGAGCGTATGCCCGAGGTGAATCAGGCGCTGAGCTTCCCCCTGGGGCACGGCGTGCTGGATATCGCCACCCGCCGACGCATCGGCAAGCAGCTGGCCGGTCAGTACGACCAGGCCATACTGCTGCCCAACTCCCTGAAGTCTGCACTGGTACCCTTCTTTGCCGGCATACCCAGGCGTACCGGCTGGCGCGGTGAGATGCGCTATGGCCTGCTCAACGACCTGCGACTGCTCGACAAGCAGCAGTATCCGCTGATGATCGAGCGTTTCATGGCGCTGGCCTATGAGCCGGAGCATCAACTGACCCGGCCCTATCCCCGGCCCACGCTGCAGATCGATCCGGCCAGCCGGGACGCGGCGCTGGCCCGGTTCGAGTTGGAGCTGGACAGGCCGGTGCTGGCAATGTGTCCGGGCGCCGAGTTCGGTGAGGCCAAGCGCTGGCCGGCCGAGCACTATGCCGCCGTCGCCGACCAGAAGGTGCGGCAGGGCTGGCAGGTCTGGCTGTTCGGCTCGAAGAACGATCATCCGGGCGGAGAGCAGATCCGCGACCGCCTGCGTCCCGGGCTGCGCGAGGAAGTGGTGAATCTGGCAGGGGAGACCAGTCTGGCCGAGGCCATCGACCTGCTGTCCTGTGCTACGGCCGTGGTCAGCAATGATTCGGGCCTGATGCACGTGGCGGCGGCGCTCAACCGCCCGCTGGTGGCCGTCTATGGGTCCACCTCCCCCGAGTTCACCCCACCGCTGGCCGAGCAGGTGGAGATCGTACGCCTGGGACTGGATTGCAGCCCCTGCTTTGATCGCACCTGTCGGTTCGGTCATTACAACTGCCTGCGCGAGCTCGAGCCGCAGCGGGTGATAGATGCTCTGGATCGTCTGGTGGGTGAGCCCCTGGCCGATCCCTTTCCGGACTGACCATGCGCGTCCTGCTGATCAAGACCTCTTCACTGGGTGATGTCATCCATACCCTGCCGGCGCTGACCGATGCCCTGGAAGCCATACCGGGGATCCGCTTCGACTGGGTGGTGGAGGAAGGCTTTGCGGAAATCCCGGTTTGGCATCCGGCGGTGGCGGAGGTTATTCCGGTGGCCATCCGGCGCTGGCGCAAGAGCCCCCTGAAGACCCTGCGCAGCGGCGAGTGGCAGCGTTTCCGCCAGCGTCTGCACAAGCACAGCTATGATCTGGTCATCGATGCTCAAGGGCTGTTCAAGAGTGCCGTTCTCACCCTGGGGCTGAAAGTCCCGGTAGCCGGTCTGGACCGGCGCTCCGCCCGGGAACCCCTGGCCAGCCGTTTCTACGACAAGCGTATCGCCGTGCCGCGTGATCAACATGCGGTGGAGCGGGTACGCCAGCTCTTTGCCCAGGCTCTGGGTTACCGGCTGCCGGCGCGGGTGGGCGATTACGGTCTGGATCGGGCCTGGATTGCCGGTGAGCAGAGCGGGGCGGATTATCTGGTGTTCCTCCACGGTACCACCTGGGTGACCAAGCACTGGCCGGAACTCTACTGGCGGCAGCTGGCCGAGTTGGCTTCGGCCCGGGGGTTTCAGGTCAAGCTGCCCTGGGGCAACGACGCCGAGAAGGCCAGGGCGGAGCGGATCGCCCAGGGGCTCGAAGGTGTTCAGGTGCTGCCCAAGCTGCCGCTGGCGGGGGTGGCAACCCTGCTCGCCGGCGCCCGCGCCTGCGTGGCGGTGGACACCGGACTGGGCCATCTGGCCGCCGCGCTGGATGTGCCGACCCTGTCGATTTACGGACCGACCAATCCCGGCTGGAGCGGCGCCTATGGTCGCGGCCAGGTGCATCTGGCCAGCGACTTTCCCTGCGCACCCTGCATGAGCAGGAAGTGCAAGTACGAACCAACCCGTGAAGATGCCCGGCAATTCGACCTGCGCCAGGAGCTGCCGCTGTGCTTTACCCGGTTGCAGCCTGAGCGGGTGATGCAGGAGTTGCAGGCGCTGCTGTCTCCCCGGCCAACCCCGAGATAACGGCCAGCGCGTGAGCCAGGCCTGACCGGCGCGGATTGCTCCGTCCCCTTCCGGCGCATCCTCTGCGATATTGTCAGCTATGGTAAACTTTAGCGCTTTGACTCAGAGCCCTGCCCAAGAGAGCCCCGATGCAACTGGCGTTCGTACTGTATAAATACTTCCCTTTTGGCGGCCTGCAGCGGGATTTCCTGCGCATCGCCCAGGTCTGCCAGCAGCGCGGTCATGGCATCCGGGTCTACACCATGGGCTGGGAGGGCGAGCGCCCGACCGGTTTCGATATCCGCATTGTCAAGGCCGGCGCCCTGACCAGCCAGGGGCGTAACGAGAAGTTCGTCGCCCGGGTGCAGGCCGATCTGAAGCGTGATCCGGTGGATCGGGTGGTCGGTTTCAACAAGATGCCGGGGTTGGATATCTACTACGCCGCTGACGGCTGTTATGAGGACAAGGCCCAGAACCAGCGCAGCTGGTTCTACCAGTTCGGTCCGCGCTACCGCCATTTCTCTGCCTACGAGCGGGCGGTATTCGCGCCAGAGGGTCGCACCGAGATACTGATGATCTCCGAACTGCAGCTGCCGCTGTTCATGAAGCATTACCGCACCCCGCTGGAACGTTTCCATATGCTGCCGCCGGGTATCTCGCTGGACCGGCGGGCGCCGGCCAATGCGGGCGAGATCCGTGCCGGTCTGCGCGCCGAGTTCGGCCTGAAGGAGGACGATCTGCTGCTGGTGCAGATCGGCTCCGGTTTCAAGACCAAGGGGCTGGATCGCACCCTGGATGCGCTCGCGGCTCTGCCGCAGGCGCTGCGCCAACGCACCCGGTTGATCGTCATGGGCGCTGATGATCCTGCACCTTTCCTGCGCCAGAGCCGCGCCCTGGGCATTGCCGATCAGGTACAGATCCTCAAGGGTCGCAGTGACGTGCCGCGCTTTCTGCTGGGGGCGGATCTGCTGATTCACCCTGCCTACAACGAGAACACCGGGACGGTGTTGCTGGAGGCACTGGTGGCCGGGCTGCCGGTGCTGACCACGGCGGCCTGCGGTTATGCGCACTATATCGAGGAGGCCGACTGCGGCCTGGTGGTGCCGGAGCCCTTCGAGCAGAAGACCCTCAATGAGTGGCTGGCGCGCATACTCGATGATCCGGAAACTCGCAGGGAATGGCAGGAAAACGCGCTGGACTATGCCGAGCATGCCGATCTTTACAGCATGCCGGAGCGGGCCGCTGACGTGATTCTGGGAGACCTGGGTTGAGACTGGTATTGCATGAGCCGTTCAAGCGACTCTGGGCCGGGCGTGATGCCTTTGCCGAGGTCGAGCAGCTGCAGGGCGAGGTGTTCCGCGAACTGGAAGCCCGCCGCACCCTGCGAACCGAGGTGGAGGGGCGGGGCTACTTCGTCAAGATCCATCGGGGCGTTGGCTGGGGTGAGATCCTCAAGAACTGGGTGACCCTGAAGAAGCCGGTGCTGGGCGCAGATCAGGAGTGGGATGCGATTGCCGCACTGGCCGCGGCCGGGGTGCCGACCATGACGGCGGTGGCCTTCGGCGAGCGCGGCGCGAATCCGGCCGCTCGGCATTCCTTCATCATCACCGAGGAACTGGCGCCAACCATCAGCCTGGAGGACTTCACCCGGGACTGGCGCGCATTGCCGCCACCGGCTGCGCTCAAGCACGCGTTGATTCGCCGGGTCGCGGAGATGACCGGGCGCATGCACCGGGCCGGCGTCAATCACCGGGACTGCTATATCTGTCACTTCCTGCTGCACACCGACACGCCGCCCACAGCGGACAATCTGAGACTGTCGCTGATCGACCTGCACCGGGCTCAGGTGCGTCCGAGCGTGCCACGTCGCTGGCGCGACAAGGATCTGGCCGGTCTGTACTTCTCGGCGCTGGATATCGGCCTGACCCGACGGGATCGGTTGCGCTTTCTGAAGCACTACTTCCAGCGCCCGCTGCGCCGGATTCTGGCTGAGGAAGCTGCACTCCTGACCATGCTCGAGCGCAAGGCAGCGCGTCTGCAGGAACGGTTCGAGCGCAAATATGCCAAGGATGCCACTGGCGCATGACGGACTGGACTCTCAACCCCGAATACGCGGTGGGCCCCACCGGAGAGGCCTTTGCCTCGCTGGATTCGGTCTTTGCCCTGCAGGGTGAATTCATCACCCGAGACCCGCTCAGCGAAGTGATCCGCGTGCAGGTGGGTGGTCGCCGTTACTATCTCAAACGCTATCACGGCAGCGGCAAGCATCTGCGCCGGTTCATCGGCCGCCCGCGGGTATTGTCCGAATGGCGCAATCTGATGCTGTTCCGGTCCTGGGGTATCCCGGCGGCCACCGTGGTGGCCTTCGGGCTGGAGCGCAGGGGTGGGCTCTTCCATCGCGGTGCATTGATTACCGAGGAGCTGCAGGATACCGCTGACCTGGCCGAGCTGGCCGCAGCCGGCGACCCGCGTCTCAAGGATCCGCGCTGGGTGGACCGGGTGTCCCGCCAGCTGGCCCGGGCCACCCGACTGATGCACAGTCACGGGTTTGCCCATAACGACCTGAAATGGCGCAATGTGCTGGTGGAGCAGGGGCCGGGGGCCGACATCCATCTGATCGACTGCCCGGGCGGCACCTTCTGGTGGGGACCTTTTCTCCAGCGGCGGATCATCAAGGATCTGGCGTGCCTGGACAAGGTTGCCAAGTATCAGCTGAGTCGCACCCAGCGTTTGCGCTTCTATCTGTATTACACCGGCCAGGCACGCCTGCAACCGGAGGACAGGCGCAGGCTGCGCCGTATTGTCGAGTACTTCGAGGGTCGTGAATGAGTTCCGCGCCTTTCATTGCGGTCAACGCCGAAGCCATCCTGCGGCGCCATGGGCTGACCAGTTTTGCTGCCCTGTGGGATCTTGATGCCGAGCTGGTGGATGAGCCCAACCGCGCCCGGGGCGGCATCAGCAGCGTCAGTCGGCTGCGGCTGGCCGACGAGCAGGGTCAGGAGCAGGTGTTCTATCTCAAGCGTCAGAGCAACTACCTGATCCGCACCCTGCGCCATCCACTGGGCCAGTCCACCGTGGCGCGCGAGTTCCAGAATATCGAAACCTGCGCGCGGCTGTGTATCCCGGCGCTGGAAGTCGCCTTCTTCGGCGAGCGGCGGCAGAACGGCGAGCTGCAGGCGATTCTGCTGACGCGCGATCTCGAGGGTTACGCGCCGCTGGATTACTGGTACCAGCGCTGGGATGAGCTGGACTATCGGCTGCGGCAGAACATGATCCGCGCCAGTGCTGCGCTGGTCGCCCGCCTGCATGCCAGCAAGGCGGTGCACTTCAGTCTTTATCCCAAGCATGTGTTTCTCAAGCCTCTGCCCGATGGTATGGGGGCGCGCTTCATCGATCTGGAAAAGTTGCGGCTTCAGCACTTCTCACGGGGCGGTTTCCAGCGCGATCTGGATGCCCTCAACCGGCGCAGCAAGGAGCCCAGCCGCACCCAGCGCCTGCGTTTTCTGCTGAGTTATCTGGGCAAGGAACGCGTCGATGCAGAGGTGCGCCGCTGGGTAGCGCGGGTGCTGAAGCGCTCGGCGCGAAAGAACAAGGGGCGCTGATGAGTCATCTGACCGCACGGCTGCGCGAATACGGCCGCACGCCCCCCGAGCCCATGACCTTGCCCCTGGCGGAAGGGGAGCTGCGGATCCGGCGCTGGTTGCGGGTGCTGCCGGGCAAGCGGTTGGTCGGCCATGGCGAGCTGAACGGACAGCCGGTGTTGGCCAAGCTGTTCATTGCCACCGGGGCGGAGCGGCACTGGCAGCGTGAAAGTGTCGGTATCCAGGCGTTGCAACGGGTAGCCCTGAGCACGCCTGCCCCGCTGGCCAGCGGCGAGCTGGCCGGCGGTGGTCGCTATCTGCTGACCGAGTATCTGACGGATGCGCGCAGCCTGCAGCAGCTGTGGGACGAGCTGGCCGATCAGCACCCGGGCAGCGCCGCTGCCGAGGCCATACTGCACCGTGCTCTCACTCTTATCGGCCGCATGCACCGGCAGGGGTTGCAGCAGACTGACCTGCATCTGGGCAACTTCCTGCAGCAGGGCGACGAGCTGTATGTCATTGATGGCGATGCCATCGAGGTGTCCGATCCCGGTCGGCCGCTTTCTGACGCGGCACGGCTGGACAATCTCGGGCTGTTCTTTGCCCAGCTGCCGCCGGAATGGGATCAGCGGATGCGCGAGTTGCTGGGGACCTACATGATCTCGTGCGACGGTGGGCTGGACGCGACGGCCGTCGTTACCGCGACTGCCCGCCGGCGCCAGGCGCGCCTGCAACAGTTCCTCGACAAGACCCTGCGCGACTGCACCCAGTTTGCCGTGAGTCGGCGCTTCGATCGTTTCATCAGCGTGCTGCGCAGCGAGCAGGCGCTGCTGGCGCCGCTGCTGGCTGACCCGGACAGCGCCTTTGCCGGCCAGCCACTGCTCAAGGACGGCGGCAGCAGTACTGTTACCCGTGTCACTCTCGGCGGTCGCGAACTGGTGGTCAAACGCTACAACATAAAGGGTCCCGGTCATTGGCTGAAACGCTTCTGGCGCCCCAGTCGTGCCTGGCATTCCTGGCTGGCAGCCTGGCGTCTGGACTTCCTCGGCATTGCCACTCCCCAGCCACTGGCCATGATCGAACGTCGTTTCGGCCCCCTGCGCTCTCAGGCCTGGCTGATCAGTGAGTACTGTCCCGGTGAGAATCTGTTGCAGCATCTGGGTGAACAGGGTGAGCGGGTGCCGCAGGGCAGGGAGGCGCAGCAACTGCTCAGGCCATTCCACCAGTTGCATGCGGCAAGGATCAGCCATGGTGACTTCAAGGCGACCAATCTGCTCTGGCATCAGGAGCAGGCGGTGCTGATCGATCTTGACGCCATGCAGGCCCACAACGAACCGGCAGCCTGGCAGCGCGCCTGGCAGAAGGACCGTGCCCGCTTCATCCGCAACTGGCCGGAAGGCTCTGCCCTGCGTCTCTGGCTGGAGGCCAATCTCCCCGGCTGATCAGGCGGGCAGGGGCAGCTGGCCGCCGTGCAGGAAGTCCGCCAGATCGAAGCGGGTCAGGGTATTGCTGGCGGTCTGCCGAAAGGTAGCAGATGTGGCATCCAGCTCGCACTGCCAGAGGCTGATGTCGCCCGGCTGGCGCCCCTGAAAACAGGTTGGCGTGAAGAGCGCCACGCAGAAGCCGCCCTTGCCATCGCGCGCCGATTGATACTGGAATGCCTCCACCCCGGCTTCACGCATGGCGGTACCCAGCTGCTGGCATACGGAGTAGTCGCTGGGGTGGGTCAGCTCATGCCGGTAGGCCGAGAACGGCGCCTTGTGCAGCTGCACGCCCTGCGTCGAGCGGTAGCGGGCCGAGAACAGGGTGTGTTCCGTATGGATGCGGTCTCTGACGGGCGGGCTCTCCATGGAATGCCAGAACAGGAAGCGGTAATAGGCCGACTCGGCCAGGGTAGTATGGATGGAGCCGCCACCATAGAACAGGCTGGGTTCATGGGTGCGGCCGAAGCGCGAGCCCCAGGGCAGGGGCGGATAGCGAAACGGGCTGCGCAGCAGGTAATGCAGCTGGTGCAGCTCGTCCCGGTAAGCCGGTTTGGCGGTCTCCAGCAGCTCCTCGAGCAGAGCCTGTTCCTCCAGCGTATCCACGTAATCCAGGGTAGCCACCTTGGCCTGGCTCTCCACCAGCCTGAACAAGGTTCCCTGAATGGGTTTGATGTGGCTGGGTCCCTGCAGCTGCTGCCACAGCATCAGGTCTTGCCCCGCATTGCGTCAACGAACTGCAGTACGGTCATCAGCCCCTGAATACGAGTGATCTGCTCGGCGGGGATGCCGCCGGTAATCCGGTTGGGCGTGCGCATGAAATGCCTTATCCACTCCTCATCTCCGCCAGTCAGGGCATGCAGCGCCCGGGCAAGGCGAATCAGCAGCAAGGCCAGTTCGCCCTGCTTGCTGGTCGGGTCCAGCGCCTGGCTCTGCTTAAGGCGACTGACGGCCGTGCGATGGATACCGAGCACATCCCCAAGTTCAGCCTGTCGCAGGCCCAGCTGTGCAGCGGCCCGCAGTACGGCCTTGGCCAGTACCGACTCGGCAGAGGGAGCGAAGCGTTCGGCTGTATGCATGACATTCTCCTGTTCGTTATGCACATTGTAGTAGTATTTGTTGCATGGTGCACATGTGCCGATCAGCTGCCTGCTCTAATGGCGAAGCCGTTCGGGTACAGGGACAAGCCAGCGCTCCGCAATTGGGATAAAATGCCCGCTTTTACTTCTACCTGAGAGGTGCATCCGTGGGATTGACCGTTCTGGGACTGTCCGGCGCTTTGAGCCATGATCCGTCCGCTGCCCTGTATATCGATGGCAAGCTGATTGCTGCCGTGGAGGAAGAGCGCTTCGTGCGGGACAAGCATGCCAAGAACCGCATGCCCTACGAGTCGGCCAA
>LSQX01125206.1_pt4 | contig 10438 bp, 11 predicted proteins | sample 654561 | NCBI WGS metagenome assembly LSQX01 (sample SAMN04489861, study PRJNA283612) | anaerobic digester metagenome | isolation source: 4 biogas reactors fed with cattle manure at either 37C or 55C with and... | place: Denmark: Kongens Lyngby | collected 2014
TTTCCATTTAATTATCCGCTTGTTTTTTATCAATTTTTATAATTTTGAGGTTTTTTTCAAACTCTATCTTAATCCAAACAAAAGACAGTATCCAAGCGAGCAGGACGGCTATAAAGAAGTCTATTCTGCCCCCAGGGAAAAGGATTACGATATTAAAAAACCAGTGAGCTTTTACATGGAATATTAAAAGCAGCCATTCGACAACGATAATTAGCCTTGAAATAGGAAGAGCAAGTACGACAGACCAGCTAAGACAGGCTATTTGCGGTCCCCAGTGTTTTGGCAGCTTCCACATAAACGGAACGGTTTTATTAGGGTCGCCGTAGTTAATGTCTGCAAGGTAGCGCCGCAGCTCTGTTTCGTTTGATTTTGGTGCTTTGTAGGCGACAAATGCGTAAAAAGACAATGCGACATAAAAGACAAATGTAATGACATTTATTAAAATTAAACCTGTCCAGCCGATATCAAGATAAGCTACGAGCGGGTTGCCCTCAAGGTATAGATTTGGAGTTGCGATATAAGTTAAAGAGAGGTCAAGCACGCATACGGCGAAATACGCTGAAACGGCAAGGAAAAAGATTTTAAATTTATTTTTTTTCATATGCTTCCTTTCAAAAAATATTTCCTTTATTTTATCATTGTGCCTAAAAGCAGTCAAGTATATGAATGAATATTCAGAAAATGTTAAAAAACACTTGATTTTTCGGTTTTGTTATGATAGTATTCTACTGCTAAAGATAAAGAGGTGAACGAAATGAAAAAGGGAATTCATCCCGATTACCATAAGACCGTTGTAAGATGCGCTTGCGGCGAGACTTTTGAGACCTCGTCAACAAGAGAGCAGCTCAAAGTTGATATTTGCTCAAAATGTCACCCGTTTTTTACAGGCAGGCAAAAATTTGTTGATACAGGCGGGCGCGTTGACAGATTTAATAAAAAGTACAACCTAAAAAGCGAAAACTAATTATTTATAACTGTCAGGCGGTGTATTTTGCACCGCCTTTATTCATTTATAAAAGGAGGGCTGTTTTATTGATACATATAAAACCCTAAAATCAAAGGGTTCTGATGAGTATATCACTAAAAAATCAAGATTTATCGGTTATGCTGCGCCTGTTAAAAGCGGCGGTGAGGCAGTTGACTTTATAAATGAAATTAAGAAAAAGCACCGAGACGCCACTCATAATGTATATGCGTATTCAGTACGAGAGGGACAAATTAAAAGATATTCTGACGACGGCGAGCCGCAGTCAACGGCAGGAATGCCCGTGCTGAATGTCATTTTAGGTGAGGGGATATCCGACTGTGTTGTTGTAGTGACGCGCTATTTCGGCGGCACGCTTTTAGGTACGGGCGGGCTTGTAAGGGCTTATTCACAGGCGGCAAAGAAAGCGCTTATTAGTGCAGGCATAGGAGTTATGAGCCTTTTTATTATTCTTGAAATTCGGTGCGAATACGATTTTTACGGCAAGCTGTCATCAATAATTAATGAAAATGACGGCAGTGAGATTGACTCTGTTTTTGAAAAAGATGTTTATGTAAAACTAAGAGTTCCCGCACAGAATGAGGAGAATATGAGAAAGGAGCTTACAAAGGCGAGTGCGGGAAAGCTCTCTTTTGAAAAAGTTTCTGAGGAATACGGCTTCATTTAGCAAAAAAAGAGGAAAACCGTGTTTTTTTGTGTATATATAAGTAGAGAGGTGAAAACTGTGGCTGTTTTAATACGCGAGATTACATTGAAAAGAGAGGAAGACACGCTTTCAAAATATGCCGCTTTATGTATAAATACAAAGGGCAGGCAAGTTTCTGAGAGTGAATGCCCCGTCAGAACGGCTTATCAGCGGGATAGGGACCGTATTCTTCACAGCGCCGCTTTCAGGAGGCTAAAGGACAAGACGCAGGTTTTTTTAGCTCCAAAGGGCGACCATTACAGAACGCGCCTTACACACACGCTTGAGGTTTCTCAAATAGCACGAACGATAGCACGCTCTTTAATGCTCAATGAGGATTTAACAGAGGCTATTGCTTTAGGGCACGACCTTGGGCATACACCTTTCGGTCATGCGGGGGAAAGGGCGCTTGATGATGTATGCAAGGATATAGGCGGATTTCGGCACTATGAACAAAGCCTTAGAGTTGTTGATGTTATAGAAAACTACGGAAAAGGGCTAAACCTTACATATGAAACACGAAACGGAATAGCTAATCATACGAAAGACGAACAGCCTTTGACATTAGAGGGAAAGATAGTAAGACTTTCAGATAAAATCGCCTATATTAATCATGATATTGATGATGCCGTCAGAGGGGATATTATATCAGAGAGTGATATACCAAAAGATATATTGCGAATTTTAGGCACAAAAAAGTCTGTTAGAATTAATACGCTCGTTATGTCCGTTATTGAAAATACGAAGGATTTTCCCAAAATGGCGCCTGAGGTACAAAAGGCATTTGATGATTTACACAACTATATGTCTGATAATGTATACAGAAATCCTAAATGTAAGGGCGAGGAGTCTAAAGCAATTCTTCTTGTAACAATGCTTTATGAGCATTATAAAGAGAATACAGAGAAAATGCCAAAGCAGTATATTGAAATGGCAAAAATTGAGGGAGAAGCTCGTGCGGCGCGTGACTTTGTTGCGGGTATGACTGATAGATTTGCCCTTAACGAATATGAAAAACTTTTTATACCAAAAACTTGGAAATATTAAGTTGTTTAAGCACATTATCATTTAAGGAGCGTGGCTTTGCGTTATAGATTTGACGACGCTTTTCTTGACGAATTGCGAATGAAGAATGATATAGAAACAGTAGCGGGTGAGCATGTGGAGCTAAGAAAACGCGGTCACATACTCACAGGGCTTTGCCCGTTCCATAATGAAAAAACACCGTCGTTTACCGTTTATCCGGACACGCAGTCATTTTATTGTTTTGGGTGCGGTGCAGGCGGTGAGGTTATTACATTTACCCGAAAGTTTTACAACCTTGATTTTATTGAGGCTGTAAAGTTACTTGCTGAAAAATCGGGATTAGCATTACCTGCCTTTACGGGGGACGACGGCGCCGCAAACTTTCGCCGCTTGATTTTAGAGGCTAACCGTGCCGCCGCTCGTTTTTACCATGAAACATTACAAACCCCTGCGGGACAAGCCCAGCGTGATTATCTCTACAAAAGGGGTATAAGCGACAAAATGGTTATAACATTCGGGCTTGGCGCAACACCGAATAAATCGTGGGAACTTTATGAGCATTTACGCGGACATGGCTATTCAAACGAGGTGCTTGTTGCGGCAAACCTTATTAGAAAAAGCGTTAAAAACGGAAAAACGAGTTATTATGACCAGTTTAGAAACAAAATAATATTTCCTATAATTGATGTCCGCGGAAATGTAGTTGCTTTTGGCTCAAGAGTTATAGATAATTCAAAACCGAAATACATAAATTCATCTGATACGCCCGTATACAAAAAAACGAATGAGATTTATGCTCTAAACCTTGCGAAAAATAAAAATGAGGGCGAGCTAATACTTTGCGAGGGTTATATGGATGTTATAGCACTTCACGAAGCGGGCTTTAACAATGCCGTTGCAGGGCTTGGCACGGCTTTGACATCGTCACAAGTCGGGCTTATTTCAAGGTATGCTGACAGAGTTACGCTTTGTTATGACTCTGACGATGCCGGTAAAAAAGCTACGGATAAAGCGCTGCTTCTTTTTTCAGAAACGGGTGTAAAAACAAAGGTTGTAAATCTTCCTGAAAATACCGACCCTTTTGATGTTATAAAAAAGCATGGCAAAGAGCGTTTTAGAGCATTGCTGGATTTATCCGCAAATGATATAGAGTACAAGCTTTCCCTTGAGCGGCAAAAATATGATGTAACAACGGCTGACGGCAAAGTCAGCTTCTTAAAAGCGGCGGCAGCAATTCTTGCTCTTAACGCCGGCGCTATTGAGCGCGATGTTTATGCTTCAAGGCTTGCGGACGAGCTTTCTGTAAATAAGGACGCTATTATACAGCAAATTAAGGGTATTAATATAAAAAACGAGCGTATAAAACAAAAAAATGCCGTTCGGGATGCCGAAAAAGAAAAATGGAAGGTATATGAGGCGGCAACGGGTAAAAATAAAACGGATATGCGGATAATCAAGGCGGAAGAGATTTTGCTTGCAAATATTATTTTAAGTCCATCATTTTTAACGAAGCTTAATGATAAATTGTCAAATGACTTATTTTTTACGCCTGTTTATGAAAAGGTTTTTACAGCTATTGCTGAAAGAATAGAAAACAATAAACCTATTGATATTACTTATATTTCCGAAAATTTTGAGCCGTCAGAAATGGGCGTAGTATCAAGGCTTTATATGGGAGGTTTCCCCATTAGTAATACTCTTAAAGAGTGTGAGGATTGTATTGAAGTTTTAACGAAGGAGAAAGGGAAAAAGGAGCTTGGGTATAAGGAGGTTTCACAGCTTAGTGATGATGATTTTTTAGATTTGTTTAATAATGATAAAAAATAGCAATAATAATTGTGTGAAAGGGTGCGAAATATGGAGGAAAACGAAAAAAAGGTAAATCCTATCAAAGTTCTTATAGAAAAAGGTAAAGCTATAGGAAAGCTTACAACCCATGAAATTGATGCCGCTATACTTGAAATGGATTTTGATATAGACGAGCTTGATAAGCTTTATGAAACTATTGAGGCGCAAAACATTGAAATTATTGATGATTTAGGTAATGAAGTCCTTGATAAATTAGGGCTTGAAATAGATATTCCGAAATCAACTGAAGCCGCCGCGGCAGAGCCGAAGAATATTGCTATAGATGACCCTGTAAAGGTTTATCTGAAAGAAATAGGAAAGGTGCCGCTTTTAACGCCGGAAGAGGAAATAGAGCTTGCAATTCGTATTATTGATAATGACGAGAACGCAAAAAACCGGCTTGCGGAAGCAAACCTGAGGCTCGTTGTAAGTATAGCAAAACGCTATGTCGGGAGAGGTATGCAGTTTTTAGACCTTATTCAAGAGGGTAATTTAGGTCTTATAAAGGCTGTTGATAAATTTGATTATACTAAGGGCTTTAAGTTTTCAACATATGCTACATGGTGGATACGCCAAGCGATAACAAGAGCTATTGCAGACCAAGCAAGAACCATACGAATACCGGTTCATATGGTAGAAACGATTAATAAAGTGAAAAAGACAAACAGTCAACTGTTGCACGAAAACGGCAGGGACCCGACGGCAGAGGAAATTGCGGAAAAACTTGAAATGCCGGTGGAAAAGGTGCGTGAAATATTAAGAGTAGCACAAGAGCCCGTTTCCCTTGAAACGCCGATAGGCGAGGAGGAGGACAGCCACCTTGGCGACTTTATACCGGACGATGATACACAAGCGCCTGTGGACGCCGCCTCGATGCTTTTATTAAAAGAACAGCTTACAGATGTATTAAAAACGCTTACACCAAGAGAGGGAAAGGTACTTTCTTTGAGATTTGGGCTTTTAGACGGTCACCCAAGAACGCTTGAAGAAGTCGGAAAAGAATTTAATGTGACGCGTGAGCGTATACGACAAATTGAGGCAAAGGCGCTCAGAAAACTAAGGCATCCAAGCAGAAGTAAAAAGCTGCGTGACTTCCTTGATTAAAAATATGAGGCAGGCGAAAAGCCTGCCTAAATTATTTTGTTGTAAACTATTTTACCCGATTAAAAGTATACTGAAATTCTTCATTAAAAATGCTATTAAGGTAACAAGATTTAACAGTGTGGGTGAAATCATAAATTGCTCCATAGGAGTATAATTCTCAAAAGGCACAACCTCATAAAATGTGTTATTATCTTTATCATTTTGTAAAAATTGTGGATAACGGGCGTCAGAAAATACGGTTAACTGTGTATCACTTTCAAACATTAACCGGTAAAGCTCACGGTGACCGTCATGGTTATTACAATGGAGCATATTTTTTATAAACCAAGTATTGTCCGGAAGCGCACAAGAAGAGGCGTCTATATGATTATCGGGTGAGATATAGTTTATACCCGAAAAGTCAACAGCTTGCGTATAGCCGTCAGCGAATGTTTCGCGGATGGGCGCTACCACTGCGCCTACGCTTGCATATTTTGTGTCAACAGTGCCGTCGCTGTCATTAAGGTAAGACGGTACAAGGGGTGTCCGCTGCATATCGTACCCTGCAATAATATAGATGCAAACGCCGTCTGCTTTTGCATTGTTTAATATTTCCGAAGCTTTGTTTTGCACATTGTAATGGTAATCGTTTATTTTAGAAAGAAGTCCCGCTTGGGTTTCGGTATTTATGGCGGCGCCTTTTGCCTGTTCAAAATACAAGTCGGATACGAAAGCCCAAAGCCCCGGCATACTCGTAAAAATCGGAATAACAGCCTCATTCAGCACTTTTTCGCCAAGCTTATCTATAAAAAAGTCGGCGGTCAAAAGCAGCATATCCCAAATACCGCTTATATCAAGCCCTTCTATAACGGCATATAAAATAGCTGCAATCGGGTCATTGTCAAGTGCGGGAAGCGCCTGTTCGCCATAGCGTATAAGCGCATCCTTATTTATTTCAAGCTGTTTTGTAAATAGTTCACCCGCAACCTCTGTCCCTAAAATCGGGCAGTTAATGAAAACTATTTTGTCAATATCCTCTGTTCCGTATGCACTAAGGTACGCCATAGCAATAACTCCGCCCATAGACGATGCCTTAAAAGATACTTTATCATGTCCCGTAAGCTCCTTTACTGTTTCCACAGCAGTTTTAAGAAGAGCCGCCGTTTCAAATGGGCTTATTCTAAAATCATACGCAAAATAGTAATCTCTGTCTAAGCCGTGTTCACCGGAGGTGTATTCCCTAAGCTCGTATGTTACTCGTTCGCTTGAAACACCGTCGCCGTCAAGCGCAAGGTCGCCAAAAACGGTGTTTATTGTTTTTATCAGCTCATCACCAAACGCGTCATAATCTCCGTTTGCAATTAGTTTTGGAACGCTCGGCGCAAGCTTTAGGAATTCGCTTACAAGATATGCTTCATCTATTTTCCAAAGGCGCTGTTCGTCCTGTGTTCCCGCGTCACGAACAAGAGAGGCGCTGCCAAGCCCTGAAAGAAAGATAATGGGGCTTTGACCGCAAGAGCAAGAGGGAGAGGCTATTGCCGCAGGGGAGACTGCTAAGGCAAGAATAACAGTGACGATAATGAGTGAAACTAATCTTTTCATAACAACTTCTCCTTTTTCAGGTTAAGACCTTATCTAAATATTACCATAATTGAATGTGTTTATCAATAAAAAATGTAAAAATGTTTACTTTTACATTTTACTGTGTTAAAATAATGAAAAAATAAAAGGAGCTGCATTATGAATAAAATTCAGTCTAAAAACGCGGATTTTTTATTTAAGGCAATTCTTGAGTTGAAAACAATTGATGAGTGTTATGATTTTTTTGAAGACTTATGCACGGTGACAGAGCTGAAAGCGTTGTCACAGCGTATTGTTGTTGCAAAAATGCTCAGTGAAAACCGTATATATAGCGATATTGTAAACGAAACGGGCGCAAGTACCGCAACAATAAGCAGGGTAAACCGCTCTTTGCAATACGGCGCGGACGGTTATGCAGTTGTTTTTGACCGTCTTAAAAGCAATGAAGATGAAACAAAGTGAAAACGCTGCCGCTCTGTACAGTGACTTTGCTGCTGTTTATGACAGGCTTACGGAGAATGTGGATTACGGCGAAATGGCAAGCCGTACTATATCAATATTAAAACATAACGGTATTCTTAAAGGCACTATTTTAGACCTTGCATGCGGTACGGGTAATCTGATTAAATCACTTGCAAAGAAAGAGCCGAATTATGACTTTATAGGTGTAGACAGTTCTGAGGAAATGCTTATTAAAGCACAAGATAAGCTTATGGAAACGGAGCTTGACACGCTTTTGCTTCATCAAAAAATGGAGGAGCTTGATTTATACGGCACTGTAAAAGCCGCTGTTTCTACGCTTGACTCTGTTAATCACTTAACAGAGCCTTGTGATATTTATAAAGCCTTTAACCGTTTGAGCCTATTTATCCCGCCTGACGGATTGTTCATATTCGATGTAAATACAGAGTACAAGCATATTAATGTACTTTCCGACAATACATTTATATATGACATTGATGATGTTTACTGCGTTTGGCAAAATAAAACTGATATAAATACGCTTGAAACGGAGATGTCGCTTGATATTTTTGCGGAAAATAAAGGCGGGCTTTATTCACGATTTTATGAGGAGTTCAAAGAGCGTGCTTTTAGTGACGAGTTTTTAACCGACGCACTAAGTAAAAACGAATTTGATGTAATAGCAAGGTATGACGGATATAAAGATAAATCACCGAGTAAATATACAGAAAGAGTGTTGTATATAGCAAAAAGGAGATAGAATTATGGATATTATGAGCCTAAAAAGCGGCAGTGATATTAGAGCTGTTTCATACAGTAAGAATGAAAGTGAAATTGTGCTTTCAAATTCGCTTGTACGCTCTATTACGGCATCGTTCATCTCTTTTTTAGCAGAAGAAAGAAACATTAAAAACCCAATTATAGCAGTAGGGTATGACACAAGGCTAAGCTCAGTGAGAATAAAAAATGCAGTAATAGAAAGCCTTTTGTATAATAGCTTAAAAACCTTCGATTGTAGTTTATCTTCAACCCCTTCAATGTTTATGACGACAATAAACTTAAATTGTGACGGGGCAATTATGGTGACGGCAAGCCATATGCCGTTTGATATGAACGGGTTGAAGTTCTTTACAAAAGAGGGCGGACTTTCAGGCAGCGATATTGAAATAATACTAAAAAAGGCGAGTGCCGCGCCATTAAAATACCCGAAAACAGAAAAAATGGCAGAGCCGTCAAACCATATGGACATATACGCCGCCTCTTTAAGAGATATTATTATAAGAGGTGTAAAAAATGGTGAAAAACCTCTTTCGGGACTTAAAATTGCTGTCGATGCCGGAAACGGAGTAGGCGGATTTTATGTTGAAAAGGTACTTGTTCCCCTTGGCGCTGACTGCTCGGGCAGCAGATTTTTAGAGCCGGACGGACATTTTCCCAACCATATACCAAATCCGGAGGATAAAACGGCAATGCTTTCAATAAAAGATGCCGTTATTTCATCAAAATCTGACTTTGGCGTGATATTTGATACAGATGTTGACAGAGCCGCCTGCGTTGATAAAAACGGTGAGGAAATCAATAAAAGCAAGCTCGTAGCCTTAGCCTCAGCAATAGCGTTAAAAAAAGCGCCCGGAGGTACTATTGTAACAGATTCCGTCACATCAGACGGAGTGACAGAGTTTATAACAAAAAACTTAGGCGGTGTTCACCGCCGATTTATGAGAGGTTATAAAAATGTTATAGATGAGGCAAAGAGGCTTCAAAGTGAAGGAATAAAAGCTCCGCTTGCTATTGAAACCTCCGGTCATGCAGCATTTTCTGATAATTATTATCTTGATGACGGCGCTTATCTTATGACGCTCATAATAACATTACTTGCCAATATGAAAATGACGGGCAAAGATATTTTAAGCCTCATTTCAGATTATCGCGAAGCGGCAGAGGAAAAGGAAGAACGGTATAAAATTCTTAAAAAGGACTTTAAGCAGTACGGATTAAAAGTTATTGAGGAATTTGAGATGTTCGCTAAAAACTCTGAACATGTAAGTGTTTGTCCTGAAAATTTTGAGGGAATACGCGTTTCTTTTTATGACGGGATTACTAAAGGCTGGCTTCTTATTCGCATGAGCCTTCACGAGCCGCTTCTTGTAATGAATTGTGAAAGTGATAATAAGGGCGGCACAAAACAAATATTAGCATGGTTTTATGAGTTTTTAGGAAAGTTTGACGACCTTAAATTGAAATAACGGTTATAATCCTAAATTTACAAACTGCGCAGATAGAATATAGCTTATTATATTTGCAGATAATGCACAAGGTAGAGTATGCCTTGTGTTTTTTATTCCGACAGAGCCGTAATAAATAGTTATTGCATAAAATGTTGTTTCCGTAGAGCCCATTAAAATAGATGCCGTTCTGCCAATGACACTATCGGCGCCGTAGTCTTTGAGTAAGCTTTCATACATTGTAACAGCGCCGCTTCCGGAAATAGGCGACAGAATAGTAAGCGGCAATATTTCTTTCGGAATACCCGTAATTTTTGCCAAAGGCTTTAATATATCACAAAGAAAAATAAGCGCGCCGGAGCTTCTCAGCATATCAACGGCAACGACGAGAGCAATTAAAGCAGGCAGTATTCCTACTGCAGTTTTCAGGCCTTTTTTAGCGCCCTCTATAAAAACATCAAATACTTTTACGCCCCTTATTGCGCCGAATGCCGTTATTGCGAATACAACGGCGGGAAGAATGAAGTCTGTCAGTTTTAGCAT